>SESA01000823.1_pt1 | contig 18177 bp, 15 predicted proteins | sample 3171451 | NCBI WGS metagenome assembly SESA01 (sample SAMN06051862, study PRJNA518727) | freshwater metagenome | biome: subpolar coniferous forest; feature: holomictic lake; material: water; isolation source: holomictic Lake 227, 8 m depth | place: Canada: near Kenora, Ontario | collected...
TTATGTCCTTTGGCAAAGCCGCAGTGTACAAACATATTCCGGTTTATTATCCCGCCAATGTCGGCGCAGTGGGGGGCGCTGTCGGTATGATTGGCGGTCTGGGCGGTTTTTTATTGCCATTAACCTTCGGTATGTTGAACGATTTAACCGGTATCTGGAGCAGTTGTTTCATGCTGCTGTTCGTATTGGTGATAATCGCACTAACCTGGATGCACTTTTCCGTTGTGCAAATGGAACGCCGTGTTGTGCCTGAATTGGCGAGGGTTTCGACCGATTTGCCGGAATTGAGTCACCCGTCTTCATTGGTACTGGCTGATTGGAACCCGGAAGACCAAACTTTCTGGGAAAAGACCGGCAAGCGTATTGCTGCACGTAACTTGTGGATTAGTATTCCGGCATTATTACTGGCGTTCGCCGTGTGGATGGTGTGGAGCGTAGTAGTTATCAATTTGCCCAGCATAGGTTTTAAATACACCACCAATGAGCTGTTCTGGTTGACGGCGCTGCCTGGCTTGTCCGGCGCTACCTTACGAATTTTCTATTCATTTATGGTGCCTATTTTTGGTGGCCGTCGCTGGACGACCCTTAGTACCGCCTCGTTGCTGTTGCCATCCATCTGGATTGGTTTTGCGGTGCAAAATACCGAAACCCCGTATATTTTGATGGCTGTATTAGCTTTATTGTGCGGTTTTGGTGGCGGTAACTTTGCATCCAGTATGGCAAATATCAGCTTTTTCTACCCGCAATCTCAAAAAGGTACTGCCCTTGGTTTGAATGCCGGATTGGGTAATTTGGGCGTTAGTACCGTACAGTTTGTGGTGCCTTTGGTTATCGCGGTGAGCGTTTTCGGTTCATGGGGTGGCGATCCACAAGTCTGGGTTAAGGCGGATGTTACAAAAAATATCTGGCTACAAAATGCCGGTTTTATCTGGGTGCCGTTTATTATTGCGACCAGTATTGCCGCCTGGTTTGGCATGAATGATATTGCTTCGGCTAAAGCGTCTTTTAAAGAGCAATCGATCATTTTCAAACGCAAACACAATTGGTTGATGTGTTGGCTGTATACCGGAACTTTCGGTTCATTTATCGGTTATTCAGCGGGCTTCCCCATGCTGATTAAAATTTTGTTCCCCGATGTCAACCCAACCCAGTACGCCTTTTTAGGTCCGCTGGTCGGCGCGTTAATAAGGCCGGTAGGCGGTTGGCTGGCTGATAAGTTGGGCGGTGCGCGGGTAACATTGTGGAATTTTGCCATCATGATAGTTGCGGTATTTGGTGTTTTACATTTCATGCCTTCTGCGGGCAACCCTGGCGATTTTTGGGGCTTTCTAGCCATGTTCATGCTGTTATTTATCACCACAGGTATCGGCAACGGTTCAACTTTCCGCATGATTCCGGTGATTTTTATGACTGAGCGTTTGTGTGCGGTAAAAGGTCAAGCGGCAGAAGTGCTGGCTCAAGCAAGAAAAGACGCGGCCAAGGAAGCGGCGGCGGTATTGGGTTTCAGTTCAGCGATTGCGGCTTACGGCGCGTTTTTTATCCCCAAGAGTTATGGCACTGCGATTAGCATGACTGGGCGGCCGGATGCGGCGCTGTATTGTTTTATCGGCTTTTATGTCGTTTGCATAGCCATTACCTGGTGGAATTACGCCCGTAAAAGTGCGGGAATGCCTTGTTGATTTTTATAAAATGCAATGTTCCCATGTATTGCGTCGGACGATAAAACCTACACACACAAAACCCTAAAAAATAGGTAAATCATAATGAGCCATTTTCTGGATCGCTTGCTGTTTTTCAAGAAAAAAGTAGACACTTTCTCCGGTAATCACGGGGTGGTGACCAATGAAGACCGAAGCTGGGAGAACAGTTATCGGTCGCGTTGGCAGCACGACAAAATAGTACGCTCGACACATGGCGTTAACTGCACAGGATCATGTAGCTGGAAAATTTACGTTAAAAATGGTTTGGTGACGTGGGAAACCCAGCAAACGGATTACCCGCGCACCCGCCCTGATTTGCCGAATCACGAACCGCGTGGTTGTCCACGCGGTGCTAGTTATTCCTGGTATTTGTACAGCGCCAATCGGCTCAAATATCCCTTGATCCGTGGACGTCTGGTCAGATTATGGCGTGAGGCAAGGCAAACATTGTCTCCCGTTGAGGCTTGGGCATCGATCGTTGAAAACCCCATAAAAAGCACGGAATACAAGTCCAAGCGCGGTTTGGGCGGCATGGTTCGCGCCAACTGGGACGAAGTGAACGAAATTATCGCCGCCGCCAATATCTATACCGCAAAAACCTTCGGCCCCGACCGTATTATCGGCTTCTCGCCTATTCCGGCGATGTCGATGGTTTCCTATGCCGCCGGTAGCCGTTACCTGTCATTGATAGGCGGCGTCAGCATGAGCTTCTATGACTGGTATTGCGATTTACCGCCCGCCTCGCCGCAAACCTGGGGCGAGCAAACCGACGTACCTGAATCGGCGGACTGGTATAACGCCGGATTTATCATGATGTGGGGATCTAACGTGCCGCAAACCCGCACACCTGATGCTCACTTTATGACCGAAGCGCGTTATAAGGGCGCCAAGGTTGTGGTGGTCAGTCCTGATTACTCAGAAGCCAGCAAATTCGCCGATTTGTGGCTGCATCCCAAACAGGGCACCGATGCCGCGCTGTCGATGGCGATTGGCCACGTCATCCTCAAAGAATTTCATGTCGAACGTAGAGACGCGATTAATCGCGTCTCTACCTATTTCGATACGTATGTGCGGGAAAATACGGATTTACCCTTTTTAGTTCTGCTGAAAGAACAAGGCGACTGTTATGTGCAAGACCGTTTCTTAAGGGCATCCGATTTTACAGGTAGCTTAAGTCAAGGCAATAATCCGGACTGGAAAACGGTGGCTTATGATGAACTGAATGGGCAAATTGTGCCGCCTTGTGGCTCAGTTGGCTTTCGCTGGGGCGAAAATGGTCATTGGAATATTGAACAAAAAACCGCAGACGGTCAGCAACTGCTGTTGCGCTTGAGCTTGATTGAGACTAAAGACGAGGTTGTCAGCGTAGGTTTCCCTTATTTTGGCGGCTCTGAACATCCGCATTTTACCCATTCCACCCATGATACGATTCAGCGGCGCAATGTCCCCGTTAAAAAAATCACTTTGGCCGATGGAGCGGAAGTATTAGCCGCCACAGTATTTGATTTGCTGGTTGCCAATTACGCTATCGACCGAGGCCTGGGCGGCGGTAATGTGGCGAGTTCTTATGATGAGGATGTGCCGTATACACCGGCCTGGCAAGAAAAGATCACGGGCGTTTCACGGAAGAATGTTATTGCGGTAGCGCGTGAATTTGCAATTAACGCCGAGCTTACCCAAGGCCGTTCAATGGTGATTTTGGGGGCTGGCATTAACCACTGGTATCACATGGACATGAACTACCGGGGCATCATTAATATGCTGATGCTATGCGGATGTATTGGAAAATCAGGTGGCGGTTGGGCGCATTATGTGGGGCAGGAAAAACTGCGCCCGCAAACGGGTTGGTTGCCGCTGGCATTTGCCCTGGACTGGAAGCGCCCGCCACGGCAAATGAACAGCACGTCATTTTTTTACAGCCATACCAGCCAATGGCGTTACGAAAAACTTAAAGTTAACCAAATTCTTTCGCCGCTTGCCGATCCAGCGGAGTGGCAGGGCAGTTTGATTGATTATAACGTCCGCGCTGAACGTATGGGGTGGTTACCTTCAGCGCCACAGTTGCAAACCAATCCTTTGCAAGTGGTTAAAGAGGCAGAAAAAGCCGGAAAAAATCCGATTGATTATGCGGTTGAAGGCTTAAAAAGCGGCAGTCTGCTTATGTCCTGTGAAGATCCGGACAACCCGAAAAACTTCCCCCGAAATATGTTTGTCTGGCGTTCAAATTTGCTGGGCTCATCCGGCAAGGGTCATGAATATTTTCTCAAATATTTGCTGGGCGCTCAGCATGGCGTTCAAGGTAAAGATTTGGGCGATGAGGCCGATACACCATCCGAAGTCGTTTGGCATGAAACCGCTGCGGAAGGCAAACTCGATTTGCTGGTTACGCTGGATTTTCGCATGTCCACGACGTGCCTGTATTCCGATATCGTACTCCCGACTGCAACCTGGTATGAGAAAAATGACCTTAACACCTCGGATATGCATCCGTTCATACATCCGCTGTCGAAAGCGGTTGACCCCGCCTGGGAATCCCGTTCCGACTGGGATATTTATAAAGGCATTGCACGCAAATTCTCAGAGTTGACGGTAGGGCATTTAGGACTGGAAAAAGATATTGTTGCCGTACCGACACTGCACGATACGCCCGGAGAACTGGCGCAAGCGCTGGACGTCAGGGATTGGAGAAAAGGCGAGTGTGAGCCGGTTCCGGGCAAAACCATGCCCAATCTGGTGGTGGTGGAGCGTGATTATCCCAATACTTATAAAATGTTTACCGCGCTGGGGCCGTTGATGACCAAAATCGGTAACGGTGGTAAGGGTATTGCCTGGAACACAGAAACCGAAGTCAAGCAGTTGGGCGAATTGAACCGGCTGGTTACTGCCGAAGGCATCAGTAAAGGCTTGCCGCGTATCGAATCCGATATTGATGCGGCTGAAGTTATTTTGATGCTGGCTCCAGAAACCAATGGTCATGTTGCTGTTAAAGCCTGGGAATCTTTAAGTAAAATCACCGGTCTCGACCATACGCATCTGGCCTTGCCTCGCGAAGATGACAAAATCCGCTTCCACGATATTCAGGCGCAACCGCGCAAGATTATTTCCTCACCGACGTGGAGTGGTCTTGAATCAGAACATGTTTGTTATAACGCCTGTTATACCAATGTTCACGAGCGTATACCCTGGCGCACCTTGACCGGCCGCCAGCAGTTTTATCAGGATCATAGCTGGATGCGGGCGTTTGGCGAGACTTTGTGCGTCTATAAACCACCCGTTGATACCCGTTCCATTGAGCCTATTTTAAATCAAAAACCCAACGGCAACGACGAACTGGTCTTGAATTTCATTACCCCGCACCAGAAATGGGGCATACACAGCACCTACACCGATAATTTGTTGATGCTGACCTTGTCTCGCGGCGGGCCGATAGTCTGGATGAGTGAAGTCGATGCGGCGAAAGTTGGCATTAAAGACAATGACTGGATAGAGTCCTTCAATGTCAACGGCGCCTTGGTGGCTCGCGCAGTAGTCAGTCAGCGGGTGCCTGAAGGGATGTGCATGATGTATCACGCTCAGGAAAAGACTGTCAACATGCCTGGCGCTGAAACGACCGACGGGCGTGGCGGTATCCATAATTCGGTAACTCGCATAACACTTAAACCCACACACATGATCGGTGGTTATGCGCAGCAAAGCTATGGCTTTAACTATTACGGAACCGTCGGTTCCAATCGCGACGAATTTATCATTATTCGCAAAATGAACAAGGTCGATTGGCTTGATGAATCCAATCCCAATGCCAACCAGCAGGAGAAAGCATAATGACTAATTTGTCGGGAACAAATTTGGACTGCGAAGCGGGTTCCGAAGGAACGCGATCCAGGAAAGGATTACGCAATATTCGCGCGCAGATTGGCATGGTCTTAAATCTGGACAAGTGCATCGGCTGCCACACCTGTTCAATTACCTGCAAAAATGTTTGGACATCAAGGGAAGGTGTTGAATACGCCTGGTTTAACAATGTTGAAACCAAGCCGGGTATTGGCTTTCCCCAGCAATGGGAGAATCAGGATAAATGGAACGGCGGCTGGGTACGAAAAATCAACGGCAAGATAGAACCGCGCCAAGGCAGTAAACGCAAAATCTTGCGTAATATTTTCGCCAATCCCGATTTGCCTGAAATCGACGATTATTACGAACCTTTCGATTTTGATTACGGGCATTTACAGAATGCGTCTGAATCGAAAGCGCCGCCAACAGCCAGACCGCGTTCACTGATAACGGGTGAGCGCATGGAAAAAATTGAAGGCGGACCTAACTGGGAAGAAATTCTGGGAACGGAATTTAAGTCCCGTTCGCGCGATACCAATTTTGAGCAGATACAAAAAGACATGTATGGTGAATTTGAAAACACCTTCATGATGTATTTGCCGCGTTTGTGCGAACATTGCTTAAATCCAACTTGCGTTGCCGCCTGTCCTAGCGGCTCTATTTATAAGCGTGAAGAAGACGGCATTGTGCTGATTGATCAGGACAAATGCCGGGGCTGGCGCATGTGCGTTTCCGCCTGTCCTTATAAAAAAATCTACTATAACTGGGAAAGCGGGAAATCGGAAAAATGCACGTTCTGTTATCCACGCATCGAAGCCGGCGAACCGACAGTTTGTTCGGAAACCTGTGTCGGGCGCATTCGCTATTTGGGTGTGCTGCTCTATGATGCTGATCGAATTGAAGCGGCGGCAAGCTGCGAGAACGAACAGGATTTGTATCAGCAACAGCTTGATATGTTTCTTGATCCGAACGATGAAGCTATTTTGGCTGAAGCCCGGCTCGCCGGTATTCCGGAATCGTGGCTGAAGGCAGCGCAAGAATCTCCTGTTTATAAGATGGCCATAGACTGGAAAGTTGCTTTTCCGTTGCATCCTGAGTTTCGCACCTTGCCGATGGTCTGGTATGTGCCGCCGTTATCGCCTATTCAAACCGCTGCTGAAAATGACCAAATCGGTATGGATGGCGATATCCCTGACGTGCGTTCCCTGCGTATCCCGGTACGTTACCTCGCCAATTTACTCACCGCTGGTAAGGAAGAGCCGATAGTGCTGGCATTGGAGCGGATGCTGGCGATGCGCAGTTATATGCGTAGCAAAACGGTTGATAATGAGGTTAATGCCGCCGTATTGGATCGCGTCGATCTGACCCAATTGCAAGTTGAAGAAATGTATCGTTACATGGCGATTGCCAATTATGAAGATCGTTTTGTCATCCCCACCAGTCACCGGGAATATGCCAGCTCTACCTTCGATGCTTATGGTGAACAGGGCGGTTGCGGTTTTAGTTTTGGCAGTGGTTGTTCAACGGGCAGCGGTGAGATTAATTTATTTGGTGGTAACAAGAAGCCTCAGCGTAGTGGCGGCGGTAGTCCGATTAAGATTCCCGTTAAAGTCGAAGGATTGAAATAAGGATGCTGCCATGTATGCACTAAAAGCTCATCGTTCCCACGCTCCAGCGCGGGAACGATACAAGGAGTCATTATGCTAACACTGAAAGTTTTATCACACCTGTTGAGCTATCCTGAAGCTGAAACGCTTACTGCACTGGACGAAATGGCTGCGGTTATCGAACAGGATAAGCGGTTGCCGAGAGACCATAAAAAACCGGTACTAGCACTAATAAATTCTTATCTCGGTGCAGATTTGCTGGATTTGCAAGAGCGTTATGTGGCCTTGTTTGACCGGGGACGCTTTTTATCACTGCATATTTTTGAGCACGTTCATGGTGAATCGCGTGACCGAGGGCAGGCCATGGTCAATCTATTGCAGATGTATGAGTCCTGCGGCTTTGAAATGTCTACGCATGAATTACCCGATTACATCCCTTTGTTCCTGGAATTTTTATCGCAGCAGGTTCCTGCGGAAGCCGTCAAGTTATTAAAGGATGCCATGCCGGTAATCAGCTTGCTGGGCGCGCGCTTGGCTGAACGGGGCAGTGAATTTCAGGCGATTTTTGCTGCGTTGGAAGGCATTGCCGGTGAACCGGAAGGGATACACGAAATCCGTCAGCAAGCCGCCACGGAAACTCCGGATGCAACGATATTACACATGGATGAAATATGGGAAGAAGAAGCCGTCAGTTTTATGGGGGCTGGGGATAGCTGTCAGACCCAGGCCGCAACCGTCAGCCCAATTTCGATTACCTCGCGCGATCAGTTTCTTAAATCGCAAAACCGTTCTCTTTAAAGGAGTTACCTTGTGAGTTATTTCAATACCTTATTGTTTGGTTATTACCCTTATGTCGCGATGAGCGTATTCATAATCGGCAGCATAGCCCGTTATGACCGTGATCAATACACCTGGCGCACGGGTTCCAGTCAATTACTCCGCGCGAAAGAATTACGCCTGGGCAGTAACTTGTTTCACATTGGAATATTGTTGCTGTTTGTCGGGCATTTTTTGGGTTTACTGACACCGCCGGCGGTTTATCACAGCTTAGGCTTGTCCACTTCGGCCAAGCAAATACTCGCCGTGGTAGCCGGGGGTATATTTGGCGGGATCTGTGCCAAAGGGATCTACCTGTTGATACGTCGCCGATTAACTGATGTCCGCATTCGCAAGACCAGTAGCCGCATGGATATATTTATACTGTTGCTTATCGGTGTGCAGTTGGCACTGGGTCTGCTTACGCTGCCCATATCGGTTTACCACAGTGACGGTTCCAATATGTTACTGCTGTCGGAATGGGCGCAACGCATTGTTACTTTCCGGAGTGGTGCTGCGGATCAAATCAGCAACATAGGAACACTCTTTAAGTTACATTTGATTTTGGGTATGACGATATTCCTGGTTTTCCCATTCAGTCGTCTGGTGCATGTGTGGAGCGTTCCGCTGGGCTATATTGCCCGCCCTTATCAAGTCGTTCGTAGACGATGATGGGATTAAATACCTGCTGATACTCATGATGGACGAGCTTTATAAGTCCGTCCCTAGCGTATCGGTAATACCTACAAACGAATTCACACCTAGAGATCGCACCATGAATAAATACTACAGTTTGCTAATGCTTTTTATAGCATTGAGCAGCACTATATTTGGCTGCTCGGACGAAGCAAAGTACAAGGCGGTGGCCGAAAAATACAACGCCATTCAAGCCGAAAAAGCAAAGCATAAGTCAATGTCAGCCGAAGAAATGACCGCCCACTCCGATGAAGCTTTGCACCATGCTATGCCTATGCCCGCAGGATCAGCAGCGATTGCTCACAATATTGATACCGATGAGATTGGTCGCAATGCTGATGATTTACCACCGCCGCTTAACCGAACACAAGCACAACTGGTCAGTGTCGATCTTTACACCGAGGAACTGGTCACGGAAATGATGCCTGAAGTGACTTATCAATACTGGACCTATAACGGCAAAGTCCCGGGGCCGTTTATTCGTGCCCGGGCAGGAGATCAGGTGGAAATACATTTAACTCATGGTAAACCGGGCGCAGTCCATCAAGGCCATAATGTACATACCTCGGCTGAACATGCCGCTGCCGGCCATTCAGCACATTCCATTGATTTACATGCGGTCGCGGGTCCCGGTGGTGGCGCGCCATTAATGCAAGTTGGGCAGGGCGAAGAAAAAAGCTTTAGTTTTAAAGCCATGCACCCTGGCATCTATGTTTACCACTGCGCCAGTCCGCATGTGCCTTCCCATATCGCCAATGGCATGTATGGCATGATCCTGGTGGAGCCTGCCGAAGGCTTGGCAAAAGTTGACCGTGAGTTTTATATTATGCAGGGTGAGTTTTACACCACCGGAAAATTTGGCGCTAAAGGTTTTCAAGCGCTTAGCAAAGAAAAGCTTTTGGCGGAACAACCGGACTATTTTTTATTTAATGGGCGTGTCAATTCACTGAGTGGCGAGCGGGCTTTGAAAGCGAAAGTGGGTGAAAAAATTCGCTTGTTTGTCGGTGTTGGATCACATATTGCCGCCAACTTCCACATCATTGGCGTTGTTTTTGATAAATTATATCAAAATGGCGCTATCACCAACCCGCCTTTGAAAGATGTCCAGACTACCACAATCTCGCCCGGTTCAGCAGTTATGATTGAGTTTACCGCAGCAGTCCCCGGCAAATATCTGCTCGTTGATCACAGTCTGTCACGCGCTATTGATAAAGGCGCATTGGCTGAGCTGATTATTGAAGGGCCGGAACAGCCTGAGTTATACCAACAGGTGAGTCAATAAAATTGCCGCCCCTATTTTTCAATAACGACTATTTAGATTAACCAAAGATGATAGAACCCGTCGCTTTACAAGACTTCTTTATCACTTTTTTTTCATCCGCTTTAATCATACTGGCAGGTGCAAGTTTCGCATTACTGTTTGCCTGGTCTAAAGTAAACCCGAATTTTCGCATTAAAATTGCCGCTTATGTTTCTTATGCCGTACTGATACTTTCAGTAGCTGAATTAACACGCGCAGCGCAATTTCACGGCTACTGGCTGATCATTTCGCTGGTGATGGTGATCGGCTATTTTTTTGCACCAATAGGTATCTGGCATCTGTGCGTTAAAACACACGCCGATAATTTAACTTCAACAACAACAGAGGAAAAACTATGAATGAAACACCCTTATGGGCTTCGGAATCATTCTGGAAAAAAACGGCGATCTGGGTAACCGCAGGATCATTTTTGATTCTAGTCGTGTTGACCATGGATTCTTTAAGTCAAACCAGCGCAGGCAGTAAACGGGTACCCGCTTACACCGTCATTAATAAAAAAATCGATTATCAATATAACAAGGAATTGCATAAATTTATGCCGGTTATTGGGGAGAATGAGTTTTTATTCGGTAAAGAATACACTGAAGAAGAAGCTCTGAAATTAGTCGATTTAGGCAAAAAAACTACGCAAGCCAAAAACTGTATGAATTGCCATACCTTATTGGGTAATGGCGCTTATTATGCCCCTGACCTAACCAAAGCCTGGCTGGATAAAGGCTGGATTTCCAAGGAAATGCGCGAAGGCATGATGGTCAAGTTTTTAATGGATCCTGAAAACAACGCCCGTACTTTCGGCAGCAACCGGAAAATGCCTAACCTGAAAATTACCGAACAGGAAGCCAAAGGCATCGTTGCCTTTCTAAAGTGGATGTCGAGCATTGATACCAATGGCTTTCCCTATAACTTTAAAACTATTAATGCGGAGGAATGAGCATGAGCACAAGTGGATTAAATGGGGTCATGCAAAATGCCGCCGCTTTATGTAAGAAATCGCGTGTCTGTCTCAATAATTTCAAAGCATGGGTGCAATTGGACAGTACCCATTTAAATGGTGGGCAGCAACTGGCCGTTAAATATTTTACGGTAGCCGTCATTTTGTTCTTCGCACAAATTTTGTTTGGCTTATTGGCTGCGACACAATTTATTTATCCCGGTTTTCTTTACGAAATTCTGGATTTTAGTGTCAACCGGATGATACACATCAATGCCATGATCGTGTGGATGTTGTATGGGTTTATAGGCTGCGTTTACTGGTTTATTGAAGAAGAGAGCGGCACTGAAATTGTCGGCTTAAAACTGGGTAACATCGCCTTCTGGGTGCTAACCGGGGCTGTCACTCTGGTAGTATTGGTTTATTTATTGGTGCAGATTGGCCCCGGTAAGGATTCCAGTATTTGGTTTATAAACGAAGGTCGTGAATATATTGAGGCACCGCGTTGGGCTGATATCGGCATTGTGGTGGTCATGTTGATATTTTTTTTTAATGTGGTCGCCACTTTCAGTAAAGGCAAATGGTCGGGCATTGCCGGGGTTTTAACCCTGGATTTGGTCGCTTTGGCTGGTTTATATACTGCCGGTATGTTTTACATGACCAATATTACCCATGAGCAATACTGGTGGTGGTGGGTTATTCATCTATGGGTCGAAGCAACCTGGGAAGTGCTGGTCGGTGTCATTATGGCCTGGTCGTTAATGAAACTGTTGGGCGTCAGACGTAAAATTGTTGAGACTTGGCTGTATATCGAAGTCGCCTTAATGTTTGGCTCGGGTATTTTAGGCCTGGGGCATCATTACTTTTGGATCGGTACGCCGGAATACTGGCTCGCTATCGGCGGTTTTTTCTCGGCCCTTGAGCCCATTCCGCTGGTCGCCATGGTGGTTCATGCCGTTTATGATTCCGGTTCACATGCGTTTAAAAACGGTAATCACCCGGCATTGGCCTGGATTATCGCCCAAGCTTTCGGTAATTTTTTTGGCGCGGGTGTTTGGGGCTTTATGCATACCTTGCCACAAATCAACATGTTCACACACGGCACGCAGTGGTCGGCTTCACATGGTCATTTAGCCTTTTTTGGCGCTTACGCAACGATTAATATTGCCTTCTTTTATCTGGCCATACAACACTGGCGTGGTGATGTATGGATGGGTGGCGGCAGTCAGAATGCCTGGCGTTGGAAATGGGCGTTAGGGTTGCTCAATGGCGGCGTGCTGGGTATGACCATTGCACTATTGATTGCCGGTTACGAACAGTCCTTTATTGAGCGTGCCGTAGAGGGCTCAACCTGGGGCGGGTATTTTACCGCGCAAAATCACCCGTCATTTCAAAGTGCAATGGTTTGGCGTTTGTTTTTTGGAGGCATCACCTTTGCCGGATTTGTTTTGTTAGTTTGGGATTTATTAACAATCGGCAAGGGCGAAACGAGAAAAGCACCTGTGATTAGTGAAAGTTAAATAAGTCAGACATAAGGCACAAGGCTAAGATACACACCTGTATTTTAGCCTTGTGCCGTTGAGATGGAGATTACCTATGCCCCGAGTCATTGCTCTATATCGTCATCCAGTGAAAGGTTTTACCCCTGAAGCGTGTGAAGTTTTAGATGTCCTCGAACCAGGCCGCATCAAGGGGGATCGGGTTCTTGGTATCCGCTTTGCCAATTCACCTGTTATTGATGATGGCTGGAGCGTTAAACACGAGTTCATTGCTCTTGTGAACACGCCCGGCATAGCTCGGCTTCACCTTCGATTTGATCATAAGACACTCAATTTATGCATAAGTCTGGAAAACACCGTTTTGGTTAATGAGACTCTAAGCGAGAAGGGTCGTAAGACTATCGCCGCCGCGATTGAAAATTATGTACTCACTCTGGATGAAAACCCGCTTTCCTTAAATCCTGAGCGGCTCCCGTTGCGAATTGTTGGAGATGGAATCACTTCCCGTTATCAGGACAACGAGGCCGGTCAGATAACCCTGCATAGCCGTGAAAGTCTGGCTGCTGTTTCTGTTGCAGTCGGTGATACCAATCTCAGTGAGCTTCGTTTCCGCTCAAATATCGCTATTGAAGGTCTCGAGGCATGGGATGAACAAAGCTGGGTGGGGCGAAAGATTTGTATCGGTCAGGTTATTTTTGATGCGGTGATACCGAAGACCCGATGCCTGGCCACGCAGGCGAATCCTGACTCTGGCACACAGGATCTACCAATTCTTAAAACCCTGACCAGTGCCTTTAATCAGAAAAAGCCAACTTTTGCGATTGGGATGGTTACCAGCGGTGTTGGAGGGCGGATTCACGTCGGTGATAAAGTGAGGCTTCTTGATTGAAGGTGGTTGGATTAAAATCATAAAGGTGTACTGAAATTATGTTCAATTACATACTGTTACTTCATGTGTTAGCTGCCACAATTTGGACAGGTGGACATCTCGTGCTGGCAACTACAATTCTTCCCAGAGTACTAAAGGAAAAATCAACAGCGGATTTATTGCGCTTCGAATCTGGTTACGAAAGGGTTGGAATACCGGCGTTAATCATTCAGGTAATCACTGGATTATGGTTAGCCCACAATCTTATGCCTGAAATTGGCCTATGGTTTAGCTTTGGCAACCCCATATCACGACTCATTTTTGTAAAACTAATTTTGCTGCTGCTAACGGTCTTATTTGCAATAGATGCACGGCTGAGAATTATTCCTAATTTGACAGACCGGAATTTGATGTCGCTGGCTTACCACATTATCCCTGTCACTGTTATTTCTGTTCTGTTCGTTATAGTGGGAGTATCGTTTAGAACAGGTGGGTTATTATGAATATGATTTACAGGGCGTTATTTTCGGCAACAAGCCCTTGTAGGATCAATCAGGTTAAAGGATACAAAGGAAAGTGGTCAGATCAACTGAAGGTTTTGATTAATCAAGCCAGGATCATGGATCGGAAAAAACTTTTGGAGCTTTGGGCGATAAGTCTGCTCAATCAATAATAATTTTATGAGGGCTATCATGTCAGAATTTAAAAAATATCACTGTTTAGAATGCGAACACATCTATGATGAAGAAAAAGGCGATCCTGACAGCGGCATTGAACCAGGAACTCGATGGGCAGATATTCCTGATGACTGGGATTGCCCGATATGCGGCGCTCCAAAAAGTTTTTTTAAGCTGATGAAATAACTATTTTTATTTCAAGCTATATCAAAACTGGCTTTTCTAATCTGGTTAACATGACACAGTTAGTCTTCTTGATTAACTGTGGCTGGTTCAGAGAAATGGAGTTGATGTCACATAACCGCGACATCGCCAACTCGCGTCAGTTCGATTGATTGTTCGTTATAAAGGGCTGCAATTAAATTAGCCTGATACACCATGCCCACGAGTCGATTTTCGTTATTTACAATCGGAATTTGCCGATAGCCTTGATTTGACATTAAGGGAATAAGATCGGCGATGTGAGTGTTTTCCGGCAGTACACTAACAGAAGTTGTCATAATATGGCCGACTGATTCCGGTTTATCAGTTGTTACATTTGGTGAACGGCGTATAAAAGCCCGAAACTTTTCAGGGAATGTTGCATTAGCGCCCACGTTAATGAATTTAAAAAAGTCATTCCAGGTAATGATGCCTATCACCCGCCTGGCCCTGTCAATAACCGGCATGGCTTTAAGCTTTTCGCTATGCATGATTTTCCAGGCTTCTTCAACTTCTGTTCCGTATTCAACAGTCAGTATATTTTTAACCATAATATCCGCGCAGGAGATATTGCCTCTATAGCGTTTAAAGCTTTGCATCTGGGCATCGGTAAGCAATTTGCTCAAATCTCCGGTAGAGACATCCATAAACATATCCATGTTTTCCAGCGCTTGCTCCACATCCTGTTCTGAAATACCGACGCGCTGAGAAGGTTGAATAAGGGTGTTGTGTTTATGCTTTTTATTGTCAGTTTGATGAGGAGCAATGGGATATTCGTAACGCAATATCCATCGGTTAATGGCAATCGCCATAACCAGTATGATCGCTACATTAATGCCTACCGGCGTCAAAACAAAACTGTAATTATCAAAACCAACAGGAACTCCTGCAATGATTGGCGTCAATGCAGTCGCAGCACCCGGAGGATGCACACAACGCAGAAACAGCATAGCAAGAATACTGCTCCCAACGGCACAGCCTGATGCTAAAACTGTATTTTCAATCATCTGAGCACAAGCGATGCCAATAATCGCTGATACCATTTGCCCTCCGACCAATGGCCAAGGTTGCGCAAGCGGACTGCCAGGCATGATAAACAGAATAACGGCTGAAGCCCCCATTGAAGCGACTATAATCGGGTAAGCGGCACTAACACCGGACTTCTGAGTGACCCATGCCACCATTAAAATAGCAATAAAACTTGAAATAGCAGAAAGAAATTTGCCTTTGATGCTTAAATTTACCGGATCAACGGTAATAAATCGAAAAAATTGCTTAATGCTCATCCTGACGGCGGCATTGTTCAGGTTGGCGTAACCAAAAAGGCATCGGCGTAAATATCCTTCATTGAAGCGCCTTTTAGAAAGGTCATTTTTTTCATTTGGTTGACCATTTCCGGATGGCCGCAGAGAAACACACGCCAATCTTTTAAATCAGCAAACGAAGCCAACGCAACTTCATTGACACGTCCGTGGCTAAAACCTTCCGGGACATGCTTGCCCGATAGGCAAGGGATGTAATGAAAATGTTGGTGCTGCTTGGCAAGTTGACGCATTTCATCAATCTGGTAAAGATCTTCAACTTCACGGCTCCCATGAAACAAGTAAATGGGGCCGGAATGTCCCAGCGCAAGGGCATCGGTCAGAATGCCTGCCAGTGGTGCCAGGCCGGTTCCCGTTCCTACGAGAAGCAGACCTTGTTCACTTCTTTCGGGCAGGTAAAAACAATGTCCGCGCGGTTCGGAAACGGCGACGGTATCTCCAACCATGATTTCATCATGTAGCCATTCACTAAACCTGCCGCCTGGTAAGCGACGAATATGAAACTCCAAGGTATTGGATTCTTGCGGAGTGTTGGCAATCGAATAGCTGCGCGTCAAGCCATCGGCTCGCTGTAAATTAACAAATTGTCCGGCGCTAAATTCGAAGGCATCCTTAAAAGCTATGATTAGGAGCAACGTATTTCTATTGAGCATTTCATTAACAACAACCGTTCCTTCAGTATAGAATTCAGATTGATCGGGCAGTTTAATAATCATGTCCTGTTCTGGATGACACAAACAGGCAAGAAAATAATTGTGATTTTTCAGGGTATTTTTTAATCCGGCCTGAGCGGCTTCAGGTGGAATGGCATTTGGACTGCGCACCATGCAGCTATGACAGGTACCTTTTTTACAGGCGTAGGAAATATTAACATGTTCGCGTAATAAGGCATCTAGTACTGTTTCATTCGGTTGGCATGAATAAGCCTTTTCTTCAATCATTAATTTGACCATGACACCCTCCATTAGCGCTGATTCCTTGATATTATCGTCCGGCATCAGGGAATCAACTTAAGCGCTTTATTTTCCTAACACATCTTTTCGGGCGCTTTCGGCAATTGCAGCGGCTTCGTCAATTAAATCAGCAGGTACATTCAATTCAGTCAACGTGGCGCCCAGGTGTTCCATAACGGCATCAAAATGAAAATTGTCCAGCCCCATTTTTACCAGAGGGGCATGGGCGTTGCGCATATCTCGGCCTGTATAGTTATTGGGGCCACCAAAAGCCATGGTAAAGAATGCTTTTTGCTTGGCGATCTGTTTGTCCATATCGGAGTCATCAAAAAAACGATTAATGCGGTAATCGTTCAGTACCTTGCGGTAAAAAAGCTCTACCGCCGCATTAACGGCGGCCTCACCGCCAATTCTTTCGTAAAGTGTTTTACTCATGGTTGCTTCCTGATTGTTTAGTGTGTCAGTCATTATTATTTCCTCAATAGTTATAGCCAAAATGTCACCACGCAGGGTTGACCACAAGAAAATAATAACAAAATTATATAACATATACAATATAAAGATGTTATAAGTTTTTTATATGAAATAAACCTATTGAATTCAGTGCTTTTTGTTATACTTTCAACCCATAAGCCGCATTAGCAGAAGGAGTTTTTATGGCTGAGAAGATCGGGGCACGGCAGCATGAAATTTTAATTCTACTACTTGAAAATAAAGCAGGGCTCAGTATTGATCAGATAGCCAGTGTATTAAATATTTCCCGCAACGCTGTGCAGCAGCATTTTACTGTGCTGGAAAAAGACGGGTATATACAGAAGGGTGTGCTTAATAAAACTGCAGGACGTCCGGTACGTAGCTTTGTTTTGACCGAAGCAGGAATTAACAGCTTCCCAAAACAATACGCCTGGTTTTCTGAACTCATTCTTACTGATCTAAAAAACGAACTCGGTTCCGAAGCCTTTCAGCGTTATTTGCATAAGCTGGGTAATAATTTGTCACAAAGTCTGTTGCCCCAATTTGAAGGCAAACAAACAGATGAGCGGATTAAGGCATTATTGAAAGTGATGGATGCATTGAATTTTAATGTAAGGAATATGACAGACTCCGGCACGAATGAGCAAGTTATTGGAGCCTATAATTGTATATATCATGACCTAGCCCAAAAACATGAAGAACTTTGCGAATTTGATAGAACGCTCATGTCCTCGTTACTGGATAAAGATATTGATCATGTAGAGTGTATGGCAAAAGGTGGTGCTGTTTGCCGGTTTAAAATCATCAACTGAAGTTTCCTAAAAAATCATCAAGCTACCATGCGTAGCAATATGGCCACCAGCGAATTTTTCGTGGGTTTGCCTGGTTTGGGGCAAACCCTATCAAAATCTTCATCAAGTCCGGCTTCAGCGATAAGTCGTCGAACATCCGAAAAGGCAAAACTGGTTCGCCCCTTCACTTTATGCCGACGTTCCGGATCGGCTTTCAGGCGATCCGCATAAATCCAAGTGATCGTTGACGCCATCAAACAAAATTGCAGATGGTTAGTCACGGCTTGAGCATTGCGGCACTGGCTTGTCCGGCTGCCGATGTCTTGTTTGAGTTCCTTAAATCCGGATTCAATTTTCCAGCGAGCTCCATAATACTCGATGATCTGTGTTACAGAAAGCTCCAGGTCAGTGGTGAATAAGGCTACCCACTGGGTTTTACGGAACACCCAAACTACTCGAACGAATAAGGTTAGATTGTGTGAGCGAAGCG
>SESA01000826.1_pt1 | contig 18138 bp, 23 predicted proteins | sample 3171451 | NCBI WGS metagenome assembly SESA01 (sample SAMN06051862, study PRJNA518727) | freshwater metagenome | biome: subpolar coniferous forest; feature: holomictic lake; material: water; isolation source: holomictic Lake 227, 8 m depth | place: Canada: near Kenora, Ontario | collected...
ATTGAGCCCCGCAGCATCACACAGGTCATCGAAAAATTTCGTAGCAACATCATACTCTTTTGCATTGCCATTACTGGCAATATCACCTGTAGCGAATATCAGGTCAGGAGCTCTGTTTTCGTTTTCTCTGAAATATCTCACTGAGGAAACAAGAGATCGAAGAATAACCTCCTGATCATAAGGCCCTTTCTCACTCAGGTGGAAATCCGAAACATGCAGCCAGGTAAGAGCCATGTGATTGAATTGAATGGATTAACCGCGAAGATGATGAAGTGCTCACAATATAGTGTATTCTTTGGAGAATGGGGATGTAATGTCAGCCATCTTCCGCAGTTGTTGCTCGCTTGTTCTGCCTGCAGGCTCTCCCATACGCTCTCCATTCCATGGCATAACCGGCACAGTATCGAAAAGCAACGTGACTAACATGCGTTCCACCATTCTACAGTAGAGCTATTGCCTTTTACTTCTTTTGTCGGAAGGCTCTGAGCAGCGGCGGTTGCTCTCGGCGTGCGAACATACCCAAAAAGCTTGCATGAGATTAAGGATTATGGCCTTATCAGCTCTCTCTGCGAAGCGCAAAGAGTGACAGAGTTTCTCACTGAAAAACATAAACAGCAAAACCTTTCCAGTTATCACAATTCTTGGAAAAGTTCTGATTTCAAATAATGGCCACAAAAATATCATTACTGGCCATTATTTGTTTTGTAACAACTTGGCATATCCTATGGCCTTCAGAGGCACTCCTTCCGCAAAAGCGTCTGGATGAACATGAATGCGCTCGCCTGAATCCGCTGTGCTTTTTTCTCTGTATTTCAAAAAAAGCCACTTGTAGACATCGAAAGAGTGTCGGATGTTTGTATACTTGAAGTGTCGTATATTTACAATACAACCGATTACATTACAATGAGTAGATACGGAAGTCTTGAATACAGAATTACCGCACGTATAGCAAGGAAGAGATGCGCGGTTTTTGTGCGGGAAGATTTTCAGGATTTGAGCGACTACGATCAGGTTGGGCGTGCATTACGAAAAATAGCCAAAGAGGGCCAGCTTGTTCGACTGGGCTATGGGGTCTATGCCAAAACTAAAAAATCAACCCTTACGGGAGAGCTTGTTCCCGTAGCCCCATTACCTCTCCTGGCAAAAGAGGCGCTGGCACGTCTTGGCATTCAAACTGTACCTTCCCGTCTGGAACGGGACTATAATGCAGGAAAGACAACGCAGGTACCTACTGGCCGATTGATTGCTGTCAGGGGTCGCATAACCAGAAAAATCGGATATGATGGTGCTTTTGTCAGTTATGAACCGGCGACCTGAAAAAGAACGGTTTGAGGAGCTGACACTTCTCAAAAACATCGATCCCTCTTTTATTCGCCGATAATCTTGATGAGCACTCGCTTTTTTCTGTTGCCGTCAAACTCCCCATAGAAAATTTGCTCCCAGGTACCAAAATGCAGCCGCCCTTTTGTGACGGCAACAACGACTTCCCGACCCATGATTTGGCGCTTGTGATGGGCATCGCCGTTATCCTCTCCGGTTCTGTTGTGCTGGTAGCTGCTTAGCGGTTCATGCGGAGCCAGCTCCTCAAGCCACCGCTTGTAGTCCTGATGCAGCCCCGGTTCGTCATCATTGATAAAGACTGATGCGGTTATGTGCATGGCATTCACCAAGCAGAGCCCCTCCTGAATGCCGCTCTCCTGAAGAGCCCGCTCAACGTCGCCAGTGATATTGGAAAAATCCATTCTTGCTGGTATCTGTAACCAGAGTTCCTTGTGGTATGATTTCATGCTTCAGAAGGATAATGTTCAGAGTTTTGCCCGTATTCATTTCTTTGCTATCAGTTCTTAGCCTCTTCATACAGATGGGAAAAGATTCGGAAACAAGAGTTCAGCGGCATCAACAGGAAAACGGAGTGACAATGCTCCTTTTGAAGTATCCGATCCAAGGATTCCATTTTCAGTTAATGATGAAAGCAATGCACGGGCTGTTCTCTCTTTCAGCCCGGTAATCCGGCTCACCTCTCCACGGGAAATCTCGCCTTTAAGCAAGGTGCTTTCAAGTATGGAGAATGCTTCAGGCTTCCATTCCTGCCTGTCACAATACTGTTTCAGCCTTTTGGCAAGGAAGTCAAATTCAAAAAGGCTTTGCATAAAAGTTACCTGATCAAGAGAGATATTCAAGAACCAGGTGATAAAGGTATTAAGTGCTTTGAGGGAGAGGTTTCCCCGCCCGTCAAGATCTCCCTGACGGGGCATGTCGGCGTAATCCATCATGCTCATATAATCCTGCCGACTTTCCAGTCCCCGGGCAAGCCCTCGTGACACCGACCAGAGGCCATGAGCGCCGACACCTGCCTGAAGCGCCATTGCGTGACTCATGAGACGACTGACACGGCCATTACCATCAGGAAAGGGATGAATATAATTGAACCGGTGATGCGCTGCAGCCATGGCAACAAGACGCATTCCTTTCCCAAGAGGTTTAAAGTTATAGCGCTTTTCAAAATATGCCATAAAGGATTCAACAGCACTGCTCTCTGGAGGAAGATGCCGACCAACAGAGACGTCATGAAACGGTTCACTCCGGAACTCTCCCGGAACAATAAGGATTTTGACCTCTTTTCTTTCCATATACCGCATTGACTCTGGAATATCCTTATAAAACTCCCTGTGCAGCCAACAGATAAATTGGCTCGAAGCTGCATCTGCAAGTTTCCCTGCGGCGTGCATGGCATCAATCTCCCGCTGTACACGGATATGGGCGACGGCTTCTATCTGGAGATTTCGCCGCTCACCATTCGAATTGAAGTGGTTCTGGAGCGCCTCTTCAATCTCCCGTGGTTTTGTATTATGTCCCTCAATAAGATTGGAGTAGTAGCAATTCATTACCCGGACAAGATCGGCAAGACTTCCAGCAGTTTTGGGATGAAGTCGATTTCCTAATTTTTCTGCTGATGTTGAAAGTGCGGCAATAAGATCAACAATACCGGGATCTAAAGAATCCGGCAGGCAGGGTTCAAGACGTGGCGGTGTTTCAGTGATCATAACTTTGCCGGTTACAGGATCAATTTATCTTTTTTATTGTAAGCTGTTACAAAGGATAATGTATATATTTTGCCGATGTTTTTGCCGATGTTTTTTTCTGATTAGCGAGAATTGTCCACCCCGCCAAACAGGGAAAGGAAGTATTAAGTCGAAAAAAGGGCAAGAGGAAAACAAACAATTTGCCTGACTCCGCTGAAACAGGCCGATAGGCTACAATCCGCTCTTTCCGGTCAGCGCATCATTCCAGTCCTTCACTGAATCCGGAGCATGACGGATATAGTCATACCCCTCCACCAGCTTTCTGAAGCGCTCGGCAAAATGCTCACCCTCTTCATCACGATCAAACCCCAACACAATGGTGCTGCCGACCGCCATTAAACTGATTTCCACCCGGACAACCTCAAGCTGATGCGGGCTGATCTGTCCCCCAATACTGATATACCGGGTACCCTGATCCGGCATGAGCTGGTGATAACTCAAGCCGTCAAGCGCCGCCTCCACCATCACCAGACGGTTGTCAAGCCCGTTCGCTGCACTCCGCCAGACCGCTTTCTGGCCATGCCTCGCAAACCCCGTGAACTCGAAGTTCTTGATTTCATAGCCGCTAAGCCCCTCCTGATCGTAATGCGCAAAGAGCGTGTTCCCCCGCCTGTCCTGACGCACACACCCTGCAAACCTCGGCTCTTGCAGGGTCTGCCCGTTGATGCCCCGGAAGGTGAGATAGCGGTTACCGGTTATTACGCTCGCCTCCGACCATGCCTCCAGAACCGCCGCTCTGTCCTTCATCGTTTGGTACACCTCACCGGCATAGAGCGAAACCGCCGGTCTACTCACCACTCCCAATATCCATGGGCGAAGCCGCTTTCTGACTCCGCCCAGGTTGATGCCCTCCCGGAACTGCAAAAAATCAACAATGGTGCCATGATCCCGACTCTCCCGGACACTGAAATAGCTCCAGTGTCCACCCTCCTTTCTGGAGATGATCACCTTGTCACCCTCCACACTCCTCATGACAATCGAGCCCCTGCTGCTCTCCTTCCTGTCGATCAGGTAACCGAGGGAGACGGCAAACTCCGTCAGGTTGATCTCCCGTTTGAACCGATCAAGCTCATCATCCATGACCACGCTCTTCGGGTTGGAGTACCAACTGCTCCCGCTTCTTCGCCCCAGCTCCGGCACGCCTCTTCAGCTCACGCTGAAAAAACTGGTCACGCTTGATATGGCTCATGAACATGGCCGCCGCAATCTCCGCCTCACTGACTCCCGGATACTCCTTCTGGGCAAGTGCAACGTATTGGTCAAAGAGATCGGCCATCTCTCTTGGCAGTACAAAGATTTTTTTGACCGGCTCCTGATAGAGCTTGATTTCGATATTCAGACTCTTATTGTTACTCATAATCAACTTTTACTGTTATAGGGTGAAAGAATCATATCCTTGTTGACCAGAATGTTGACCGCCCTTCCCGCCCGGATGATCAGGGTCGGCTGGATATCGAGGTTTTTCCGGGTGATCTGGCTGCCGGTCGTCGCAATGTTTTGGCCGACCGATGCCGCCATACGCTGCTGGGTGCTCATGCTCGCCTCATCCGTATAGGTTCCCTGTGACACTGTCGCCCCAACCGACAACATCGAAGAGAGCAGCGCTCCGCCAACCAGCCGGTCAAAATGGTTATCCACCCTGTCCTTGTACCCCGCAGAACCAGCCAGATCAGTGCCCGGCATGTTTTCAATCACGAGCGAACTCCCGTCCGGTCGAATCATCCGGCTCCAGCTCACCAGCACCCGTTTCTGGCCGTAGGAGACCATACTGTCATAGGTACCAAGCACCCGGGTGCCCTGCGGAATCAGCAGGTAATCACCGCTTCGGGTATCGTAGACATTCTCCCTGACCATCCCGATCACATTCCCCGGCAAGTCAGAATTGATACCGGTGACCAGCAAAACCGGAATAACCGCCCCCGCCTTCACCTCATACCGGCTCAATGGCTGGTGTATCCCCTGCGCCAGATACTCCTTCTCCTCTCCACCGCCACGGGCAAAGAAATCATTTTTTCGATCCTGCATGTTCTGCCCCCCTCCATAGGAGAGACTCTCAGCCCCACTGCTGCTGGCAGGCGCAGCAAGTGAAGGAGCCGGTGCCGTACGGGCCGCAATGCTGCTGCCTCCCCCGAAAAAGGGGCTCGCCTTCAGGGCAGCATCATGCTCAACCTCTTCCGGTGTTTGCGCTTTGCTCTGACTCCCCTGATTGCTCTTGACCATGGCATGACCAAGATCACCCGGCAGCGGTTTGCCCAACTGGGGAACACTCTCCGCTGGCGGCATCATCACCGGAGTATCATTGCCTGGAGCCTGTTTGATTGATTCCGGGATGGTGAAGGGCTGGTTCAGAGCCACCTCCTCTTTTTTGACACGCTTCGACTTCTCTTGTGGCCAGATGGCAAGTGTCAGCGCCACAAGAAGAAGAGTCAAGAGAGCCGAGCCAATGGCAATGACCGGCCCCTTTTTCAGGCTCCGGCTCTTCGGTGAGGCAAGCCGCAACCGGGGATCATCCGGAGAAATCTTCGATGCATGGGGATCTTCAACCCTCTCCCCCTCTAATGGTGGAATAGTTCTCTCGTTATCCATGTTATCCTGACTTTTTAGTGATACGGATGATGTTTTTACCCTCCTCTCCTGCCCGCAGTTCAGCCCGCTCAAAGAGCCGGTCAACGATGTAGTAATCGTTTTTCTGGCGGAAATTGACCAACTGGATATCACCACCCTGACCAAGCACAAAGAGCACCGGCGCATCACGCACCAGCATCTCTTCCGGAAACTGAATGAAGGTTTTGCGACCGTCATCAAAAACCTTCAGCGGCAACCATGCCGGTCGTCCTCCCTGTTTCACCTCAACCTGGTAGCGGAAGTTCAGCGAGGAGAGGTTCACTTTCGGCTCCACCGACGATGCCGACTCCAGCCGGAGCTGCCTCATGTTGTACTGCTCATAGTTCCAGCTCACGGCAGGCATGTAGGTCTGCTCGTAACTGGTCAGCTCAATGTGGTAGGTACGCACAGAGGTGTTGATACTGAGCGTCGTCTTCAACCCCGGTCTCGTCGGCTTGACATAGATATGCTCCTGATCCAGACCATCCACCTTGCTTTTTGTCCGTGCCAGAATCCAGCGCACCACGTCACCGCCGACCGGTTCCGAGGTCAACACCTCCCCCGGTTCAAGCTGGATATCAGTGATGCGCAACGGAGCACAATAGACCTGATAGAGCTGCCCCGCCTCATAATCATAGTGCATGATGGCGTTCTGGTAACCGAACGCATCAGGGTTTCTCTGCGAACTGCGGTTCGCACGCTCAATAACATTCCAGGGTCTGGCAACCGCCTGCTGCAAACCCGGCACAGCGGTGATAAAAAGTGCCGCCCCGAGTGAATAAAGAATCGTTTTCCTGCTCTTGTTCATAATGGTGCTCTTGATTAAACGTGGTAAGGATAGTTATCGGACGATCTGCGATATGTTGAACTCATCAATGAAGAGGCCGATCGGATTTGAGGCCAACTGCTTCTCTGTCTCCGGCTTCTGAAGAATGACCTTGTAAATGCCTCGCCAGTAACTCTCTCCTGTCGGCTCCCCCATAGTTCCCCACTGTGACTCTTTCCAGTCAACCTGCCAGCTCTCCTCCGACACCCGTACCATCGAGAGGATATCAACACTGACCCGCTCTTTTGCTGCCCGAATAAAGGGATCGTTTTTCTGCACGTAGGCCGAAAGCGTATTCGACCCCTTGGGGGAGACCAGTTTGAAGGCATCGAGCCAGTTCTGCTTGATCACTCCGGCGTCAGAGCTGATCAGGCGGGTATCCTGAATAAAGCGCTGAAGATGATACCTGATCGAAGGATCAGAGGGCTTGAACCTCTCCCACGCCTTGCCGATCTCTCCACGGTAGGTAGCTCCCCCGTCAACGCCTATCTCCACAATATGCGGCACCGTTTTTGGCTGTGCACCCAGATAGATCATCCCGCCGACCGAAGGCAGTGCAACAAAAAGCAGGGTTGCAAAAGTGGCCAGCCGCCAGCTTTTTGCCTGAACAACCGCACTGCCGATTCTGTCGTCCCACTCCTGCGATGCCCGTTTGTACGGAGTGTCAAGCTCCCCTTTCGGATTCCATTGTTTTCCGGTTTTCATGATGAAAATTCTTGATTAAGCTATTGAAATGAGATTTTTTACAGTCTCGGAGTCACACTCCCGCCCGACGGCCTCGCCTCTTCAGGCGTATGGAGAGCACGCATGACATGTTGCGCCCATTGAGGGGCATGGCTCTTTGCAGTACCTGCACCAGCCCCTGACCCACTATCAGTACCAGTACCAGTTCCAACACCTACACCTGCACCAGTTCCAGCCCCGGCCTCTCCTTTTGTCTCGCCACGCTCCAGCCCCCCCTTTTCATCCGGAGTCGGCGAACTGGACATTCCCGACCCGCCACTGCCAGCAGCAGCCGAAGCCCCCGGCACGCTGCCCGCTCCTTTTCCACCTCCCTTTCCAGCTCCGCTGCCTGAGCCTCCCGATGGAGAACCACCACCCGGAGAAGCTGCACTTCCGGCAGCAGCAGAACCTCCCCCTTTACTGAGTAATGAGGAAACTCCTCCACCAATGCCCTTGACGGCAGACCTTGTCGCAGCAACCATACCTCCAGCCAGCAACGCCGCACCCGTACCACCGACCACCGCATTTTGCATTGCCGTTCCGGCACTCAGACTGGGGCTCCCGGCCATCAGACCAGCCGCAACACCGGGCGCATTCCAGGTCAAAAAAGCAATAGCTCCGACCGTCAGCAAAGCGCTCCATATTTCATTCCATGTCATATTCCCTGAAAAAATAAGGGTGCTCAGCACCGGCTCGATCACCGCCATAATAAAGGCAAGCACCATGAGCTTGATACCCGATGCAATGACCGCCCCTATGGCTTTTTCAGCCAAAAACTTGGTCTGTTCAAGGAACCCGAAGGGCAAAAAAATCCCGACCAGAGCGGTAATGAGATAAAATTCCAGAACCGCATAAAAAATCTGCCAGGCGATGAGCACATAAGCAAGCATGATCATCACATAACTAATGGCCAGAACAACACCATTAACAATCTCCGTAATCCCCATTGACATAATCTCTTTTATCATCGGATCCGTCGTATTGAGACCGTATCGAAGAATGTTCGAAGGATCAAAAACGCTGCTTCCTCCACCTCCACCGGCTATTTGACCTGCCTGCACAAGCGACTTAACAAAAGCATCCGCAAGCGTTGGAAACTGCCGCACGATCCACAACCAGAAACCGAGGTAGAGCAACTTTTTCATGACCGAGAGAAGCTGATCCCCGCCACCCAGCGCCATCCAGAGCCCAATCATGATGATCTCAATAGCGAGAAAAGTGCCGATAAGGTAGTTGATAGCTGGCTGCAGGTTGCTCCAGCCGGAACTAAAAGCTGTCTGAAAATTAGTGAGGGCCTGTGTCAGTATTCCCGGCTCCATGCGATCTCCTTACCTTTTAATTGGCGCAAGGTTGATCGGCTTAGGCTTGGTGTCTTGCCCCCCATACCCGTCCAACATCCTCTCATTCCGTTCTTTTCGCCTCACCTCTTCTTTTTTTTCTGAGCTACACCCAAATGACATAATGAGCGTCAGAGTAAAAATGACAAGCATGACATATTGCCGTATTCTTTTTCTGTTCATCGTCTCTCCTTTAATTTTTGATTGGCGCAAGTGTTATCGGCTGCGGCGTCGTATCCTGCCCCCCATACCCTGTCATCAGCTTGTTTCTGTAGGCCTGTTCCGCCTCTCTCCGTTGTGCTGATTCTGCTGCTGCTGTGGCCGTAATCCGCGAACTTGCCGCAAGGTTTTCGGTGAGCCCGTTCAACTGGGCAGAGACCAGCCCAAGCATCTGGTTATTGGCCTGCAACTGCCGAACCTCTCCATCGGCACCGCTGCTGCTGTCGAGAATCGTCGCCGCCTGATCGTTGTAGCTTCTGGAACGCTCGACAACGCTCTGGGCCTTCATCGCGGTTTTTGCCGCTTCGGTCAACTCCCTGTTCCAGTTCTGGAAATACTGCTCATACTGATTCCTGTTGATGGAGTCCCAGGTACCGGTGGGATAAAGCTGGTTGAACTGCCCGTCAATCTGGTTGAGATCAAAGCTGATCCCCTGGACATCGGCAATCAGACCGCTTAACTCCCGGCTGTTGTTCTCATAGATGCTTTTGATCGGCCCAAACGTACTGCTTGGCAACGTTGAAAGGGTTCTTACCTGATTTCTGATCTGTTCAAGCTGGTTCTCGATTTGTGCTGCCGTACGAATTGCCGTAAGGGTATTCTGCTGCAAATTGGAAAGATCAGTGACCAGGATGGCGGCGTGCGCCATCTTGCTGCTGAAAGGCAACTGCACCGGCACAACCGCCAGCAGCATCGCCCCGATGAGTACTCTTTTAATCCTTTTTTTCATCCCGACTCGTTGAATGGTTGTTATGACTGCAAGGGTACAACTGTGACACTCTTGAGGATATCTGCCGCCCAGTGGACACCCCGGTACCGGAGCATCCGTTCTGGCCACTCCTCCGCCCGCAGAGTTTTAAGCAGCTCATCCAGAAACTTCTGATCCTCCGGACTCGACATACCGGCAAAGGTGAGGGCGACCGGTCCCATGTTGAGAGTAAAGACCCGGTGCCCGTTGACCGAGCGGTAGTAATAGTCCCGCTTCGCCTGCAAAGAGGCCAGAAGCTGGATCTCCGCATCCGACAACCCGAACCGATGGTAACTCTCCGCCATGGCAGGTGTCAGCGCCTCTTCATCCGGCAGATAGATCTTCGTATGGCAGGCCGATAAAATGGTCGCCATGATCGGACTCCCGGCGGCATCGGCAACCTCCTGTGTGGCAAAGACAACCGAGACATTTTTTTTGCGCAGGGTTTTCAGCCAGCTCTGCAATTGGTGCATGAAGACCGAATGTTTCAGGAACAGCCACGCTTCATCGAGCACCAGCAGCGTCGGACGCCCGTCAAAACGCTTCTCCACCACATGAAAGAGATAGAAAAGCGCCGGAATGACCGCCTCCTGGCTCATGCTCATCAAGGCGTGCATCTCCAGCGTTACCCACGCTCCATCCGCCAACATCTCCTCCGCCGCATCAAAAATGGCTCCGTAGTTCCCCTGTATGGTATAGGGACGCATCGCCTCCCGCACCTCTCTCGACTGCACCAGTTCGGTAAAGAGCGTCAGGGTTCTCGACGCTTTGGGATAGGTGGCAAGATTCTGCAGGGCTGAATCAATCTCTTTTTTGATGCCGGGATTTTCTGCCACCCCCTGCTCTTTCAAAAGAAGCAGCAGAAAATCTGCCGCCCAGATACGCTCCTGCGACTCATCAATGGAGGCCAGCGGCTGGAATGCCAGCGCCGCCTCGTCCCCCCCTGGCTCATAAAAGGCTCCCTGAACGGCCACAGTGGCTGCACGTGAAGAGCGCTCCTTGTCGAAAATCACCACCTGCGCTTTCGGGTAGCGCAACCACTGCAGCGCCATCATGGAGAGCAATGTGGATTTTCCCGCTCCGGTCGGCCCGATAATGAGGGTATGACCCACATCACCGACATGGAGGTTGAATCGGAAAGGAGTACTGCCGGTGGTCGAACACATCATATGGTACTGACCGCTACCCGTAACTGTTTTCAGGTGCCGGTTCTCTTGCTCCCCTGCCCAGATGGCCGAAAGCGGCATAATATGGGCCAGATTGAGTGTACTGATCATCGGTCGCCGGACATTGGCATAGACATGGCCCGGCAGACTGCCCAGCCACGCCTCCTTGCTGTTCAGACTCTCCTCCTTGACCGTAAACCCCTTGCTCTGGATCACCTGCTTCACCCGCCGGATTCTCCGCATCGCTTCCTGCAAGTCAGGATGTGACACCGTCACCGTGCAGGTCATAAAACCGAACGACACCAGATCTTCACCAAGCTCCTGCAGTGCCGCATCGGCATCAGCCGCCTTGTTGGCCGCATCACTGTCAAGCAGTGCAGAGGCCTCCTTCGTCGCCTCCTCTTTCAGCATGGTGAGCAGGTTCTTGCGCTTTGACCACCACTGCCGCCGAAACCGCTCAATCTCTTTGCGGGCATCATCCTTGTCCATACAGATAAAGCGGGTTACCCACCGGTACTCAATCTCCAGATGGTTGAGCTCATCAAGCATACCCGGCAGCGAAGCCGATGGAAACCCCGTAAAGGTGACGGTAGGAATAAAGTTTCCGCCAAGCATGGGGATATCGGCCACCGTCAGCGCCTGATCGGGCAAGAGGGCATCGAGATACATCGGAATATCGGGCGCAAGCACCGGGTGACGGTTTGAGGAAATGGTGCTGTGCAGATAGGTGAGCGTCTCCTGGTCATCCAGCTCCTCAATCTCCAGAAAGACACCCCGCATGAGATCAGCAATCTCGTGACAGAGTTTCACAAAAAAGTCCAGATCCCGCTCGTTTTCAACACCGGCGTCAGCCACCACTTCCGGGTCATCATAAAAGAGGCTTGAGAGCTTTTTGCCTTTGGCGGTCGGCATGGCCCAGACAAAGGTGAGAAAATAGGCGCTCTCAAAATGAACTCCCCGCTCCTCAAACTGCCCCCGCCGTTCCCGGTCAAGCAGCCATGCCGCAGGCTCGTTCCATGATGCCCCCTGATACTCGGAGAGATGAAAGCGCTGCGCCTCAACAAAGAGACTCCAGCCAGAACCAAGCCTCTTGAGGCAGTTGTTCAGCCGGGCAACCGAAGAGAGCAGCTCGGAGGGTGAAGAGCTCGCCAGGTCAGGCCCCCGAAACCGAAAGCTCTTTTGCAGCACCGCATCCTTTTGCAGGACAACACCCGGTGCAACCAGTGCCGCCCAGGGCAGATAATCAGGCAACCGGTGCGTCGGCTGCCGGTACTGTTGCAGGTTCATCATAAGTGCTCAGGGATCTAAACGTTTCGGGGATTTCAGCGCCCGGATAAAGACCTCAAAAAAGAAGGGGTCACGCCGTGTCAGGGCGACAAGCGCCAGATGCAGCAGCACGGCAAAGGGCAAAACCCAGATCTGCTGCATCCCGAATCCAAGCGCCGCCGCCGTCGTCCAGAGCAGAATAGCCGGAGTACGCGGCACACCGCCAAGCAGAATAACCTCCGTCAGCGAGCGGTGAAGAGGGATTTCATAGCCTTCGATCATATCGCAAGCCCTCCGCCAAAGCCCATGAAGGAGAGCCCCCAGGAGATCGCATTGAAGGCAATGGCAAGACCAAGCACCACCCATAACGCCTTGCGCATCATCCCGCCCCCTTCACTGAAGGCGATACCGAGTCCAAGGCCGATAATGGCCACCGCTCCAAGCACACGGGAGACCGGGCCGGTGAGGGAATCCAGCAGCGAATTGAGCGGCGTCTCCCAGGGCATTCCAGCCGAGGAGGCAAAAGCTGGAGAGACCAAACCAGCAACACCCAGAGCGGCAAGTAGTACAGCATTTCTGACCACAGTTTTGACAACATTTTTTTTCATAACTCTCTTTGGTTTGAAGTTGTAAAGGGTATTCTTTCCTGGTAAAAGCACATTGTCAGCGGTAGTACTCAGAGAGTGTTACCACCTGTTGATAAAAAAAAAGGGTGCCACAAGGCTGCGGGAGCACAAAACCCCCGGGCTACTCTCTTTTACCCCTTCTCTAAAAATGCTCTGAGAAAACCGCCGAACCGTTCATCTTCTCTGGTGCCCTCGTCTTCCACTGCCCTCCCTCCTCTCCGAGAACCTCAACGATGCCGCTGATGGAGCGTCCGGCAAGAGAGAGTGGGTCACGACGGATATGCACACAGAGATCAATCGCTTCAGCGATAAGATATCGTGGAGCATGAGCCATCACCTCTTCACAGAGCTGGCAAAGGCGGTCAAGCATGGAGGTGGTACTGTTGGCATGAATGGTGGCAATGCCACCGGGGTGACCGGTGTTCCACGCTTTCAGCATATCAAGGGCCGCTCCGTCACGCACCTCACCGACAATGATCCGGTCAGGGCGAAAGCGCAGGGCATCCATGATGGCCCGCTGATGGGTGTAGAGCGGCGGCTGCACAAGGATCTCAACCTTGTTGGGAGCATCACACTGCAACTCGGCATTGTCTTCAACGATATAGACCCGGTCATCGCTCTCGGCAACCACCTTGAGCAGCGCATTGACCAGGGTGGTTTTGCCACTCCCCGTCCCTCCGCCAACCATAATGTTTTTCTTCTCCAAGACAGCTCGCCGCAACAATCGGGCATCGCCCTCACTCAGGATCCCCTTCTGGACATACTCCTCAAGCGAAAAGATCACCTTGGCCGGTTTGCGGAACGCAAAAACCGGAGCAGAGACAATCGGCGGAATGGCCGCCTGAACGCGGGCTCCCCAGCCCGGCAGCTTGACGGAAAGGGAGGGCGAGTGATCATTGACCTCGGCATTGATTGAAGCGGCAAGAAGCCGGATAATACGCTCGACCTCCTCCGGCTTCATGAGGGTCAGGGTGCAGGAGAGGCCCCGGCCGATCTCATCGACCCATACCCGGCCATCGGCATTGACCATGATCTCAACAATGGCCGCATCATCGAGGTATGTCAGGAGAGGAGTGAGGGCAACCAGCAAAGCATCAAACTTCCGGCTCCTCGTAATCTCTTTCAGCGAAGTCATAACAGCTCTCTTTATTGGACTTGGGACCAACAACAAAAAAAAGTTAAAACAGCACAACAACAGCTTGGGGTATGGCAACAATGCCGCACGAAACAGCAGGAGTTACTTGTAATAAAGCTGTATCTTTTGTGTCAAAAAAAAAGATGTTAATAAATTAGTAACAAAAAAACCAATAAAAAGTAACATAGTGCTTCTTTTTTATGAACAAAGTGCTTTTCATGAGCATTGCCCACCCATACCGCAAAACCTTGCTGATGGGTGTCTGAAAAGAGCTTAAAAGGAGAGGAGAGGGTCGAAAAGAGGCTGATTGACCGGTGTAATCGGGAGAAAAGGGGCAGGAGGAAAAAGTATTCCATGCGGCAAGAATGATGCACGCTGCCGGATGGTATGCAGAATTGACGAGGGAAAATTCCGGACGCTACCACTCCATTTCCGTAGCGCTTGCGGCAGAAGTGGAGAACCGGACCTGAGCCATTTTTCAGGGCGGTACTGCTGAAAACCGCTCGGCACTGAGCGGCTTTCCCTCCATCTGCGGTGATCAGGATCACCCTGAAAGAGGGGTGAAATTTGTATACCAACCAAATATCACTGATATTGGATGACAAGGGAGCTTGCCTGGCAAAAAATGGTGAAGTCACCTCTCTTCATGATGGTATGCAGGAACAGTGAAAAGGCCCTCTCTCAATAAACATGAAACATTATGGCAAAAGAACGAGGTTGCTGTGCACATGGATTCTTATCATTGCGTTCGGAATCGTACTCGGCGCAATTCTGATTTCATTAGGGTAAATGGAACTATTTTTCTCATTTCAGTAGTCAGCTATCTCTGCAACAACCAGATTCTGAAGCATCTTTCCGATAATTCCCTTATTCATGGCCAGCTTAATGATCTGTTGGGGATACTTCTCTTTCTCTCCTATGTACATCTGCTGACCACTTTTTTTGCTCCACCATCATGGAGACTTTATTCGGGGAAAAAGAGTCATTTTTCTCACACTTTTTGCTGCTCTCTGGTGGGAATATATTACCCCTTACTACCATACCACCACTACCGATACCCTTGATTTTGCCGCCTATTGCATTGGAGCATCCCTCTATGCCATCATTATCATAACCACAAAAAACAATACTCCGCCCAAAACCACTCTTTCGTGAAAGACCTCCTTCTGATGACAAGGTATCTCTCAACCGAGAACTGATGTTTCTGATGAGATCTTGACGATAAAAGCATTGCTTCACAGCAACGATTTTCTGAACCACCGTATTGATTGACGCTTTTTTTTATAGCAGGTTGCAACTCTTCAGCATCTCCTTGCCCCTCTCTCTTCTGCGTTAAAAAAAGTGCCGGAGCATACTCTCCATCAAAGGAGAGTAATGAAGAGTATAGTGGTGTATGGTAATCGAAAGAATAGCGAACGGAAAAGCTCTTTCGCCTTTTTTTAGATACCTCTTTTTGTCTACATTGGCGTAATGTTTGTGCAAAAGACCCCATTCGTTCATACTACAGGAGATCATCATGACAGAACTTGCAGAGATTCAGGCCCAGATAGCGACACTTCAAAAACAGGAACAGGAACTTATCTACAGGGAACGTAGAGCAGTCGTTGATGATATCAAGGCGCAGATGGTTGCCTATAGCATCACCACAGAAGAGCTTGAAAGAAAAGTAAGAAGTGGTAAACCTGCACCAAAAACGCCCTCTCCGATAAAGTACAGGAAAAGTGAGAGTGAATACTGGGTAGGAAGAGGCCCGAAACCACAATGGGTCAAGGCAATTGAACGTGAGGGTGAAACTATTGAACGCTACAAGGTCCCGCAATAAAGAGAACCTGCGAATCGCAGCGATACCTGACTCTTCTCAGAAGCACCTTTTTGAAGAAAACAGGTGCCTCTGCTTTATGGTACGGATGATTCAATTGGTGTGTCAAGAAGGGTGTAAAACTGATGCTGAACGCACAAGAGAACCTGGAAGCTTCTCCTTCCATCTCTTTTTTCACGACAGAGCTGCATGGGTAATCAACAAACTGAGCCTATGCAGGAGTGGCAAAAAAGAATAACCGTCAATTCGGAACCGTGTAGCGGTCGGCCATGCGTTGGGGGGTTGCGTATCAGAGTAATTGATGTACTTGATGTGCTGGCCGCTGGTCTCTCTTCAGATGATATTTTGGAAGAGCTGCCTGACCTTGAAAAAGAGGATATTCTTGCCGTACGTAACGATGCCAGCCGAAAACTCAGTCACCCCGTGAGTGCCGCATGAAAGTCATCTGACATCAGCAATGAGCGTCAAAACAATTGGCTGCCGAAGCCGATTCTTAAACCGGAACATGCATCAAACCGCGATATAAAAAGGAGCAAATCCGGCAAGGTTGAGACGCTATAATAAAATTTCGTTAGTGATCAACCAGATGAATCAAACGCTCACACGCATCAAGCGCCGTTTCGTATGGAATGATTTCATCATCCCGAGCAAAAGACATATCCTGCACGAACGATTGATAGGCTTCTTTCCATACGGCAGTTTGCAAATGTGTCATAATGCCACGAAGCCGTTGTTCTTGAGGAATATCACTGCGATTGTGATCGCCAGCAATTGATTGGCGAACAAGGTCTGGAAACTTGACGTTCGACGCAATCAACGTTTCAAGTGCTGCCAGATCATGAACGTGCCGTATCAGGGTTTTATCTTGGCGTTCCTCTTCATCCAACAATCTCCACGAAAGCGCGCTTAACTTCTCCGCTGCGATTTCGATCGGATCAATATATGGCATAGAGTCAATTTCGGCGGGTTGCCCTTCCGTAAATCTTAACAACGACTGCACTGGCTTGAAAACAAGAGGCATTTGTGGCGGTACAAAACGCACTTCAACACGGATATGTGCCCTCAATCGTTGGTTCCGCGTAAATGTTGCACCATAATCCAGTTCAAGTGAAAAAAATCTGCTTCCATCGCGTACCATCGCTTCGGCGACAAGAACCAATCCTCCATCTTCAAGAGCTGCAATTATTTTCTTGCGAGTTTCACGATAATGCTTGTGCCCGGCAGAGTGTATGGTGGCTTTAAAATCAACATCTTCAGAAAAGCGCTTGATAAGTCCCGCTTTGGCTAACGATGTTCCACCCCCAAAAGCCAATTGTAGCCCTTGGATGTGAAGATCATTAAGCAATGCAAGCGCTCGAACCACATGCCAATCTTTCTCAATGAAGGCTTCGTCAGTTGTGACGAGTATGCCAGCGGCACGTTCAATGGCCGTTTTTGTTGGGAGAGCTTGATTAAGCTGCATGCTCAAACCTCATGCTATACCCGCTGAATCCAATACGGCGACGAACACGTTTTCGCACACCGATCACGCGACCTGTTGGAACCTGAGTAGTGTTGCCCGCATTGTACTTGATTTCCATTGCTGTTGGGCCTGTAGGAATATCCAGCTTCTTCAGTGCCTCCAGGACCAGACTATTAAGGCTTTTGGGCAAGGAGGGACGGGCATCAATCGGTGAGAGAGTCGCACGCACATAAATGCCTTGGCCAATTTTGATAAGTGTCCCCTCTTTGACCAAACGAAGCAGGCAACGGCCAACCTGGTCGTAGCCTCCAAGATCAAGAAAATCTTGTCGCACAAGAACGTCATTGCGCTTGCGCCTGATGCGGCTGCTCATCTTGAAGAGCAGTGTCTCTTGTAACTTTTTCATGTTGTCAATTTACGACATAGAGCAGAGAAAATCAACTTATTTATATGGCACTTAGAGATATTGTAAGCAAGAGTATACAGACCCTCATCCGGCTGAAAAAAGGATTGTCCACCACCCATACGAGCTGGCTTGACGAAATCAAGGCGATAAGCGTATGGCTGATAAGCCGCAAGATAGGGAAACGTGGGGAGAACGCATTGTTACTCAGCAATCAACGCTGAGCATGAAGCTGCAAAACAGCTTTTGGCTTGCGAACCACAATGATGGCAAACATGCCGAAATTCCCTGCCAAAGCATCCGCACATGCTCCATCATGCTTGCTGTTTTGCTTTGGCAGATCAGGGTGCTGATAGGTGGCTTCTTCGTGACTCTCTTGAAGATCGGAAATTTACAGCACACCCTCATATACACGGCAGCGAATCCGGCAAGGATTGAAAAGTTGATGTGGGAAAAAATTACCGTATTGAACTGAGATCGAAAACCATTTACCTTTTACTTTGCCTTACCAGAAAGCCGGATAGTGACATCGCCACGCATCCCCCGGGCCAATTCAGAGAGAACGCACAGGATTTTTCTTTTGGCAATCACGACTCAGCCCAGGGATACAATTCCAGATTGAAGAAACTCCCTGAATATTCGGAAGATCCCGCACGGTGAGGGATCTCAACAACTACCGACCTGGATCCATTTTTTTCTGCCACCGAGATGCAGCAATCAC
>SESA01000839.1_pt1 | contig 17898 bp, 18 predicted proteins | sample 3171451 | NCBI WGS metagenome assembly SESA01 (sample SAMN06051862, study PRJNA518727) | freshwater metagenome | biome: subpolar coniferous forest; feature: holomictic lake; material: water; isolation source: holomictic Lake 227, 8 m depth | place: Canada: near Kenora, Ontario | collected...
TTCATCTACGAACAAGGAAAAGATTCCGTGCCCCCATTGCAATAAAGATTTCGGTAAGAGGTATATGTTCGGTCATATACGTACTAAGCATCAGGACGAGTTTTTAGAAGAAATTGGCGTGTGGGTACGCAAGGCCGACCCTGAGGAGGCGCTAGCTTTTTGGTGGAATGAGAAGGATGATTTTGATGAAGATAAAGAAGTCAAGCTTTACGCATGTCTATCTACAAACAAGACCTTTCTAACTGGTAGCCGTGCTACTTGTCATTTCAAGGCGGATAAAAAGATTCATAAGGACCACACAAAGCAAATGAAGGCTTTACAGAAGAAATACAGCGACAAGAAGAAAAGAGAGGATGCTGAAAATCCCTGGAAAAAGGGACTACTTGCAAGAGATGCTGAAATGGGAATTGCTATGCTACGCAGAATCATGTATCTCATTCCGTTCTTAGAAATGGGAGTGGCCGTCCTCAAAAATGAAAATCAAGATGAATTACCGCTTTTAGTGCCCTGTGTAGCCCCATCTGATACAAACATCACGCCATCACAACTAGAGGCAAGATTCATGATAGTTAAAGATATTTTCAGAGAGAGTATTCAAAACAAACTGACTGATCCAAGTAAATTAATATCATTATATTGTACAGTTGATACAATCCGTTGGACTTGTCAGCAATGTGCAGACAATCGTTCTCAGTATATGCCCACCAATGACCCAACCAGCACGATTGGTATTTTAGAAGGCAATGACAAATGGGGTATTGCTCATGATACTTATCCCAAAGTGTCATTTCAATCTACTTAAAACTTTGTAGATTTTATATCGTAGGAAGAAAAATGATTATTACAAATGCAATGATTCCACACATCAGCGCTGAGATTTTTGTCAAAATGTCACCTTTAGAAAAGGTACATCATTACAATTTGGCCCAAATGAAAAACGCTTTTAGGATGGTTAAGAATGAGAAACTTGCTCTGAAACATCGGGCTTAGATAGATAATCATCAATCATCTTGATCATTCTAAGACGAATATGAGCATTGGGGAAATCATGTTCTTTTGAAAGTAGCTCATACTCATAAGAAAGTTGTTGTCTTACTTTCATCACTCTTGACAGCGGAACATCCTTCAAGCTTGCCCTGAACACTTCCATCTACTTGTTTCTTATTTATTTTTCCTTCAATTATCAACTCGCCACCTTGAACCCTTGCACTTTGAAAAATCATTTCTTTTTCAAAATACAATGGAACGGTTATGAAGACTTTATTGGAAATTGTTTGAACAACATTGACATCTCGTACATGCGACATTGCTACTTGGGCAATTCGTCGGACATTATTCATCTAAGAGATGCCCGAAAATTAAACTGACATTCTCATTCACCTTTTTGGTCCGAAACGATTTTTTATCAAAACGAGTTTTAGGAATATTCCTAAACCGTATTGAGTGTTCCGTAGTTCTATAATAAAAGTTTCTCTTATGTTTGTTCTGTGTGATGTCATTGAATATACGACTTGCTTCAACAATTCCCAAATCTTTATTAACTACGACTGCTTGAAGGTATAATTTTTGATCCATCTATTAGAATGGATCAAAATTCTTTAGCATCAGGAGGCGTAGGGGCAAGTATCGTAATAGGTCTGGGTATTCTCTACAGAGTTTATTTGGCCATCAATCATCACCGTATTAAATCAACCTGTATGGGCAAAGAGATTACTGCATCTATTGACATTGATGAAACAACTCCTAAAAAAAATAATGATGCTTCAGTAGATGTCGGAACACGAACCAGAAATCCTCCCAATCCCATCGGAGGAACTGCCCGAGGACAAGAGGTTCAAGAAATTAGCACACAGTGATGTCCTATTCAAACCGCCCTTTACAGCAGTTGTGTGCGGAGCTATTGGCTCTGGGAAATCATCATTTGGTTTTTCCTTACTTGATAAGCACTATAAAAATTATTTTGATGAAGTGGTAGTCCTTTGCGGTACAATTGACTCAAAGCCTTCTTGGGAAGGCATGAAGCAAAAGAAGATTGTTTTTCTGAATGCATTTGATGAAAGTGATTTCAAGAATTACATTACGCAATTGGAGGCAGACCAAGAAGAGCGCAAAGCAAAAGGAAAGTTTCCCATTCGTGTCTGTCTTGTTATGGACGACATTGTCTTTGATGGGTTCAATAAACATAGAGCAGGAATGCTGGAGAAGTTGATGATGACATGCCGCCATTACTTTATTAGTATCATTCTTATGTTACAGCACACAAAACAGGTGAGCCCTGCTATGAGAAATCAAATTATGTTTTGGATACTTTTCAGACTAACGGCAAACGACGCACGCAAAGTTGCAAATGAGCATGGAAACTTTTTGACGGATGATGAATTTATGGCGATGTATCAAAATATTATGGCGAAGGGCAAGCATGAATTCTTAATTATTGATTACAAAGCCCCGATGGAGGAGCGCTTTAGACATCGCTTTACCAAAGTTTTAAAACTTAGCACTGATAAGAATGAAGTACCAGAAGAATCACGGTGAAACTGCGGGACAGCGTGGATTTCAGCACTTAGTTAATAGCCCAGCATCTCCTCTTACGCCCGAAGGGCTTCACGCTTTCCGACTTATGAAGAAAGCATCTGGACTTTCTGTGCAAGAGACAATTGAACACATTGGAAAACGGGGCAGACAGCCGAAGGCTACGGAAACCGACAAAGCAAAACAAGACGCGCGACTTGAAAAACTAAACCCTGAAAATTAAAATAACTCTAAAAGGTATAATGCCGAATCCGTCCATTCACTCAGGAGTTAAGTTAAGCGAGGTTGTCCCTGGTTCTCTTGACCATGTCTCAGGTGTCACTTCAAGCACTGCCCTCGTACAGCGCAAGCGCCTGCGCCTTGTTCCGCAGACGGCGGCCACAGCCAACCCTTCCGACATCATCAACTTCCTCATCCAAGACCCTGGTATGCTGGATCTCCAGTCTGCGGTCTTCCACGCGAACATTGTCGTAACGGGCACGAACAACGGTGTCTGTACCTTAGATGACGGACCGAGTTGGCTAAGACAACTCGTCGTTCAGGTGGATGGCCAGAATCTTGAGACACAGGACCGTGTGAATAAGTGCACGAACATGGAGACCTACATGACGGCTTCCTCCGCCCTCTACAACCGTGCGCTCTCTTTTGCTGGTTACTGGAAGTTCAACCCTGACCTCAAAGCGCCTGCTAACGCTGGTACTTCCACAGCCCCTGTCTGGTGCGACATCTCCGCCAACGCCATCGCCCCGTCTGCGTTCTACGCTACAAGCACTTTCGGCTATGATGTCGCCGTACCGCTCGGTCTTGTGTCGCACGTCTTCCGCTCAGAGAAGATGTTCCCGTCTCGCTTTGCTAACAATCTGCTGATCCAGATGCAGCTTGAGGCGGCGCAGCAGGCGCTTTTCACGCTGGGTACTTCATCGGCGACGACCTACCAGCTCACAAACATCTACCTTGAGATTGATTCAGTTACGCTCAACCCTGCCTTCACGGCGTTCCTCCAGGATGCGGTTATGGATGCGAATGGTGCGGGCCTCGTTCTGCCGTTCAACACGAAGATATCAGCGCAGGGACAGAGCCAGAGCAACAACGGTGAGAATACCTTCGTTGTCTCTCGTGCGTCAAAGAACCTGCGCCGTGTCGCCGTCGTCCAGCAGCCGGCTGCGGCGCTCGGTGCAGCAGGCACGACTTACCCTGAAGTCTCCACTTTCCCCTCAGCCGGTTTCAACACTCGTGGGCAGAGCGGACAGCTCCAGGGCCAGATTCAGCTGTACATTGCGGGACAGTACTATCCGCTGTTCCCGTGCCGTGGCTCAGCTGCCTACTGGGTGGCTCACCAGGCCTACAACGGCCACCCGCTTACGGATTGCGATGGCGGCATCGTGAATTACCGCACATGGGGCACGACTACGGACGGCACGGGTGGTGTTGTGAATACTGGCGGCAGCTCTTTCTCAGACCAGTGGATCTGGGCTTATGACCTCAGCAAGATGGTAGGCTCATCTGATGGTCTTGAGAACGATGGTGTTGATTCTACGGGCAATGCCCAGCTCCAGATTACCATTAAGACAGGCCCTAAGGAGAATGGCTCAGCTGCCGAGTCTTACACGCCGCTTGTTGAGATGCTGGGCACGAAGTTCCTCACGCTGGCGAATGGCGAACTCACTATCCAGGGTTAAATGTTTAACAGTCCTTTTAAAAAATCTTATTCGTTGTTTAGTAGAACCACGAATGAGCACGCAAGGACAGTTTAAGATGAATCATGCAAATCAGCCAGACAGGCTCTATTTATCATCTGATGATGCAATTGATGTTCCGATTCCGACACTTTTGAAAGGAGCAGACCAGAATTCTTATAACGGATTCACTATCAATCTACAGCAGCCCATCATCAAATGTAAAGGTGTTCAGCTTGCCTCTTTTGTTCAGACAAACACACCTGGCGATGGTCCTTGTATTCCTGATTATATCGCCAGTTACATTGGTTTCATGTATTACAAAAGCGCCACCTCAATAACAACAGTTGTTGGTAAGACACCAACTGTAATTTATCTACTTGCTTCTACAGCTGCCCCTGATTTGGGAACATACGCCAATAACAATGGATACCAGAACCGCTATTTTTCATCTTACAGTGATTTTGTGACGGCGCTCAACAATGCCGCATACGATCAGGGATCAGGAACACCTGATGTTCAGTTCTTTTATGATTCAACAACTCGCAAAATTTTCTTTGCTGGAACAGATCCCACTAAGTACTATGTGCCCTGTGGCTATGATGACCCAAATGTAGTAGCGCTCATCCCTACACTAGTAGGAACTCTAAGCCCCATTCCTTATGGATACACTCTTAATACTCGTGTTGGATTTAATAACAGAGTAACGGACTTGACGCAACAGAAAGTGGGCGTAACTTACATAAACCTTGCATCCATCGCACTCACCTTTACAAATGCAATAGTACCTGGTGGCTATCCTAACCTTGTTAGAACAACTTCAGTAACATTGAGAACCAATTTCAACTATCAGTCTAGCATTAACTCTAAGGACAACCGTGATGTGCTGGCGGTAATCCCTTATTCTGTTCCTTTCCTTGGAGTTAATAATTTCCAATATACACTCAATCATTACTTAACGAATGTTCCCGAGACAATACAACAGATAACGATCAATATGTATGATGACGCAGGACAACCGCTCCCTATGGGAAATAATGTTGATACATTAATAGAGATTCATTGCTCTTACGGTGGTGAGCAAGTCGTTCAATAAAAACGAAGACATTAAAAAAATAGTGTCTATTTAGAAATGTCCTTGTTATCTTGGAATCCCGCAGCACCCACTGGAAGCGGTGGGGGCGGCACAACGCAAACTCTTGTTTTATCAAACACCACTCTTTCTCTTGTTCCTAATGGAGGAAGTGTTGTCCTTCCTACAGGAACTGTCTCATCTGTTCAGGCTCTGAATGTGAGCACATTGGTGGTGCAACAAGAGATTTTCATGCCGAGCCAAATTGGCCCAACCATACAACTTATTAGCACTGGGCAAATTGTCGCAGGGTTAAGATTAGACACACCATTAGTGACAGCATTTACTGGATCTTTCAACACAATGGGCACTACGACCGCGAACATAACAGGAAACGCCATCATTGGTTCTGCGCAAATTGGAACACTAAGCACGAATTCAATCAGCACCCTTTTTTTAACAGCAACTAATGCAAATGTATCAACAATCTACAATAATTTAACGAAAACAAAAAGAATTCAATTCACTACAAACCCAACCTCAGGGCTTGAGTATGGAACAGGATTCAAAGCAAACGCAGGAATTCTGAATGGTTCAAATACTATAATGTTTGGACATAATGACCAACCAGCTTTTAATACCCAATATGAAGTGGATGCGGATGTGATTCAATATCCTACTTCTCTTGCTGTATTTCCAAATCTAACAACTGACAATTTACATGTATCTTCTTTTATTCAAATGTCCAATGGGTCTAATATTGCCGTTACTGGTGCAACTCTGACTTATGGAGGCCAAAACATCACCACAGGTACTCAAGGTAACGCAGCAAACTGGGCTCAATACCCTGCGAATGCTGGGTATATCAACTTTAACAATGGGTCTCTTAACAACATCAATGGAATCTCTGCCGAATCTGGTGACATGAACTTCTTAACTTTCAATCAAAACAATGTAAGAGCATTCAGAGTTGGACGCAATAACATAACAACTACAAGTTATCAACCCACTTTTTTTGTTGGCGCTTGCAATGTGGCGATCCAAGCTGGCGTTTCATTAGGTTCAGGTACGGGATGGTATGCCGAGGGAAAAAACATCAGTCTTGACTCGTTCGCAGGAACGAATCTGAATCCGCTCCCAATCCCAATCTTTAACTGTAATACTAATATCAATCTTACAGCACACGGAGGAAATGATTTTTACAATCCTATCTATCCATCTGCGAGTCTGTGGGGTGGCGCAGGACTTATCAATCTAACCGCATATAACTCTTATCTCTATGGAACTGTTCCAAATCCTGCTAATCCTGGATATATTCGGTTGAATGCGTCTGTTGTAAATGTTGGTAATGACAACACACTTCCGTTTGGAACAAGTGCACAAGTAAATATCCAAGCGTCTTTAGTTGATATTATTGCGGGCACTTATTCACTTCCTAACTTATTTGGCGTTACAGGTCTGAATGTTCGCTCAAGAAACGGTGTGACAATCCGTAACTTAGAACTAAACTCAAACTATGATTCCAAACTGTTCGTAAGAGAACTTTGGGGAAATAGTGTTGTGCCTCTTGATGGTGGTGTAATCACGGACCGTAATCTATTCATTCAAGCACAAGGTAATCCTGGTGTAACAATGAGCAATGTAAAAACCATAACTGGACAGGACCAGTGGGGCTACAATGGTGTTGATATCATCAATCTCAATACAGCAACGGGTAATTATCCCAACGCTGTTTCCAGTAATCTCTCATCTCTACAAGGCCAGATTAACGCGCTAAATATTAGCACAACAGGCGGTGTTTCAAGCCCTGCGCTTTGGTACAAATACCCCGCTCTTTCAACTGTTGTACTCAATCAAGGCCTCGCATTCAATAATTTTGCAAGCCCCAACCTTGCGCCGATCCAAAGTTACAATGGGGCAATCTTTACTGATTTCAATAATCAACTCAACACTCTTGGCGTAGGTAATCTAGCTCTTGGTCTTACAACAGGCAATTCTCTTTCAACAATCATTTCTCCTCTTACACAAGGCGGCATAGGTGTCTATTTACTGAATAACAACAGCACTATGGGCACTGTGGCGGCTCATCAGTTCTTATTTGATAATATTTACCCTCTGAATGTGTCGTCTGGACAACTTTATTTCAACGGAAGCACACTACAGACCAGCAATACAGCTCCCACAGTAATTCCTAGCATTCTTGGACTCTCCTCATTAACTGTTTCTTCTATTTTTGGAAACGCAAACTTATCACTCAAAACAACTTCAACCCTCAATCTTAATGGAAGTATTATGAATCTTGCTGCTAATTCAATGAATACAAACGCATCTACAATTGTAACAACTACAGACCAATTTAATGCCCAAACTACAGGAAACCAAAGCCAATTGTATATTGATAAGACGCAAGCGTATGTGGGCGGTCCTCTAATTGGAATTAATGCAGTAAGCACAATTTCCATGGCTGCAGGCACTTCACAAATCAATGTAAATCCTACTAACATTACGCTGGCTGCTCAGAATACACTTGATGTTTTAACGACTTCTACAATCAATCTGGCTGCGTCTAAAAGCACTGGAGGCGGTTCGCCTACAACTCTTAACTACACCAGCCCTGGCGCATATTCTTGGACAGCTCCTGCAGGTGTTACATCCATCAATCTCAATATGACTGGCGCAGGCGGTGGTGGTGGCGATTACACGAACGGAGGAAATGGTGGATTAATAACTGGAACATTGGCGGTTGTTCCAGGTGTAACTTACAGCATCACTGTCGCAGGAGGCGGTGGTGCTGGAAACACAAGTGCTCCTGGTGCTGGAGGATATGGAGGAGGCGGCGCAGGCGGTTCTGGTTATTATATGTCGGGCGCAACTGGAGCAGGAGGTGGTGGTGCTTCATATATTCTAAATGGCGCAACGCTACTTGTAGCAGTAGGAGGAGGTGGTGGAACAAGCCAAAATAATAGTTCATCTGCGGGTGTTGGCGGTGGTTCAACTGGAGGAAACGGTGCTAACGCAGGATATGGTGGAAGTCAGAGCGCAGGCGGCGCAGGATTTTCAGGATATGGTGATGGAAATGGCTCTTATTTACAAGGAGGCAATGGAAACTTTTTGTACAACGGAGCTGGCGGCGGCGGTGGCTACTATGGCGCAGGAGCAGGCGTAGGTGGCGGCGGCGGATCAGATTATATTGATTTGCTCACTGGAACTGTAACACAGAGTCCTGGAAGCGGTGGTGCGGGTGGAAATCCACACAGGCCAGGAGCAAATGGAACAGTCTATTTAACCTACACAACACCGCCTAGTTTAACAGGTACTATTAACATAACCTCACCTAGCATCAATTTAACTGGAGGACTTGTAATCAATGGTGTGCCCTATGCACCCCCTTCAAGCATCTACATTTCAACGTCCTATGCTATTCCTGCAAACATCACTGTTTCAACCATCACAATGCAAGGCGCAGCAGGAGCTCCTCAAGGCACTATTAATTTCCCCAAAGCGACATCAGGGCTTGCTTCTTTACAAGTTCAAGGCAACGCAACAAATAATAATGGGTTTTTATCTGTTTTAGATGAAAATCTCAACTTCAATACTTTCCAAGCATCTGAAACCGTTTTATTAGGAAATCAAAGCCAGTCTGCATCAGGTGGATTCGCATCTATTTTGGGAGGCAACAACTATCTCAAAATCAGAACAATTGATAGTGCTGGAACACCCACCAATTTTGTTGAAGGAGCAAACTATCAATTCGCCCTTAATAGTATCAGTAGCATCAACGGAATAAAATACCTTCCCTACACAGGCGGAGGCGGTGGTGGTGGGGGTGGTAGTTCCACAATTACCAACAACTTTTCCACACTCATCTGCACTGATTTCTTTATTAGCACACCTGGTGCAAACACAATGAGAATGCAAATGGGACTTCCACCGTTTGGAGGTTCTGGATATCAACCTAACTGTCTCACAATGACAAATCAAAGCGCTGGAAACTCATTGAATACAGCAGATTTAGCAGTAGGAAGTCTCTACATTACACCTTATGTGGGTGTTGCAAATGCGAGCCCTTTTGCGATACAGCGTGCTGGTGCTGATTTGAATATGTTTTCACGCAACTACAATGGGACATCATTACCTGGAACGCTCTATACAAACTTTAATAACATCATAATGAACACAGGGACAAATGTGGTTTCTATTAATCCTTCAACAATCAACTTCCCTAATGCGAATCTTAACATTAGCAGCATCAATGGCGCTGCGGTTGGTGCTGGGTCTGGGTCGGTTGCAAACTGGGCTCAGTACTCCGTACAAGGTGGCGGTGTTCAGAACATTGATTTTGGTGCGCAGAGTGTCTGGTTGAAGGGCGTTGGAAATGCAATTCTTACAAATCAATTAGGAACAAGCAACATTCCAATCACCGCAAAGTATTTTACAGCCTTTGATCCTGGTGGTGTTCCTGGCCTCGGTATTTTTGGTCTGGATGGTGAAGGTATTCCCGCAATTCTAGGCGGCTACTCGCAGCCTGCTCAGCTCCATGTAAGCACGCTTCAAGTCTCTGGGTCTAATGTGATTAGTGCGAATCCTTCAACCATTCTTGTAAATGGTTTTGATCCTGTGAGTACTTGGTACAATTACAACACCGCCTATTCTACAATTAATATAGCACAGGCCAATGATGGAGTAAATCCTTTCAGCAATGGTGGAACATTCCCCGTTGCAGGGTCTTCTATTACAATTGACAACATCAATGGACTTGCAACAACTAATATGAATATTTCAGATAGCACAGGGCGTTCGTATCCCAATCCTAATCCGTTCCCAGGTCCTTATGGTTCTTACACATTTACCATTCAATCCATTCCAAATGGTGGAACTCTCTACATTGCAAGTTATACATCACAAGGACCATCTTATTTCAGCATGATTAACAGCAGCGGAACAATCACAAATCTTGCTTATTCAGGTTACACAGACACAATCGTAGTCGGCGGACCTGCTTTTGGAAATGGAACGGGTCTTGTTCTTGATATGCGTGGAACGACTTATTCAAAGGGTATTTCAATCAAGAATGACACGACGCAAGGCGCTGACCTCATTATAGCGTCCAATGCAACCAAGGGATTCCAGACAATGCGTATTTGGGAAAATAACGCTGGTGTTTTAAAGATTGAAAATAATGGACAGGGTCTTTCTATTGATAGTAATACAACAACCATTCCCAATGTTGTCGCGACTACTATGACTGCAACGACGATGAGTGCGACTGTAATGAGCAATGTGAGCACTGTTGCAAGCAACGTGATCTTTATGGACAGCGCCGGTCTTGGTAATAATAACGTATTAACTGGAAATGCTACAGGGCTTTTTTATAGAGGTGCTCAACTTGCGTCCGCATCAAATGTTCAGACATGGGCTCTTTATAAAGCTGTTTCAAATGTTGATTTGTATAATAACAAACTTATTGGAACTTTCTCTACAGTTGGAGCGGCCACATCAAACTATGCGATTGATTTGTCCAACTTTATGACTTACACAACAACTCCCGCAGGTGCGACAACTTTTGGAATCCGCCTGTCTAGTTCCAATACAGTTGGTTGTAATCATTTCGCACCTCAAGTTTCACTTTTTACTGATTCCATTAATGGTGGTGGCGGCATCACTTCAATTGATACAACATACGGTGGAAGCGCACCTCAACCTTTCACCTTCAATGTAAATACGCTTACGACGAATGCAACCACTTTCACTGCCTCCAATGTTACAAGCGGCAATGTCGCAGGAACACTCTTTACACCTAGCAATATTACACCCCCTATTCTCAATACTCTAAGAGCAAATGTTGATACGATGTACATCAGCACGCTTCAATTAGCAAATTACACAAATCCTAATAGTGGGTCAGTAATCACAGGGTCTGTTAATATCTCGCCTTTGATCCAAAGTGGAATCAGCACGCTTGGTGTGAAAGCGTATGGAAGTCCCAACTATTATGTACCAATTGCGTTAGACAAAGGCTACACTGTTTTTGGAACTGCTACTTACACTTACACAGGCGGCGCAAATCCTTGGTATGAACTCTTCCCAACAACAACAGTAACTCCTCAATCCAGATTTGGTGTGCTGACAGGAACTTGGTCGTATTCAGGAACACCTGGTTCTCCCAACGCATACAATGACATGCAAATTGGTGTGGGTGTATTAGGAGATTCAACAGAAACCAATATCTTCAGACAGTTTTGGTATGGTGCGATCGCTGGATTAAATAGAAGCCCTTATTCAATAAGTCTCGTTGTTGATTTTTCAACTATCCTAACAAATCAAGTAACAATCAAAGTGAAACCTTATGCGACACTTGCTTACACATTCACAAATCTCACTATCCGTTGGATAGGTCCTGGTTCGTTTTAAATATTTTATATGTTAGAATGGCGGGTCTTAACGCTTCAGGGCTTTCATGGGACACGGCAAATAATGTATTCGCTCTTGCGACAAGATACCAATCAGTTGGTGGTGTGCCTCAAGAGGCTATGGTTATTTATCCTGGCGGTAATACTACGGACATGTTGGCGGCAGTGCCGCCGCCTCCGTGCGATATCGTATCTGTATTGAATGTTTCCAGTCTTACTTTAACCGCATCTACAGGTGCTTTTCAGCAGCAGACGCAAACAGCAACGGGGACATTCAAAGTGACTCGTACAGGATATTACTGGATTTCTATTCCCAAGGTTGCAGGAACAAGTTTGGACAATGGTCTTTCTGGTGCTCAATATGCTGTGCAAATGCGCATAGGTTCATCAGGAAACTCAGGATTAGCATATGATGCCCGCTTTTTAGTGCCCCCTTATTCAACCCAATCTTTTAGTCTTAGTATTTACACCCCGCTGACGGCAGGCACATCATACACTTGCGAAATCCAAGCGCAACAGGTTGCTAATGCTACTCACGGTGGCGGCGTGTTTGCTTGGTCTTCAATCCTTGTCCAGCCCCTTGCATTCCAGACGGCGACGACTCCAGGAACGAGTTCCTTCGTGACGACCTAATTCGTGGCGTTGGATATTAACATCATGTTTTAAAAAAAGTTTCTCAAAACATGACATTAAAGAGCCCGACGGGAGGAATAAACGCCAAAAAATAATGTTTTTACCTTGTATAGAGATGTCTAGTGATGAGGAATTATCCCCTAAGGTAGAGGCTAAACCTATTGAAACCGCAAAACCCAAAAATAAGGGGGGTCGTCCTAGACAAGATCCAGTTGATGTCGGGGACAAGGAGGTGATTCTTACAAAGCCTCCCAGAAGACCCCGAGTCCTTACAGAGGAGTCAAAGGCGAAGATTGACGCAGGGCGTGCTAAGGCGCTCGCAGTACTGACGGAACAGCGTCGGCAGCGTGCTGCAGAGAAGGCGGAAATAAATAAGGTTGTTGAGGAGAAGAAGAAGCAGATTGAAGAGGTGAAACTTGATAAAGCGCCCAAGGTTCGCGAAATTGACGAGACTGTCGTCGCACTTCGTAAAGAAATGGAAGAACTCAAGAAAAGTTTAGCAAAGCCAGAAGAAGCCCCGCCTAAGAAGGAACGCAAGGTAAAGAAGATTGTATATGAGGACGAGAGCTCTGAAGAGGAGGTTATTGTTCGGCGCAAGGTACAACCAAAACCTATTGTAGAAGCACCTTTGGAGGGTCGCGCCTTACTAGATCATCTTTTCTTTGGTAAGAAGTAGAATGTCTCTATCAATAGGTGTAGTCTTACAGGCTTCCGCATTATTGATTTTATACCATTTTATTTTTCATTCAAAATAAATAATGTCGTCGTAAAGTATAATGAGAATTCCCTGGACACCTCTTGAACAAGGTGGCGGCAATCACCCTCCAACACTTGCAGAGCGCATTTTTGTTGGTGCGAATGGACAGCCCGATTACGGCACTGCGAAGAATCCCATTGAGCGCAAAGCGTTCATGAATCTTCCTATGCCGTGTAAGGATGCTATGAATATATATGAACCTAATCTCCACAAAGGACCTGCGAAAGGTGCTCGTGGTATGATTGGTTCAGGTCTGCGCAAGAATGGTGAGGGCGCTGGTGAAAACTATGTAGATAGTTTTGTAACACATCCTATTGCTGGGAATTATGAGAAACTTTTTGCGGGTCTTGAGGAGCAGAAGAAGGAGTCTGCTCTTGAGCACACGCCGCAGCTTACACTTGAGATGGTGGCCCGTCGTGGTTTTACCAACATGGGACTCAATGCCGATGAGGAACGCATGAATAGCTTAAGAGATCGTCTGCGCTTTATGGGTGCGTCTGATGAAGAGATTGAGACGCAGCTGAAGGATGCCCGTCAGAAGAGACTCAGAGAAATGGTGGGGCGTGAGATGATTCCTGAGCAGAGGGAACAACAGGCTGCGGATGCATGGGCTCGCCAGATGGGCGTTCATCCTGAACAAGGTGCGTTCAATTTTGGTGCTCGTCCTTTCCACGATGCGAATGTGTTTAACTTCGGAACACCTGCGCCGTCTCATTATGCTGGGTTTCAGTCTCGTGAAGGTCCTGATAATTCTGAGTTTGTACCCCAGGGTGCTCAGGTTTCAGGCCACGGCGTGCATTCCATTGAAGTTCTGCCGTCTGATGCTGAGCGTGTAGCACGAGGCAGGGCGGGCGGTAAGTCGCAGGTACAGGGCGCACCAGATCGTACGGCTGATACGCAACTTGCTTTAACTCGTCGTGGTCCTGAATTAGTTGGAAGAAATGCCCAGCAGATACGCAGCCAGATTGAGTTTGCTTCAAATGCGAGACGCATTTATGAACTCAATTTAGGTCGTTGGCTTTCCAAGAAAGCTGAATATGAGGAGAGGGTCGCAGCGGCGAGGACTTACAAAGAGAGGAAGTATCCTCAGACGCAGCTGAAGAAGATTGAAGATGACATCTCAAATGCGCAGAACATTCTCGCTGCAATTGAGGCGGGTCGCCAAATGCCCATGAGACAGCTGCGTGGTCGTGGTCGTCCTCGTAGGGAATAAAAATCTAATCGTTAAGAAATGAAAATCACTTTCAAACGATTAATTAGCTCACCAATAGGCGGCAAAAAATATAGAGTTGTTTTATTGGATGAAGACGGTAGAGAACGCCATGTAGATTTTGGTGCAACCGGCTACACAGACTTCACATTATCTAAAGATGAAAGTCGCAAATCATTGTATCTTTTACGACACAAAGCACGAGAGGACTGGACAAAATCAGGAATTTTTCACGCTGGATTCTGGAGTCGCTGGATTTTGTGGAACAAAAGCAGCATTCGTGCTTCCCTCAGTGATGTTAGAAGCCGGTTCAGTCTTTAATTCTTTTATTAGACTACCGGAAGTAGTTGTTACTGTACAAGCTACTCTCTCTTCAAATTCATCGTAATGCCCGTAGGCAATTGTTGTATGATTCTTCATGTAATCCATTAAATGGACAGTATCTGTCTTAATGGGTAGGCCATACTCTTCGGCCAGTTTTTTCGGAAGGGGTAAGCGGGCGAAAATGTCGGGACGCTCCTTCTTGTACAGTTCTAGCACGGCACGGTGTTCCGCGGAAAGTGTTTCCATTCTAATTTACAAAAAGATTTTATTCTGTATCTAAATATGCGTCTCTACTGAAAATTGCTTCTTCTAAAGTTGAATGGGCAGTGTTCAAAACAATTATATCATGCCGTCTTATCACGACATGAAACCACCCAGTATATAGGTGTTTGCTTATATTTTTGTGTCCTGTGTTTGAATAAGCGCCGCGGTTGATTGATTGGTCTGAACGGTCTGCATATCGTAAATTAGAAACACGATTATTGGAACGATTACGGTCTATGTGGTCTATCTCAGGTTTATTTTCAACAGGTTCTAAAAATGCTTCTGCTACAAGATGATGTACTCGGCGAGTATGTTTAATTTTATCTTTCATAAGACATATAGATGGATAACCACATGATAGAGATGTCTTCATTAATTTAGTACGATTACATTTTAATGACATTACACGCCCTTCATTACTTACTTGATATAGATTCTCAAAACCTAAAACGGGATTCCAAATTTCCATTTCTAATAGAGCCGTAGATTTTCTTTTCCAGTATAAATGAGTGGCTGGCTTTCCTTCTGGCGCTTTTATAGAATAAAAACGCAAAAACGAAGAAACTCATTTCCTCTTGATAATCATTCATTTTGGATGAAGGAGATGGAAAAAGCACATAAAAAAAACATTATCAATTAGAATGAAAAAAGTATGTAAAATATGTTTAGAAATGAAGGCCCTTGATAAGTTCAGTAAGAATTGTGTAAATGACGATGGACTCTCTCACATGTGTAAGGAATGTTGTTCTGAGTATCGCAAGTTTTTAAGAGAAAAACGCAAGAAAGAAGCCAGTTGCACTAATTTAACTGTGGCGCAAGATCGTGCTTTTTTTGTTTGCTTTGATTAGAAATGACTACCTGTATTGACCCTTACGCTAATCATGTGATTGACAAGGAACTACGAAACCTTCTAATTACTTATGGCGTAGAGAAGGTAAATATGGCGTGGGTAAATCTACTTACAGATTTAGAGTCGCAACTCAAAAAGGCGTTGCATCCTGAAGTAAAACCTGAAACACCTGAGATTGTTTTAACGAATACACTTGATGTTCCGGCTGTTAAAGGTCCGCCAAAGCCCGTGAAGGAAAAGAAATGGACACCTCCTGTTCCTGCGCCTGCACCTACCCCTGAGCCAATCCCTGAAAAGGTTGTACCTGAGAAGAAGATGGCCGACCTGAACAAGAAAAAGATACATAAAGAAGCTGTTGCAAAACAAAAAGAAAAACTTGATGCTCAGGGTATCAATGGTCGCCAATTACTAACAGCGGACGCAATGAAAAAATGGATTGATGACGGTAAAACCTATTGGGATATTGCCGAGCAGACTGGCGTACCTGATTCTGACATTTCGGTTCTTGCAAAGTCTTTTGGTCTCCAGAGCAAGGTTTCAAAATTAATTGGATTAAAGAAGTAGAATGCCCTATCACATTGAGACCGCTTCGGCAGGAAAGAAATTCCCGAAAGGGTACGGAATTGTAGTGAATACTAAGACGGGCCAGCACTTCAGTCTCAAGCCGATTCCGATGGCCAAGGCTGAAGCGCAGATGAGATTACTCCATATGATGGAAAACAGAAAGAAGTGAGTTTTTTTATTGAAAATATGTAGATTATTATGCCTACACATTTCCAACTTTCATGGGTCAGAGCTGTTAAAGAATGGAATAAGCATCAACCGTTTCATGATGACATCTATGCAATTCCTAAGAAGGGTGGTGACTCTTATGGCGAAATAGTAAGTTTGAGAGAAGAGTTTAAAAGGCAACATAATGCTCCGATTCAAAAAGAAGAGCCAAAGCCTGAGCCTAAGCCTGAGCCAAAGCCTGAGCCTAAGTCTGAGCCTAAGCCTGAGCCTAAGCCTAAGCCAAAGCCTGAGCCTAAGTCTGAGCCTAAGCCTGAGCCAAAGGAGAATAAATTTGATGATATAGTTCATTTAACTTTAAAAGATGGTCGTCCTTGGTCTTATAGTAAATCAGAATTAGCAAAAGTAGAAGCAGATATAGAAAAAGCTAATAAGGAATACATGGATTATTTCAAGGAGAAGCAAGAAATAGAAAGCACTAAAACGACTAAAGCTCTTAAACTTTATGGTAATTTAACAAAAGATGAAGTAAAAGAATTAGAAGAAATAGAAAATTTGATAAGAGGAAAACGAATTCTAAAAACCGATCCAATAGCTAAGGAATATATGAAAAAAACAAGGGATTTTGAGAAAAAAGTAAAAGCTGGTATGATTGAAAGATCTGAAAAATTAAGAAAACTACAAAGGATACGAAATGATTTAATAGAGAAAAAAATGCATATGAAGGGTGAGCTAAATGCTGAAAATGAGAATCCAGTAATGATTAGTACTAAAGAATCCATGGACATTCTTTCTGCTTTTTTAAATAAGAAAAACCCACCATCACCGAAAAAAGTTACCGAAATGACAAAGGAGGTTGAAAAGGCTGTAGATTTCATAGACGACTGGCGTTCAAGAGGCGAGGTCTCAAAACTTCCAGAATATGAACATGAGAAAGGATTCAAATGGTTAGCTTCTAAGTATGGGAAATTTTATGAACTGGCTATTTCAAAAGTTAAAAAACTTGCAAAAGAAGGAAGACCATCTTTTAAAACAGAAAAAGAATATAGGGACTTTGTACATTTAGATTTTGATGCATATGGTATAGATTATAAAGAGTTTTTCAAAGATGTTCTTTTTGCTGATACTCAGCTCTATTTCTACTTACAGAAAAATGCAAATAAAAGCAAAGCACCTTCTTATATCTCATCTGCAAGAGAATTTAGAGAATGGCTAAAAAAACATTGAGAAAATAGTATAGAAAATAAACTTTAAGCCTCCACACTTTTTCACACTTGCGCCGGAAGATTCCACACTTAGCCCCACTTATGTCATAAGACCGGCTAAGACCTGTTTCAATGTGATGAGCGCTATTCGTCATAAAACCAATTCTAACTACACAAAACATGATGTTAATACACAAAAATTTTATCAAAGTGTGAAAAAATAAAATGAAATTCCA
>SESA01000841.1_pt1 | contig 17893 bp, 12 predicted proteins | sample 3171451 | NCBI WGS metagenome assembly SESA01 (sample SAMN06051862, study PRJNA518727) | freshwater metagenome | biome: subpolar coniferous forest; feature: holomictic lake; material: water; isolation source: holomictic Lake 227, 8 m depth | place: Canada: near Kenora, Ontario | collected...
TGCTATCTTTTGCGGCCGTTAATTGAATAAAAAGGAGATATCTTATGTCGAAGAAAAATCATGTGTTCAAAGCCGAAATTCAACAGGTACTCGATCTTGTTATCCATTCCCTTTATTCAAAAAAAGAGATCTTCCTGCGCGAACTTATCTCCAATGCGTCGGATGCTATTGACCGCGCCCAGTATCTCGGACTGACCGACAAGTCGGTTGTAGCAGATGCCCCGCAATGGAAAATTGACATCATCGCGGATAAAGATGACCGCACACTTATGATTTGCGATAACGGCATGGGGATGAACGAGGAAGAGATGGACAAGAACCTCGGTATTATCGCCAGCTCAGGGACGAAGGCCTTTACGGAAGCGCTTAAGGAAAAGAAAGAGGTCAATGTACCCGAACTTATTGGTCAATTCGGCGTCGGCTTCTATTCCGCCTTCATGGTCGCTGAAGAGGTCACCGTCATTTCACTCCAGCGCGGAGACGACCAAAAGGCGATGCGCTGGAACAGCACGGGCAACGGCACCTACTCCCTTGAAGACGCAGCACGCGACAAACCCGGCACGACCATTGTCCTGAAAATACGCGAAGGCATGGATGAATACTTTGATGCATGGCGCATTCGTGAGCTTGTGACCAAGTATTCTAATTTTATCTCCTATCCAATTCGCTTTGGCGAAAAGGGCGAAGCACCCAAAGATGATGCGGAAGCGCTCAATACCATGAAGGCTTTATGGAAGCGCAGCAGGAGCGATGTGAAGCCTGAAGAATACGATGAGTTTTACACACATCTGACGCATGACCACCAAGCTCCGTTAAAGGTCATTCCCGTTTCCGTTGAAGGTCAGATTGAATTCAAGGCGTTGCTTTTCATCCCGAAGTCCGCCGGCATGGATCTCTTCATGCCCAATAACAAACACGGACTTAACCTGTATGTCCGCAATGTCTTCATTGGATCGGACATTGAGTTGCTGTTGCCAGAATACCTGCGCTTCGTCAAGGGTGTGGTTGACTCCAGCGATCTGCCCCTCAATGTCTCGCGTGAAATGCTCCAAGATGACGCTGTCATCCGTAAGATCAAGAGTAACATCACAGGCAAGATTCTTTCCACGCTTGCAGAGATGCAGAAGGATGCGGCAGCGGATTATACGACCTTCTTCACCTCCTTCGGACGTATCCTGAAGGAAGGCCTTCATTTTGACTGGGAGAACACAGACAAAATCAAGGGACTTGTCCTTTTCCGTTCCGCCAAGACAGAGAACAATGGTTTTATCTCATTAAAGGATTATGTGGCTGCCATGCCGGAATCACAGAAGGAGATCTATTACTTGGTCTCTGATGATCTCCAGACCGCCAAGCAATCCCCTCATATCGAGGCTGTTTCACAATACGGCTATGATGTTCTCTTTCTCACGGATCCCGTTGACTCCTATATTATTGACCGCCTTTCAGACTTTGAGGGCAAGAAGTTGGTCGCTGTGGACAAAGGAAATCTCGAACTGGGAAGCGACGAAGAAAAGTCCGTGGCCAAGCGTAAACTTGAAGATGCGGCCACGGAATACAAAGCTTTAACCGATCTCATCAAAGAACAACTGAAAGAGGAAATCGGAGAAGTTCGCTTCTCGCCGCGTCTGACCGATTCAGCATGTTGCCTTGTCGCCTCTGATCATGCGATGAACGCGAGTATGGAACGGCTTATGCGTGCCATGAATCAGGATGTCCCGAAGCAGACGCGCATCCTCGAACTCAATGCGGGTCATGCACTCATCAAGAAGATGAACACCATGTTCGCGGCTAATGCGGCAGACCCGCTGTTGAAGGATTATGCTGACCTACTCTTCGGACAAGCGTTGCTTGGCGAAGGCAATCCGCCTAAGGATCCGCAACGCTTCACACGCCTCGTCACCGACCTGATGACGCGTGGGTAAGGGACGTAGCGCAGGCACTCTTTTCAATCAAGCACGTCACGAAGCATCTTGTGCATCAGTTCTGCGTCAATCGGTTTGGAGATGTAGCCATCAAAGCCATGGGATAGGATCGTCTCCCGGTCGCCTTTCATCGCACTGGCTGTGACGGCAATCACTGGGATGCCCCGCAACGTATCATCTCCCTGGATCGCCTCCAGCACCGCAATGCCGTCCATGCCGGACATCGCGATGTCCGTGAGAATGATGTCCGGCTGGCGCGCTCGTGCCAATTCCACGCCAGGCTTGCCATCCTCAGCTTCGATAACCTCATAATGATCAGACAACAAGGCTCTGACTGTGCTCAGGTTATCGGGGTTATCCTCGATAATCAGCACGACGGGCTTGCCAGACTGTGCAGGACGGCGACGGCGAGGCCGTGACAGAACAGGCGTTTGAGGAGGCGCGACCATCCGGCTCACCTCGGTCAGTAAACCGTCTTTGTGGATGTCGCCCTTTTGAATCAACTGGTGGATGTGGTTGCCCGTGAGAAAACTCAACTCGTCCCGGGTCACAAGCTTAGCAGTCAGGATCAGGACGGGCAGGTGAGCTGTACGCTCCATACCTCGGATGGCTTTAAGCACTTCAAAGCCATCCACCTCCGGCATCATCAGATCAAGGATCATGGCATCGGGCAGGGTTTGGGCGATTTGAGCCAAAGCCTCCTGGCCATTGTGCGCCACCACGACACGATACCCCTGGGTCTGGAGAATGTCGGCTAACTGAATGATGGCGGATTCGTTGTCTTCAACCACCAGTATGGTTTGACCTTGGCCAAGTGGCACGGGCATTAAACCCGTGAGGCGTTTACTGGAATAACGTCCTGTTTCATGTGACTGGTCAATGCTCGGCAATGCCAGTTTCAGCGGTATCTGAAGGGTAAAGGTCGAACCCTGACCTAACGTGCTCTCCACCGTGATGCAACCGTCAAGTAACTTGGCGTATTTCTTCGCGATGGCCAGTCCCAGACCCGTGCCGCCATACTTACGAGACGTACTGTCGTCGGCCTGACGGAACTCGTCGAAAATGTACGGCACCTGTTCTGCGGAAATGCCAATACCTGTGTCGGTCACAGCGATCCGCATTTCCGACCGCTTCACCTCAGCGGCAACCGTAATCTGACCCTTCTCAGTAAACTTGACCGCGTTGCCAATAAGGTTCTGCAGGATGTGCCGCAGTTTATCAGGATCCGTGGTAATCAACGGCAAATCAACTGACACCTGATTGAGCAGGGCGATCTTCTTTTCGATTGCCTGCGGCTCGATCATGGCCACGAGTTCATCGGCCAGTTCGCGGACAGAACAGTGACTGACACTGACCTCCTCCCGGCCTGCTTCAATGCGCGAGAGATCGAGAATGTCGTTGATCAGGGCGAGCAAGCCTTTGCCGTTACGCTCGATAATTTCGAGGTAGCTTTGCTCTTCTAATGGAAGGGTCGCGGCCAAGCGACGCCTCAGGACACCCGATAGGGCGATCACCGAGTTAAGCGGTGTGCGCAACTCGTGGCTCATATTCGAGAGAAAGGCGCTCTTCAGCCGGTTAGCCTCGCCGAGTTGCCGTTTCTGCATCTCTAGCTCGGTGTTTTGAACGGTCATCTCAGCCGCTTGCGATACCAGCTCCCGCTTCTGTGTGCCCAACTCACGGTTCTGTTGCTCGAGTGTCGCTGCCAAGACTGTACTTTTTTGGAAGGCCAACACACCATTCATGCGTGCGGTCAACACACTCCAGATGTGGTGAACCAGCCGGACGGCCGCCGCATCGTAGGCCCGAATGCTAGCGAGGGAGATCACCGCCAACACCGATTGCTCGGACAGGACGGGAATGGTCAGAATTTCCCTCGGCTGAAACTCGCCGCTCACCGCAGCAAAAGCGAAACGTGAATCCACCGGAATATCGGTGATGCGCTGAATTTTGCGCGCAACCAGTGTCGTGCCCAACTCGCCCTCCAATGCCGTGGCAGAAAAATTGGCGCGCGCGCCAACACCTAGCCCGATAGATTCAAAATGCTCGAACGCAGTCTTGTCATCATTTAAAAAATAGATGGCGCCCACCTGCGACCCAGTATGTTCGAGCAACGCCTTGAGCAACTCGCGGCAGAACGTATGCACCTCGTCCTCCCGGAGCATAACCCCCGCGAGCAGCGCCGCGTTCTCGTTGCTCTTCAGTTCTGCCTGAATGGTTGCGGCCATGGTATTGAACAAGTCAGACAGTTCTCCGAACTCGTTGGCGGATGAATACTCGCACCGGTCATCCAACCTGCCCTGCCGGAACGCTTCCGTCGCAGCCTTCAACGCCTCAAGCGGCTCTTTGACCCTCTTCATCATGAGCCAAGCCACGATCAGGGACAGCAGGAGAATGAGTGTGACAAAAAAGAGCAATTGACTTTTGATGGCGTTGTCCTGCTCCATGGCAGCTGCGTAGAATCTGTCGCCACGATTTTTGGCAAACTCGCTCACTTCCCTGATCTCACTCATAATCTTATTAACTTGGCTACTCTCCGCACCGTTCGATCGGATGCGGCTGGAGGCCTCTGCAATCTTCCCCTCCCTGAGCAGGCGACAGGTTTCTTCGCGAATAGCTTTCCACTGGACAAAGCATTTTTCAACGTCTTCAATATCGCCCCTCGGTCCCAGATAACGGTCCCAGAGAATATCAAACTGCCTTACGATTGCGGCCTCGTGGGTGCCAATACTTTGAAGTAAGGGGATTCGCTCCTGATCACTCTCGACCCGGACCAGTTCATTCATACACTGACGCATGTCTAAAATATTGAGCGTGAGCGTATCGAGTGCCCTGCGGACTTGGAGCGGATGGTCATAGAGATTCTTTGTGGTGAGCCAGAGCCTGTCCGCCTGAACCCAGGAAAGGGCACCGAGGGCCATCACAAGAAACAGGATAGAGCCCAGTCCCAAGCGCAGTTGCGTACCAATCTTCATGTCTTTCAGTTTCATGCATTTTCTCCTATGCTTTTATATTTGTCTGGCTGGCCGGCAGCACGCAGTAACGCATTGACCTCTGCCTTAAGCTCAATCATGCGCAGCTCCCGCCCCACCATCACGTTATTGCTCCGCTCCAGTTCAAGATATTTCTTCCGCAACTCCTCCACCACATGCTTACGCTCAGATATATCGATCAGCACAAGTCTACAGCCGACTACGTTATCTGCGTTCCGAACAACGGTTGCCGATATCTGGCCCCAGAAAAGCGCGCCATCGCTCTTCATCATCCGTAGCTCACACACTTGCGGCTCACCCGTCGCAAAAAGCTGTTTATGGAACAGGTAATAGATGTCTCCGTCTTCTTTGAGAATGAAATTCAAAATGGGCTGTCCGACTAACTTAACGCGTATCAGGCCCAGCAGTGCTGCTGCCGTAAGGTTGGCCTCCAGAAACAATCCCTCCTGGGAGAGCGTGCAATACCCGACTGGTGCGAACTCATAAAGGTCAAAATAGCGAGCACGTGCAGCGTTAAGATTCTCCTGAGTCTGTCGCAATTCCTCGTTTTGCATCTCCAATTGGATCTGGTGGACACGCAGTTCGTGGATCATCAGCCGCGTTTCATTCAGCGAAAGACACGTATTGTGTTGCGGCGACAAGGCTGCTTTTTTTTCAGCCTGCCTGCGAAGATCTAACTTGTCAGATCCGTCTGGCGGCAGTAATGGGTTGTCAGCATTGCTCATTATTGCTCCCTGTCTAAAACTTCAGCGTTAAGAGTTGGGCGTTGAGCGTTAAGCGTTCAAACTTTTACCTGTCCACCGTAGCCGTATTCGCGGAGGTGGAACTCTCAACGTTTAACTTTTAACTCTTAACTTAACAAATTACTTCTCTGTGTACTCTGTGGGCTCTGTGAGAAAAAGTTACTTGTCCTTCAGCCTGCGCAGTTCAGCGATCATCTTTAGAGCCTCCTGTGCGCGCTTTTCTTTCTCTTCGTTTTGGAAGTCTAGTTCCTTGTTGGCGATCAAGAGCTCTTGTGCACGCTTTTCTTTCTCTTCGTTTTGGAAGGCTAGTTCCTTGTTGACGAGCAAGAGCTCGGCGACCAATTTATCTTTCTCTGCCACCGCCTTCTTTAGCTCGGAGATGTCCACGGACGTAAGAGCCAGTGACGCCCGCGTTCGCACCACCTCAGTGATGTCCACAAAGGTCATCACCGCACCCTCAATCACATTGGCGACCGTGCGATAGGGCTGAATATGCAGCTTAAACCACCTGCCATCCTTGGTCTGGACCTCCGCCTCTTTGGGAATCAGCGTATCCAAAACCGCCTGCGAATCCGCCACCAAACGGTCATAGCCGACCAGGTTGTTAACAATGTGCGCCACAGGTCGGCCCGTATCTGCCAGAATCAGATTAATGATCTCACTAGCCGTCGGCGTAAAGCGCAGAATACGCAATTGATGGTCCACAAAGACAGTGGCAATCCCCGTACCGGATAACAGGTTATTCATGTCGTTGTTAAGCCGCGTCATTTCCATCATGTTGATTTGCAATTCGGTGTTGACGGTGGAAAGCTCCTCGTTGACCGATTGCAGTTCCTCCTTGGACGTTTCCAACTCCTCGTTGGTTGATTGCATTTCCTCGTTGACCGACTGCAATTCCTCGTTGGACGATTTGAGTTCTTCGTTCGAACTCTGCATTTCCTCATTCACACTCTGGAGATATTCCTCCTTAGCGCGCAATTCCTGTTTGAGCGCCTCAATACGTGCGTCGGGATCTTTTCCCCCGCTGCTCTCGGACCTATGCTCTCTGACCTCTGTTCCCGCAGGCGCTTCCTCAAGAATCACCAGGTAGAGTGGCGACTCCAGCGATGCGCCCGCACCAGCCGTGACAGGACGAACCGTCAAATTGACGGTGGTGAAATGACCATTTGTTCTGACGTTCAATCCCGAATGGCACACCGTCTCCTTGATGCTGGTGGCTTTGTGAAGCGCCATGGTCAGCTCGTTCCGCAATCCCTCTCGGGCCATCTTCAAAATATTGTTGATACCCACCTCACCAGGAGCCGGTTCCAGAAACATTCCTGTACGGCCATGGAGATAAAGAATGTCGCCGTGTCCGTTGACGAGCGCGCCCGCAGCAATAACCTGCTGCAAAAGCGTCTGTTCGGTCAACTCGCGTAGCGGTATTTTTTCGTGAAAAACCTGCTTTCCAGTAGCGCGAGAAGGAAGTGCTTGATCTATCGCCGATAACAGCGGGACAAAATAATCGATGGCCGCGCGCCGCGTACCCAAAAAATCGTCTTTACGCTGATAAAGCTTATTCTTATTGTCCAACGTGGTAAACAGACTATTAAAATCGCCAATGGTTTCAGACGTGCCCAAAAAGAGCGAACCCTCTGGATTCAGCGCATAGTGGAACAATGGGATGAGCTTATTCTGCAAGACACTGCCCATATAGATCATCACGTTTCGGCAACTGATCAAATCGAGCTTCGAGAATGGCGGATCTTTGATCACGTCCTGCTCGGAAAAGACCACCATATCGCGGATGCCTTTATGGATACGGTAATGGCCGTCACCGGGGTCAATCGTAAAAAATCGCGACAGCCGTTCGTGGGAGACATCGGTAACGATGCTGGCTGGATAAACCCCCGCGCGAGCGACGGCAATCGCTTGGCTGTCAATATCGGTGGCAAACACTTGGATCGCAAAACTCTTTTTTCGCGATTCCATACCCTCTGCCAAAAGCATGGCGAGCGAATAAGCCTCCTCGCCGGTCGAACAACCCGCCGACCAAACACGAATGAGCGCACCCTCGCCCTTGTTGGCGAAAATCTTAGGAACAACCCTTTCCTCCATAACCTTAAAAGCTTCTGAATCGCGGAAGAAACTGGTCACTCCGATCAGTAGGTCGCGGAAGAGCGCCTTCACCTCGCCTGGATCACGTTGCAAAAATTTTACGTAACCATCAATCAATTCGATCTGGTTAATGGCCATTCGCCGCTCAATGCGTCGGTTGATCGTACTCGGCTTATATTGGGAGAAGTCGTGCCCCGTCTGCGTGCGCAACAAGACAAAGATTTTTTTTATCGCAGTCTCAGGTATGCGCTCCGCAACGGATATCCTCCTGTAGGAGTTAGCAAAGACCTGAGTCGCATACGCGATGATTTTGGCGGGCATTTCTTGAGGCAGAAGTTCAAAGTCCACCAGGCCCGTGGCAATCGCGTTACAGGGCATACCGTCGTATTCAGTGGATTGGATCTTTTGAACCATGACCATACCACCCTCACCCTTGATAGCACGTACGCCCAATGTACCGTCGCTACCTGTTCCGGACAGCACAATGCCAATCGCGCGCTCATGCTGATCCTGAGCCAATGATCGGAAGAAAAAGTCTATCGGCAAACGCTGACCGCGCGGCATGGCAGGCTCCAGTAATGTAAGCGATCCATTAATAAACGCCATGTCGCAATTCGGCGGGATGATATAGACGCAGTTGGGCTGAACCACCATTCCGTCGTTAACCTCAAACACCGTCATGCGGGTATAGCGCCGTATCAAATCAGTGAGAATGCTCGTATGATCTGGGGCCAAATGCTGGACCAGCACAAAGGCCATGCCAGGATTTGTGTCAGCAGGCATCCCGGAAAAGAACGCCTCGAAAGCGGCCAGCCCCCCAGCGGACGCGCCGATGCCAACAATGGGAAATCGAGGATCAGAGTTGTCACCCTTTACCAGCTTCTCTGCGAGATTAGCGATAGGTTTTTGTTGCACATCAACAAGGTTAATTTTTTTTGTTTTCATAATTATATTCCACTTAGTAGTTTTATTATGCGCGGAGGACGTAAAATAGTCAATCCTTAAATCCCTGATTTGCTCCCGATTTAAGAGGTGCGCCTAATCCCGCCTGACCCTAATACTTCTGCAACAACTCCAACATTTTGCGATCCAGTTTATGGCCGTGAAAATCTTCATATTGAACGTCTTTACGCCCACTATCAAGAATGCCGAAAGAGCCCTTGAAATTCCAAAGCGCCCAACTTAAATTGCGCTCCTTCCAAATCTTAAGATAGTCTTCCATGAGTGCGAGTGTGATGCCATGCGGCGTATAGTGATGCACACCAAATTCCCCAACCATCACAGTGATACCCGCGTCAAAGGCAGGCTGCCACGGTATAATCGCGCTTCGCTTCAACTCCTCTTCACCCGAAATCACACCCTCGTGCGTTTGAAATCCCTGAGCAGCATTGAATCCTGTAAAGCGAAAACAGGCATTCGTTCTGCCCCACTCATTCGCAAACAACAATTCTGTCGTCTTCCCGTCGGCAGTCGTCAGCGTCAACTTGCGGAAACCTGCCCAATCACCTTCTGAAATAGACAGGGCAAGACGTTTGACAGGTACAGGTAGCTTCACAGAATAACTCCCTGTGCATCTTCCCTGACTGATGTGCCATTCTTTCTTAAACACCACATTCGTCCATCCTGGTCCTTCGGTTGGGCTCAGTATATAGTCAGAAAGAATCTTCCCATCTGCCTCGAGTCGAACCTTGTTCTTACCAGACACCTCACTGGGAAAAACCTCAAGCCTTCCTGCGGGAACATCTTCGATCATGAGCGGAACGTTCCACGGTTTCTTGCCTGCCCCATATAGCGGGCTGACTGCCATGGGTACAGGTGGCCATACAGGGGGCTCGCTCGGTGTTCCCACCCAGTTTGCTCGATAATGCGTAACCGACATAGGCTTATAACCACGTGTCGCCTGACCAATCCCTAATTTGAAAAGCGATTGGGCAGGCCGACCTCCCCAGGCAATCCCGTCTGCAATGATAAATCGGGTTGGATCCTCCTTGCGTATCGCATCAACCAACGCCGTGGCAACCCGTTCATAATCAGCCTCACTGATTTCCGATGGCTCGTTGAACAGATTAAAGCTCACTTCCTTAGACGAAATGCCCTTATAACGCTTTGCAAAAAAAGCCCAGTGCTTTGCGCAGACACGCAAAGCATCCTCGTCCTTGAAGAGATTTTTCTTTTCGGGCGGCCGCGCCACGGTATACCCAGGTGCACGATGGAAAGAGAGCTGGGTATGAATGCCATATTGTTTCCCCCAAGCAATCGCCTGGTCAATCGGCTTCATTCTTTCCGCATCAATCTGCTCCCAGTCCCCCTCTTTTATCCAAAAACGATAATCCATCGGTAACCGGACAAAATTAAATCCGAGGTCGTGAATCATCTGGAAATCTTCTTCTTCGTAATTTCCAGGATTCGCTCCCTTGACAAACATGCCCAACAGATTAAATCCACGCCATCGCACCGTAGGCCGAGTGTCCACAAAAGATTGAGCAGGCCCCGCTACAATCACCTGTGATCCAAGCAACATTATTCCTACTAAAAACCCAATACTGTAGTTTCTCATTTATTTTCCTTTAATAGTAGGAATACTAACAAATCCTCCTTGCGGTGTCTTCATAAATATGTCCGTTTTCAGGCTATGCGACTGCAACCACAAATGATATGATACCCCACAATGCTTTATCGGCTTATATATTTTTGGGCCTTGCTTCCGTTGTTGGTACTGGCTAGTGATGCCCAGGAAGCATCGTCCGTGTCCACATGGAGCGTAAAGCCAGGCGTTGACGCACTCTTCTTTGAGGGGAACAAAGGCAAGGACACCCCTGCCGCCCTCTCACTCGCCGTCAGCTATCGCTTCTCCGACTCTTGGACCGCTGACCTTTCAGGCTTGGTTGTGCCGTATAAAACCGACTCCTCCGCAGACTATGGGTTCGGCTGCGCAGCGGAGCTGCTCTACCACCTGACCCGTTTTGAGCGTATTGACCCCTACCTCGCGTGCGGCGCTGGCTATTACGACGGCGCCGAACAAATTGTCGGACCGCGTGCCGGGGTGGGCATTCAATACCATCTGACGGAACAACTCGCCTGTCGTGTGGACACGCGAGCAACCCTGTCTGCGGAAGATGGCGCCGTGATGGTTCAGGTCGGCATCGGATTGTCCTACGCCTTTGGAAGAGAACAGGCAACCCTTTTAAAGCCAACCATTCTCCCCGACGGCTCCCGCGATTCAGATGGCGACGGACTTTCGGACGATGACGAAGCCATGCGAGGAACCGACCCCTTCAATGTGGATACAGACAAAGACGGTCTTTCTGATTACGCGGAATGCAAGACATACCTGACCGACCCGTTGAATCCGGACACTGACTTTGACGGCCTCTTAGATGGCGAGGAAGTCCTAAAATGGAAAACCAATCCCCTGAAGCGCGATACCGACGGAGGGGGCGTGGATGACTGGCACGAGATTTTCGTTGACGGGACGGATCCGCTTAATCCAAGCGATGACCTGTTTCTGGTTGAAATCCCAGCCATTTTTGATTATACTTTATCCCCGTTCAAATCTGATGTGAAGGATGCGCTGGATCGATTAGCTGCCCTATTGGCTACAAATCCGCAGGCAACTGCTCGAATTGAGGCTCATATTGATCACCAAAGACGGGCAGATATCAAGACCGCGCGATCCCTTACTGAAAAATACGCCAGACTGGCAGTTGAACATCTTATTGCAAAAGGTGTTCATGCGAACCAGTTGAGCGAAGCAGGTTTTGGCTTTGCCCGGCCCAAGGTTCAAGCGAACCCCGTACGCGGCAACGCTGAAAATCGGCGATTTGAAGTTTATATTAAGGGCCTGTTACAAACCAAATGAAAATTGTTGAACGATACATCTTTACGTCCTTCCTGACCGCGTTTTTTCTGGCGTGGATGGTCTTCTCATTTGTGTTGACCATTGGCCTATTAGTCAAGATCGCGCAATTGATTATGAGAGGGGTTCCAGCTTCGACCATTGGTCTTTTTATGATGATCGGATTCCCGGGAACCTTGACCTTCACCATTCCCCTCTCCTTGCTGGTCAGCTCATTACTGGTCTTCAGCCGACTCTCAGCAGACAGCGAGATTTCGGCTATGCGCGCCTGCGGCATCAACTTGCTCAGCGTCATGAAGTATCCCATTCTCTTTTCTATTTGCTGCACCTTCCTCAGTATCTACATCAATAACGAAATTGTTCCGCGTTCCGCCGAGGCACGCAAAAAGTTGCGAACCAACATTAGCGTGAATGTCGGACTTGATCTGCTGGAGCCTGGCAAAATCATATCCGATTTCCCAAAAGTGAAGCTCTTTTTCGCACAAAAGCAAGGTAACTGGTTATACGACATTCTTGCCTTTGACAACTCGAAAGAGGGACTGACCCGCGAAATCAAGGCCGAGAAAGCACTCGTGTCCACAAACGGGACCGATATCGTCCTCGACATGTACAAAGTTCGTGTTTCCCCCATCGATATTGACAAACCAGGTGTCGCGGTGGCAGACCGTTTTCGTCATGTCATTTCCAACGCGATTGCGAGCCGGACTGTTTCGCGCAATGTAAAGATGCTCCACTTTTTCGAAATTCGTCAGGCGATTAAGGCCCTGAAGGCAAACACTGAAAAGCTTCCTGAAAAAATAAGGATCTTGTCGCTTTGTGAACACCAGACCCGCTATCAAAGGCGCTTTGTTGTGGCCTGTGCGGCCTTCTGCTTTGTGCTCATCGGCATCCCACTGGGGATCAAAACACAACGAAAGGATTCTACGATCGGCATCGCCTTCAGCTTAGCGATTGCCATGTCTTTTTATCTTTTCGTTATCATGGCGGAGACGTTCCAACAAACACCCGCGATTTACCCCTACTATCTGATATGGCTTCCCGTCATGATCTGTCTGGGAATTTCCACTTATCTCATCCCGAAAAATCTGTAACCACAACAAACAAGGAAAACATCATGGCACCCATCCATCCAACCGCTATCGTTGATTCAAAAGCTGAACTTGCAGCCGATGTCGAAGTCGGACCTTATGCGATTATCGGATCCGATGTAAAAATCGGCGAGGGCACCATTGTCCAAGCGCATGCCTATTTGAGCGGACACACCACCATCGGCAAGAAATGTCAGATCTTCCCCTTTGCCTGTGTGGGCATGAAGACACAAGATTTGAAATTTCAAGAAGGAACGATCTCTTTTGTTGAAATCGGCGACGAGACCGTGGTACGCGAATTTGCAACCATCCATCTCGGAACAAAAGCGGATGAAATTACACACGTGGGCAGCAAATGCCTCATCATGGCTTATTGCCATGTGGCACATGGTTGCCATGTTGGGAACAACGTGATTATGGCCAACTTGGCAACACTGGCTGGCGAAGTAACGGTCGAGGATGAAGTCATTCTTGGTGGCATGGTGGGCATCCATCAGTTCTGCCGTATCGGCGCCCATTCAATGGTCGGTGGCGCAACGAAGATCCGTCAGGATTGCCCTCCGTATATGATTATCGAAAACGTCAATGGCGAAGTAAAAGTCCTCGGACCCAATATCGTCGGCCTCCAGCGCAGAGGATTTAGCGCAGAAGTCCGTTCGTCGCTCAAGGAAGCCTATCGCCTGCTCTACCGAGAGGGCTTGAACCGCGGACAGGCTTTAGAACGCATCAAGTACGAGGTCGAACAAAACGCAGAGATTTTAAAACTTATTCAATTTTATACCGACAGTAAACGCGGCGTGCACTAAGTATGAGAAAAACAATATGAACGGATTCGGAAATTTTACAGACCGCGCCCAGCGTGCCTTCCGTTTGGCCATCGAAGAGGCTAAACGCTTTAACCATCCCTATATCGGCACCGAACATTTACTCCTCGGCATTGTCGCGCTTGGCGAAGGCGTGGCACTTGCTGTACTGGAAGAGCTCGATGTGTCTCTGGATGCGGTGCGTCTAGCCGTTGAACACATGGCAGGCATTGGCGGTTCAACCGCAACAAAAGGTGAATTGCCGTTGACACCACGCACCAAAAAAGTCCTCCAACTGGCTGTTGCAGAAGCGCACGCCATGAAGCAGCCCGCCGCTGGCACCGAGCATATCCTGCTGGCGCTCCTGCGCGAAGGAGAGGGTGTTGCCGCACAAGTACTCGAATCCCTGAATGTCAAAGCGGATGCTGTCATACACGGTATTCGAAAAGTACTCGAGTTGGAGGATGATGCCATCAAGCCTATCGACTCAACTGATCCCGCATTTTTGGACCCCTCGGAAGGTACTTCTGACGAAGGACAAAAAAAAGAAAAACGCTCCAAAACACCTGCGCTCAATGCCTTTGGACGTGACCTCACGGAACTGGCTCGCAAGGGTGAACTGGATCCTGTCATCGGACGCAAAAATGAACTCGAACGCGTCATTCAAATTTTAAGCCGCCGCTCAAAGAACAATGCTGTCCTGCTCGGCGATGCAGGTGTCGGAAAAACCGCGGTCGTCGAAGGCCTCGCACGTGCCATTGTCGCGGGCGAGGTTCCTGAACGCATGCGCAATAAACGCGTGGTCGCACTGGATATGGCACTACTCGTGGCGGGCACACAATACCGAGGACAATTTGAAGAGCGCATTAAGAAGGTCATCGACGAAGTATATCGCGAAAAAAATGTCGTTCTGTTTCTGGATGAATTGCATACCATTGTCGGTGCCGGCAGTGCCTCGGGCACAATGGATGCTGCAAATATCATCAAACCAGCCTTGGCTCGAGGCGAATTACAATGTGTCGGCGCCACCACGATGAATGAATATCGTAAAAGCATTGAAAAGGATGCTGCACTAGAAAGACGTTTCCAGACGGTCAAATTGGATGAACCGACCATCGAAGAAACGATCTCTATTTTACAAGGTCTTGCACCACGTTACGAAGATTATCACAAGGTCAAATACGATCCAGCAGCACTGGAAACAGCGGCAAAATTAACGTCTCGTTACCTGCCCGGTCGTCAGCTTCCTGATAAAGCCATTGATGCCATTGATGAAGCAGGTGCTCGCGTCCGCATGCGTGTCACCGGCAAGCCCCTTGACGTGCGCGACTTTGAAGCTCGCATTGCTGATATTGCTGTTCGCAAAGAGAAAGTCATTGCCACGCAAAATTTTGAAGAAGCTGCCGCCTTGCGCGATGAAGAGAAAGTCGCCAAGCAAGAGATGGAAAGCGCCACTGCCGCCTGGAAAAAAGAGCATATTGAAAACCTCATTGCAGTCACAGCCGACGATATCACCGAAACGGTTGCACACATCAGTGGCGTGCCCATTAAGCGTATGAGCCAAACAGAGACCGCGCGCCTCTTAAACATGGAGAAAGAACTCTCTGCAACGGTGATTGGACAGCTCCCCGCCATACAGGCCATTTGCCGCGCGTTGCGCCGTTCACGCGCAGACCTGAAAGACCCGAAGCGTCCCATTGGTTCATTCCTTTTTCTCGGTCCGACAGGCGTGGGCAAGACCCTACTCGCAAAGGCACTCGCGTCCTCCATGTTTGGTGATGAAAAGGCGCTCATCCAAAACGACATGTCCGAATATATGGAGAAGTTTACGGTCTCTCGCCTCGTGGGTTCCCCCCCGGGATACATCGGCCATGAAGAAGGAGGACAACTCACGGAGCGCGTCCGCAGACGCCCCTACAGCGTCGTCCTTTTTGACGAAGTTGAAAAGGCCCATCCCGATGTCATGCACATGCTACTTCAGATTCTCGAAGAAGGACGCCTCACTGACAGCCTCGGCCGTCAGATTGACTTTAGGAACACCGTCATCATTCTCACATCCAATCTTGGCTTTGACTATGACAAGCAAGGGCAAGGACTTGGTTTTTCACGAGACACCGTGAGCGAAGACTTCAACCGTCTGCGTGATCGCATGATTCATGCAGCTAAACAAATCTTCAAACCCGAACTCTTAAATCGATTTGATGATCTTGTTGTATTCAAGAAGCTAGACCGGACAGATATTATGCAAATTCTGGATGTAGAGTTGGCCAAGCTCCGTCTGCGACTTGATACCAAGGGCATCACCCTGAAACTCGATAAGGAAGCCACTGAATTGTTGGCGACCAAGGGCTTTGACCCTACGCTTGGCGCACGCCCTTTGAGGCGCACAGTCGAGCGTATGATTGAAGATCCCCTGGCAGAACAACTGCTCAGTGGTAATTTTGCAGGTAGCACCATTGTGGGGGTGCCTTCCGAAGACAAACAAACTCTTTCTTTCACAGAAAAGAAGGAAAAATCAGTTAAAAAACGTACACGTAAAAAGTAATGTTTTTTTATCTAAAACCGCTTGCGTATAGTGCCGAGTTTTGATAATGTATTGCGCTTCACGGAGGAGTAAATGGTAAAGATCAGATTGCGTAGAACAGGTTGTAATAACAACACGTCATTTCGTGTGGTGGCGACAGATGAGCGTTCACCCCGCGATGGTAAGTTTTTGGAGATTCTCGGTTGGTACCTGCCGAAACAGGAAGGCGTGAATTTCAAGATTGATATGGAACGCGTAGCTTATTGGCTCTCCAAAGGAGCTCAATTGAGTGAAACAGTGGCCAGCATTGTCCGAAAGGCAAAGAAGGCCTCTGCTTAATTTCAACGCGGTTGCGCCATGAGCGAGCCTTTGCTGATTGATGTGTTGACTGTTTTTCCTGGAATGCTTCGCGGCTTCCTGGAAGAGAGCATATTAAAGCGAGCGGTTGCGATGGGCGCTGTTATTTTTAGGACGATTGACTTGCGGGATTTCGCGCAGGATGCGCGACGGACAGCGGATGATCGTCCTTATGGTGGTGGCCCCGGCATGATTATGAAGCCGGAACTTTGGTTTGAGGCAATTGAGGCCTTACGGACACCTGAAACACGGGTCATTATGATGACCCCTTCAGGCAAGACGTTCAGACAGGCGGAAGCCCGTCGGCTGGCTCAAGAGAAACACCTCATACTATTGTGTGGTCACTATGAAGGCATTGATGAACGCGTACGTGACGCGCTGGTGACAGATGAACTCTCCATCGGCGATTATGTACTCACCAACGGGGCGTTGCCTGCTGCGGTGGTGGCAGATGCAGTAGTTCGCTTGTTGCCTGGCGTGCTGGGCGGCGGTGAAGAGGCAACACAGGATGAGTCTTTTTCGGAGCCTCTCTTGGAGTTTCCGCAATATACACGCCCGGCGATTTATCGTGGAATAGCGGTACCGGATGTGTTACAGGGCGGAAATCATGCAGAAGTGGCAGCTTGGCGTAAAGGTCAGGCGTTAGATAGAACGGCGCGCCAGCGCCCGGATTTGTTGAAATGAACGTAGGGGTGGGCTTCATGTCTGCCCGCAGGAGATGAGAAATGATATCAAAAGCAATTGATAAAATTAATGCCGAGCAGATTGCTAAGGCAACGGAAAAGAAGGCGAAGCCGGAGTTCAGCGTGGGTGACAGCGTCAAGGTTCACGTTCGAATCAAAGAAGGCGAAAAAGAACGCGTCCAGATATTCGCAGGCACCGTCATCGCTCGCGATGGCGCATCGAGCAGTACGGCTACGTTTACGGTTCGTCGTATTTCCTTTGGCGTCGGCGTTGAAAAAGTCTACCCGTTGTATTCACCTTTTATCGATAAGGTTGAAATCGAACGTTCGGGCAAGACCCGTCGGGCAAAGCTTTATTATCTCCGCGAACTGACAGGCAAGAAGGCTCGCCTGAAAGAAGTTTAAGCCGCTACTTTGTTCATACTTGATGAAGGACCGTGTTAGCGATATGCTCATGCGGTTTTTTTTGTTTTGCAGGATGTTGTTCAAATCATTCTCCAAATAATGTGTCAATCCACGTTAAAATCACTTGTGATCCTATGAAAAAAATAGCCCCCCTCCTTGTTGCCATATTATATGCTTTTCACGGCCTCACTCAGCAACACCCGATACTTTTTGCCTCAACCGCCGATTTCACAGCCTTAAAGCAGCGCTGCGAAACAGATGAGCGGTGCAAGCTGGCCAAGGAGCGGATTTTATATGATGCAAATGGGCTATTACCCCTGAAGCCGTGTCTTCGAGAAATGGAAGGTCGTCGCCTCCTTGGGGTCTCGCGCCGTGTGTTATGGCGCATCACCACATTGTCAATGGCCTACCGCCTCACCGAT
>SESA01000842.1_pt1 | contig 17826 bp, 7 predicted proteins | sample 3171451 | NCBI WGS metagenome assembly SESA01 (sample SAMN06051862, study PRJNA518727) | freshwater metagenome | biome: subpolar coniferous forest; feature: holomictic lake; material: water; isolation source: holomictic Lake 227, 8 m depth | place: Canada: near Kenora, Ontario | collected 2013-06-25...
CGACCCCGCTGCCGAGATTGATCAATGTTTGCCCAATGGCCGCGCCGCTGGTATTAATTAGTTCGCCTTTGGTTTTTAAAATCCATGCATCGATTTTCCCGGGATTGATATCAAAGTACCCGGAAGCCCAGTTCACTGCCTGGTTCAGCGTCAGGGAAAATTTGTCAACCAGAATGGGCCATGAATCACTGAACCGGCTTGCCTGTGAAAACAATAGTCCGCTGAAAGCAGCTATGAGTAACAAAGTCAGTAATAAAGTCATCATAATTGCAATGACCCGGTTTATTTTTATCCTTACGAAAAAATTTACTACCGGGTGGAGAAGGATTGCAAGCAGGATTGAAAAAATGATGGGAACAATTATACTCTGGGCAACATATAATACAACCGTAAGGGTTGAAAGACTCATAATCAGAAGAATTGCCTTCACGTATAAAGGTATTTTCAGTTCATTAGCGGTCACGGCTTTTTCTTCCATGGCTTCGGTTATTGAAAAAAGTTTAACCTTTAACGGTCTTCATCTCCTCTTTTGCCTCTTCTGCCGTCGCCTTTGCCTGCTCAGCCAAATCGTTGACGTCTTCTTTCACTCTTTCAAATTTGCTTGTGATATCTGCAATTAGTTCATTATACCTGTCTTTTAATCCTTCGGCATAGTTCTCTCCCTTCATTTTTATTCTTCTGCGGGTGCGGGAACCTTTTCCCGGGGCAAACAGTACGCCTAACAATGCACCGGTGGCTACGCCGGCCAAAACGCCTAACAATACTTTTCCTGAGTTCATAATGATAGTTTTAATGAAAATTAACTTATTAAATTGGTCTTCTTCCCTGGATGATCCGTATCAGTACTGCAATGATTGCAACAACAAGAAGAACGTGAATGAGGTATCCTGCCCCGTAACCGAGGAATCCTATTGCCCATAAGACAAGCAGGATTACTGCGATGATGTAAAGAAAATTTCCCATGGCTTGTTTTTTTTAATTGTTATTACTGAGATATTGGTTTTCTGATTGATGTTTACTAAAAAGAGTTTAACTAATTCTTACCGGTCCAGAAATCATGAAATGCTGTTCCCATCTGTTTCATATCGTGGTTAAACTTATTCCTGAATTTTTCCCAGTTTTCTTTATTGTCTTCCTTGAACTCTTCAAGCTGTTGTTTCATGATTGCATTTTGCCTTTCAAGTTCGGCCAGTCTTCTTTCGTCCCGGGCCCTGAATTCGGCCTTTTCTTTTGATATTTTTACCTTGAATTCTGCAATATTTTTATCATTGGCAGTTATTTGGGCTTCCGATTCATTTCTGAAGTTCTGGATTGAATCCTTAAGAGCCTGGTCAAGATTCAATTGCGCCTCCACTACTTTATTCTGGGCATCCTGAACTTTTTCTTCTGCTATTTTGACTTTTTCGGCCGAGGACTGGCAGCCGCTTATCATTGTTCCTGCCATAAACATTGCTACAGCAAGTGTGAACATGGTTTTTTTCATTTGTGTTATTTTAAATTTGATTACACTGCAAAGGTCAGGACGAATACACCCGGAAGCCTTACACAATTTTGGAAATATGTTACATCATTCACACATTGTCAGTGATATTGGAAAGAATCTTATAGTTTTGTACATTTGGTATATTCATTCCATAATTGAGTCTTGTGAAAACCTTCTTATATTTCTTCCTGGTCATCCTGATTCCTGCCAATGGAGCAACGTTCAGTAGTTTATACTGCCCTCAGGCCAGAAAGATTGTCCCTGCCGACTGGCAGCACTGGAAGTCGGGAGGCTCTCATTTCGAATTAAAAGTAACTTCAACCGGATTCACCATTGATGTGACCGAGGCCGGAACTGATAAGCGCGATATACAGGTGTATTCGAATAATGAGCTTCAGATCGGGAAAGACAAGTCTTATATTGTAAGGTTCAAAGCCAGATCGAACAAGGACAGTGTGACATTTAATTCGAGACTGGGGGCTGAGGCAGGAGACAGGGATTATTATTACAGAGCCATTAAGGTCGAAAAAGCTAAACGGTCTGAAATTAAAGAAGTTCGATTCAGTCAATCAGGAGACCCAATCAAGTTTCTTAAGCTGTATTTTGACTTCGGACAAATTGATCCGGGTACAAGTATCGAAATCAGTGATGTGGAAATTGTGGAAGAAAAATGAATAAGAGCCTCTTTAGATATTGCTCAAAGTGCTGCGCCTTTTGTTTTTAAGCTGTTTGAAGTGAGAGGGTGTAAGGCCAGTCATTTTCTTAAACTGGTTTGACAGGTGAGCTACACTGCTGTAATGAAGTTTAAAAGCAATTTCCGATAGATTCAATTCATCATATACCAGCAGCTCCTTCACTTTTTCAATCTTGTGAGACAGGTAAAACTGTTCAATGGTGGTCCCCTTAACCTCTGAAAAAAGATTGGCCAGGTAAGTGTAATTATGATTTAGTTTTTCGGTCAGGTAATCTGAAAGGTTCACTTTAATCTGGTCCTCAGAATAATGAACCAGTTCAATTATAATCATTTTCATTTTCTCAACCAGCATCTTTTTTTTATCATCCATCAGCTCGAGACCGGTCTTTTTAAGTGCAATTCCCAGTTTTTCCAACTGCTCTGATGTAATTTCCTCCATAACATCTGCTTCACCCAGCTCAACATTTATAAAATGTAATCTCAGTTTTTTCAGCTCGGATTTTACAACCATTTTACAACGGACGCAAACCATGTTTTTAATGTAGATTTTCAAGAGGCAGACTGCTTTCTACAAAAGTAAATAATTTTTTGATCAATGTCAAATCAGAGTGGCATTTGAAAGTTCCCCCGAAAATGGACTACTCTTACCACCAAGTCTGGTGGCTATTACAGTCGTGATCAGGTAAAGCATGACGCGGTGACAACGTTAGGATAATAGGAGAACGAATTGTGTTATAAACTGTAGGTTTTGATGAAGAGCCGGATTCTATTGTCTAGTGCGTGTTTGCCTATTCTGTTGCTAATCGCGAGCAGTTTGCGTGCTTTCAGAAGCCGGGATGAGAGGTCGATGCGCAGTTCTTCCATTTCGGCCGGGCTGTCGTAAAAAGGATTAAGGTAGAGCAGGTCGGCAATGGCTTTTGCGGGTGTTGCAAGAAGCAGGGAACCATGGGACGTGGGGCGTGATTCGTAGCCGAACATCAGTTCTGGCTTTATCGAATTGTATGTGAATGTTCCGAAGCTGTTCGTGAAGGCGGCTGTTTTGAGGGTGGTGATGCTGGTGATGTGGACGATGGATTCGGGTATGAGCCCGTAAAAGGCAAGGGCTGTGTGAAGGCTGATGTATGACGGGCGATATATGCGGTTTGCCAGGTAAAAGGCGAAGTCGCGGTCGCCCAGGTATTCAGGAAAGGAGTAATGCCCGTTTCTGAGTCTGAGGAGGAGGCCCTGACTGACCCAGCGTGAGAGGTTGTTCTTGTCAAAGCTATCGCGCCAGGCGTAGGCCTGGTTGGTAGTGAAGCAGCCCAGGGGATACATTTCACGGCGGAATTCCTGGAAATACATTTCTTTTTTTATGCAAATATACGGAAAAACAGAAATGTGTTCAACTTAACCTGAGTTTCCTGAAGCTGATCATCTCCTGTGTTTTTTCATTCCACAGCCTGAAATTGACGGTTTTAAACCCTTGCCAGAATCCCAGGGGTTTGATCCCGTTAAACAAGGCATTTTCACGATGGCATTTTGAAAGTTTATAATTGGGAATAAGCGGACTGAGGTGATGAATGTGATGGAAGCCTATATTCCCGGTAAAGTATCGGAGAATTCCGGGCAGTTTGTAAAAAGAACTTCCTTCCAAAGCTACTTTACGGTAATCCCATGAATTTCCCCTGGCCCAGTGAGTGGGATTGAACTGGTGCTGAACATAAAAGAGCCAGAACCCGAGCACACCGGCTATATATATAATAGGAAGCTGGATCAGGATAAATGCCTTGATCCCGATCAGAAAGCTGATAGAAACACTATACAACAGCAGGCCTGTATTGGTAATATAAACCCCCATGCGGCCATTCCGGTCCATTCCTTTCTTTGTAAACCTGTTGCCGATGAGAAATACATACAGCGGACCGATACCGAACATGGTCAGCGGATGACGATAAAACCGGTACATTATCTTTCTCCAGTGTGAACTTTCCCTGTATTCGCTAACGGTCATGGTCCACACATCGCCGATTCCCCGCTTATCGAGGTTCCCGACTGTTTCATGATGTATATAGTGGTTTTTCGACCAGCTGTAATAGGGTGTGAATGTGAGGATTCCAAGAAAGATACCCATGGTGCTGCTGAGATTCCTGGATCTGAAAAACGATCCGTGACCAAGGTCATGGTAAATGATAAAAATGCGGACAAGCATTCCTGCCGCAGGAATTGAGAGCCCGAGTGTAATCCAATAGGATAAGGAAAGGCTTTCGTACATCAGAACCCAGGCGAGGGCATATAGGAAAATGTTACTTGATAACTGAAACCAGCTTTTAGCTGGATCAGGATGGTTGTAATGTTTAACTATTTGTATCCAGGAGGTGTTTGATGTTTCACTTTGTGAAACTCGTTGACTCATTATTAATATAAAGGTACAAAGGTACGAAATTTTAAAACAATCGCTTCTTTAGACTGACTTAAAATAACAGTATTCATAATCAGGAAGTTACATATGATTAAAAAAAGTGAAATTTTTTTTTGTTTTGTTGTAAATTGAACAATTAGTTTTATATTTGAAAATCTGATTTCACTTTTACTGGTCTTATAATTTATTGTAAAAAGCTAACTTTAAAAGAGTTATATGGAGTTGTCGCCTCTTTTCATCCCCTTACTTATCCCTAATTATTGCAGTTCATTTATTATTTTTCCCTCATTCGACATTCCTTCCGCGAAAAAAAAACCAACATATTTTCCCTCCGAAAAAGAAATTACTAACCAACCAAAACCTTAAAGCCCTTTTTATGAAAAAGTTTTTACTGTTTTCGATCGCTTTATTAATAATGTCCATTTGTAGTATGGGACAAAGTACTGCTAATTACACTTTCAGCACCGCAACTAATGCATCATTGACTGACATGAGTACTGGGACTTCTGTTTTAATCCCTGGTCCCAGCGATGTTATTGTTTCTCCCGTCACCAATCTTGGATTTACGTTTGTTTTTATGGGAACTCCATATGCCCAATTCAGCGTGAATTCTGATGGGCAGATGAGATTTGGCACGACATTGGTAAGTGCCGCATATACTGCACCTTCTAGTGGGGTACCACTACTTGTACCTATGAGTGGAGACAATTACATTCTTCCTACTGGGAAAGTCCATTATAAAATTACAGGTACAACTCCCAATCAGGTATTAATTGTTGAATGGAAGGATTTGCGTATTCCTTATGGAACTGTTGGAAACCCGAGTACTATCCAAATCAGGTTATATGAGGCTTCTGGAGTAGTTGAATATGTTTATGGATCTGTCAACAATAACTTAGCTCCTGCCTTTACCAGGGCCATCTGGATGTCGTCTAGCACTTCCGCCAATACTGTAAAATACATTGGGAGCGATCTCATCAGTGCAATAAATTCCACTACGGCTGTTGCCTTTACAATGACTGATGCAAACACTGCCTTGTTAAACAGTACTTCCGATGGGTCCCGAAGAATATATACATTCACTCCTGGTGCAGCACCCGCTGCCCCCACCTCCCTGACTTTCACCGCTGTTACTCAGACCAGCATGTTTTTAAACTGGGTTGATAACGCAACGAATGAGACTGGATATGCAATCTATAGGTCTGATGATGGAGGTACTTCTTACAATTATTTTACGACTTTGGCGATCAATTCGGTGGGTTATGCTGCAACTGTATTAAATTCCGGGTTTGTGTACTACTGGAGGGTTTACGCGCTTAATGAAGGGAATTCGGCCTATGTACAGGGAAGCCAGGCAACCTCTGCTGCTGGAACTAAAACATCTGCCGGGTCAGGGAATTGGAGTACCGCTGCAACCTGGTCACCAAGCGGTGTCCCTACTGCTACTGACAATGTCATAATCGCGGATGGTCATACGGTTATCATTGATGCTGCGGCCACATGCCGCGATCTTACCGTCGGACAGGGTACCTCAGGGATCCTTCGATATGGAACAACCACTGTCACGCTGACTGTAAATAACAATCTGACGATAACTGCCAATGGCTTATTTGATGCAGGAGCTCCCGCAGGTGCATCCTTATCTCACACCCTGAACATTGGCGGTTCTGCCGCATTTTCACTTGGTGCTGGCAATTTAACCGTCAACGGCGATCTTAAATTGTATATCGGTGCATCAAATGGTAAAGCATCTGTTTACTTCTATGGGGTAAACAACTCAGCCATTTCAGGTAGCGGTGCAAACCTTGATTTTAACGCGGTTTATCTTAATAAAGGCTCGGTGACGGCTACACCTGCCATTACCCCTCCAATTCTTGATATACAGCGTGCATTTACCGTTCAGGGAGCCAATACCATAGGATTGATTACAACTCATACCGCCGGAGTATTGAAAATAAGTGGCTCATATACCCAGAGCAATCCTTTATATACATCCGTAACTTATTCAATTCCTTCAACAGGTGGTCTCTGGCTGAACAATGCAAACTTTACAGTTGTAGCTCAAGCCGGATCTCCAACTTCAGCAGGACTTTTCAGGATATCAAACGGGAATTATAATATTGGAACAGCTACTGCCAATTCCCTGGGCTTTTCATCCGGTTCTGTTGTCATTATTGATGGCGGAGCCGTTAATACAACAGGTCGATTTGGAGTTGCTACTTCCTCAAATACAATATATTATAATCAAAGCGCAGGAGCTGTGACTGTTCAGACTATTGGTCAGGCGGGTACTTTATATGGATTTGACCTTGGCACCAGTTCAAGTTCGAATTTCACCCTGAGTGGAGGAAGTATAGTAATTGTAAAAGGGTCAGGCGGGTACGATTATCGGGGCCCTACTACCGGGGGCATCAATATTACCGGAGGTTCTGTTCAATTTGGAAATGCCTCGTCTGGCGCTGTAGTCATCCCCTTTAAAATGATAGGCGCGGCCCCGACAACCACACTGAGCGTAGCTACAGCCTTCCATACCCTCACCCTTGCCGGTACTACCACGATGTATGGAGACCTGAGTATTCCGCTGAACGGAACATTCTCACTGGGTATCTCATATCCATTGATCATGAAGGGATACAGCGCTACCTATCCGGGTAATATTTCCAATGCAGGTACGCTTACCTTGAACGGCGGATCTTCCGGTGAGTTGGTTTTCAATGGCATTTGGGGTAATCAAACGTTCACCAATACAGGAACAATTACCGGATCTGCCGTTCCAAAACTTACCATTGCCAATTTTTCTTCTCCTGTTGCAACTGTCACTGTTCCTTCAATTGCTGTGAAAGACGGAGCAACATTATCGGGAACTTTAACCCTGACTCAGGGAACATTGGCCTGTTCAGGTACGCTTACCCTCGGAGGTGGCGCTGGATCAGGCGGGTTTACTCTTGTACGGACGAACGGGTCGCTTGCAGCCTTACCAACTTTCAGTATCGGAACTGGAACCATCAGCTATACCTATAATGGTACTTCAGCCCAGACAACCGGTATTGAGCTTCCTGCCCTGATCAGCACTTTGATCATCAATAACCCCTGGGGTGTGACATTAAATTCTGCTCTTTCAATTTATAACTCGACCTCAACCATCGGTGTCCTTACACTAACAAATGGCGTTCTTGGCAATGCCGCAAATCTGACCTTGGGCGGAGGTGGAACGCAAGGTTTTACCTATACCGCCACCAATGGATCTCTTTCAGGAACCCCCACTTTGAGTTATGGAACGGGAACCAATGCATTTACATATAACGGAACTACTGCCCAATCAACCGGCGGCGAACTTCCTCCACTGATATCGAACCTCACTATCAGTAATGCAGCCGGCGTTACCCTTAACAGTAACCTCCAGATAGGAACGACCTTCACGATGTCATCTGGCAATTTATTGATTGGAACATATAATCTCACCCTGGGAACTGCAGCTACATCAGCAGCAACAGCCGGCACCCTGAGTTATACATCAGGATTAATTGTTCCTACAACCGGGAAATTCATTCGTTGGTTTACAACAAGTGGTTTACCAACAAGCGTTGGAACCACTGTTGGATATTTCCCAATGGGTATTTATTCGGGAGGTGTTCCGATCAACAGACAACTGCAACTTGCTTTTTCTTCCTCAACAGCGCTTTCTCCGGGTGGTAATATAGCTGTTGGAGTGGCAAATGACCCTGGAATAACAACAGGACTGAGTATTGTTGATGGTGTATCTGGAACAATAACCAGAAGGGCCAATTCATCCTGGACCCTTACCAATACTGGTTGTTCCCTTAGCGGCGGTAGTACGGCAATTATGAGTATCCAGGGGACAGGCGCATTTTACACAAGTGCTTATGCCAATCTCCATTTAATGCAAGCTGCTGGTGTCGTAGGAACATTTTCAGCAGGTACCGGAACCAATTCTGATCCAAAGGCAAACAGAACCGCTTTGATCACAGCTGATTTAAGCAATACTTACTATATTGGTGCTGCTGATGCTGATATGTCGGGCTTGATCTATTCTGCGGGAACCGGTAACTGGAATGCAGGAGCCTCCTGGGTAGGAGGTTTGGTTCCAACCTCTGCAAACAGGGTTGTTATTTCTGCCGGGCATAATATCAGCGTATCGGACGCAGAAGGTGCACTGGATTTAACAGTCAATTCGGGAGGTACATTAACCATCGGTACTGGAGCTAATCTGACAGTTACCGGAGCAGCGACTACAGGCTTTCTTAACAATGGTACCTTGATTGCCAATGCTGGAACCCTGACGCTGGGGCCGGTTGGAGGTGGGAATACCACATTTACCAATAACGGGACCCTCACAGTTGCCGGAACGGGTACCTTAAACGTTAACGGGAACCTGTTACACAGTGCAACTGGTACTTTTAACCAGAGCGGCGGTTATATCAATATTGACGGTAACGCTGGAGGTGTTGTTGGAAACAGCGTGCTTACAGGGACGAATCTATTAACCTTAAATAATGTCGTTAATTGGACTGGTGGAACGCTTACCATTGTTGATCCTCATGCGGCAGTCTCTTTAAATTATTCAATATATTATGCTCCTACACCGTCTTCGGATATCCCTAGTAGTCATACGCTGCAATTTGGAGATGGTGTTTCGTCAGATGCTGGAGGTAATGTTGGTGGTTTTTATAGCTATTTCTATGTTGGAAGTGGAAAACTTAATCCTGGCACTATGGTTGTCAATGGCCCCGGTACCGGAACTGCTGCTGCAACAAATCGGATTGTAACTTTCTATATCAATTATCAGATTGGAGTCACTGGCTCGATTGTTGTAAATAGCAATGGAGAACTGTATCCCGGGGCGACACTTTGTGTCGGAGGTAACATTACTGTTAATACCGGAGGAATTTTCACAGCATCCACCGTCATTACGATGGCATTACCCCAAGGAACAAGTACTGGAGTGAACCCAACTTCTCAACAAATCAACAATTCAGGGACTATACGCAATTTAGCAGCATCATCAACTGCAAATTTCAACGGGTTAACAATCAATAATTCAAGTGCTGGTGGTATTGTTTTAAATGCTCCATTTTCCATTAGCGGTACGTTAACACTAACCCTTGGGAATATCAACACAACAGCTTCGAATATTTTAACCCTTGGAACAGCAACTACTGCAGGAACATTAAGTGGTGGTTCAGTATCAGCTAAAATTATCGGGCCTTTTGCCCGTACTTTTGCAGCCAGTCGCACTGCTTCTGGTACCTATTCTTCAACAACACTTTATCCTGTCGGGAAAGGTTCTTCTTATCTTCCCATCTGGATCGATCCAACAACAACTGTTGGCGGGCCAGTCGTGTATAGTGGAGAAGCATTTACTTCAAACACAGGCAGTATGGGAGCAGGTGTCACCTCACTTTCGGCTAACCGCTGGGAAGCACTGATTACCTCAGGATCTGGCAATTTAACATCATCCTACCTGCAACTTGGTGCTCCAGGCATATTAAGTAGTAATTTAATTTTACAGGCACCTTCAGGTTCCGGCACGTATGGAGCGATAGTACCTTCTTCATTATTTGCGTCAGGGACACCGAATACCTTGACCACAACGGGCTCTGCAATTCTTGCAGCTGCCTATAATGGTTATTTTGCATACGGAGATCTTACACCCTGCAGTGCACCTACAGCACAGCCCACTTTACTGGTGGCCTCGTTCATCACTTCAACAGGTTTTGTCGGTTCATTTACAGCAGCATCCCCGGCACCAAGCAATTACCTGGTTGTTCGTTATGCTTCCGCAGGAACTGCAACCCCCCCGGTTAATTATACAACCTACGCAGTAGGAAATACTTTGGGCACAGGAACGATTGCCTACATCGGTACCGGCACCTCATTTATCCAAACAGGCTTGGTGGCAGGTACTACCTATGATTATTATGTCTACAGTTACAACAATAGCGGCTGCTATGGCCCTGTATATTTAACCACTTCACCTTTATTTGGGAGTATTTCAACCTGTGCATCAGCCACCGGGGTTCCTGGAACTCCAACTGCTTCAGCTATTGCCACAACAAGTTTTACCGCTAACTGGACAGCATCAAGTACCTCCGGAGTCACTTACATTTTAGATGTAGCCACTGATGCCGGATTCACTGCTTTTGTTTCAGGTTATCAAAATAAACCCTTGGGTGTGGGCGTTTTGTTCGACGCTGTGACCGGGTTAACTGCTGCAACGACCTATTATGTGAGAGTCAGAGCATTAATAGGAACCTGTTGTAGTGATTACAGTGGAACGCTGACACAAGTTACCAGTTGCAATGCAATTTCGACATTTCCTTACACACAAAGTTTTGGAGCAGCTTTTACAGATTGCTGGGCTGCATCTGAAGGTGCTTCTGGGGCAAGCTATCATTGGGCCACCACCACTGCCGATGCAACCCATGGCGTAAGCGGACCACAATCAGGTACCTATTTTGCTTTTTTATATGTTTTTAGTGCAAGTGCAACTTACAACCCTTATTATCTTACCACACTGGATTTCGCTTTGGGTGCAACCGCCCGTCAGGTTAAATATTATTACTGGCTGGGCAGCAGCGGTAATACATTGTCTCCTGTTCCTCTTACATTGCAAATAAGCACAGATGGCGGAGGTTCATGGACTGACTTATATGCTCACACCACCGCGAATTCAACATTTTCCTCTTCCAGTGCACTTACTGGATGGACCTTAAACACAGTGTCTTTAGAGGCATATACCAGCCAAACAATAAAATTACGGTTTAAATCCTATTCCAATTTTGGGTCTGGTTATTGCAACCAGGGGATAGATGAGTTTGTAATTGAAAATTTGCCTAGTTGTAACCCCCCAACCGCCCTCACAGCTACGAGTATTACCTCTAGCAGCGCTACAATCGGCTGGACTGCAGCATCACCCGCTCCTGCCAATGGATATCTCTATGAAGTGCGAACCAGTGGAGCAGCTGGCAGCGGGGCAACTGGTCTTACCACCAGCGGCACAACCGCAGCAGGTGTTACTTCGGCTCCTATTTCAGGACTTACTCCAAATACAACTTACAGTTTTTATGTAAAGTCTGATTGTGGATCTGGAACGACAAGCTCATGGACAAGTGCGGCAACTTTTCCCACCTCGTGTCTTTCCGAATCCATTCCAACAGTCAATCAAAGTTTTGAGTCAGTTTCACTGCCTGCATGCTGGTCTACCGCATTAGTTTCTGGATCAACAAATTGGGCTTCAACTACAACAAATGATGGTGTTCCGAGTTCACATACAGGGACCTATTTTATGGGCAAATCATATACTACATCTGATGCCTTGCTTTTTTCTCAACCTATCAACATGACCACATCTGCATCAGGAGGCAGGATAAACGTATGGATTTACAGGAATACCGTCAATTATTCGACAGACAGGATCAGATTTTTCGCCAACACTTCAAAAAGTCTGACCGGCGCTTCACAGATACTTGAAATTTTTCCTTTGACTACAGTAGCTCCCACAGTTGGCTCTGCTGGTTGGTATAATTATACCGCCACGATTCCTGCATCCTTTAATTCAAGTACAGAAGCATACATCATTGCTGAAGGGACAACCTCAGGCGGCCTTTCTTCCTACGGAATTGGTTTTGATGATTTTATAGTTGAAGCCAATCCTTCTTGTATTGAACCTACTGCACTGACAGCTTCTTCTGTTACATCTTCATCAGCAACCATTTCATGGACAGCCCCATCTCCATCTCCTGCCAATGGATATCTCTATGAAGTGCGAACCAGTGGAGCAGCTGGCAGCGGGGCAACTGGTCTTACCACCAGCGGCACAACCGCAGCAGGTGTTACTTCGGCTCCTATTTCAGGACTTACTCCAAATACAACTTACAGTTTTTATGTAAAGTCTGATTGTGGATCTGGAACGACAAGCTCATGGACAAGTGCGGCAACTTTCTATACAGGTTATTGTATTCCGGCTCCTTCCAGCGTGGATGGCAATGGCATAACCAATGTTACTTTCAGCACGATTAACAATACCCCCCCTGTACTTCCTGTACCTGGTAATTATGGGAACTATTCTGCCATGATCGGGGATGTTCAGCAAACTGCCACCATTCCTGTTGCTATAACTTTTCAAACAGGTTATACCTATGATACTAAAATCTGGATTGACTGGAATGACAACCTTGTCTTCACGGATGCAGGTGAAGAAGTTTATGTTGGAGTATCATCAGCAACCAATCCAACAACACTTGCAGCATCCTTTGTTGTTCCTGGCACTGTCACCTTAGGTAATCATAGAATGAGAATAGGCGCTGTGGATGTTGGCCCTCCTACACCATGCTACACCGGAACTTATGGTTCTTATCAGGATTATACAGTTAATGTAACCGCACCACCTGCCTGCCCTGCTCCAACTACGCTCACTGCGACTACCATTACGTCTACGTCTGCTGACCTTGGCTGGACCAGTACTGCAACAGCATGGGAATATGCATATGGTGTTGCACCATTTGCCGAACCATCAGGCTTAGGAACCCCCACAACTAATAATCCGACAAACGTCACTGGCTTAACCCCAGGGACGACCTATGATTTCTATGTAAGGGCAGATTGCGGTGGTTCAGGTAAAAGCGCCTGGTCAGCAAAGGGAACTTTTACAACGCTTTGCGCTCAAGCTTCCTCATTTACACAAAACTTTGATGGAGTTACTGCTCCTGCATTTCCCAATTGCTGGCAAAAGATAGGTTCTTCAGGAAGTGCTAATACACAAGCAACCAGTGCAGCATCCCCCCCCAACTGTTTATACATGTATGGGCTTTCTGGTGCAAAACCGGTTGTAGCGATGTCCTTGGTAAGCAATGCAGGAGCTGGCACTCATCAGTTGAGATTCAAATTGAGGGCTAACTTTACTGTTGGAGAAGCGATTGAGATTGGGTATATGACCGATCGGACAAGTGATGCTTCATTTGTTGCCGTTACTTCAGTTATTGCCAGCTCACTTACTTATATTGAACATACGGTTTTACTTGGAACTGCTCCTGGTACAGCAACCACGCTTGCCTTCAGGCACGCTGCCCTGCTCGGGTACAGTTGTTTGATTGATGATGTGGTATGGGAAGCAATCCCGACATGTCCTCCTCCAAATTCCCTTGCTGCAACCAATATTATGCTCACTTCGGCCGACCTGGGTTGGACAAGTACAGCAACAGCATGGGAGTATGCATATGGTCCTGCACCGTTTGCCGAACCATCAGGATCAGGAACAGCTACAACAAGCAATCCGCAGAACATTACTGGTCTATCACCAAGCACAACTTATGACTTTTATGTCAGGTCAAATTGTAGTGGTGTTTACAGTCCATGGTCATCAAAGGGAACTTTTACGACGCAATGTGCAACTCAAAATGTACCTTTAACACAAAACTTTGATGCAATTTCCATCCCGTCTCTGCCAAATTGCTGGTCAGTTGAAACACATACCGTTGCCTGGAGAACGACCAATTATGCAGTCAACCACATACCCCCTCATTCTTCACCTAATTCAATCACAACATCTTATAATGCAACTTCTGCGAAGAATGATTGGTTCTTTACTCCTGCTTATAATCTGACCATTGGGGTTACCTATTCGCTTTCATTCTGGTATCTGACAGATGGCGGAGCTTATGGCCCTGAAAAAATGGAAGTGAAGTATGGAACAACAGCTTCAGCTGCCGGAATGACATCGGGGCTAATCTGGGACAATTCCAATATGGTTAATGGTTCATATGTTCAAGCAACGGCAACATTTACTCCAAGTGCAACCGGTGTTTATTACTTAGGTTGGCATGCCTATTCGGATGCTAACGTAGATTTTATTTCTGTTGATGACATCTCTTTAACCATACTTGCTCCACCGACTGCCTACGCTGTAACCGGCGGTGGGGCCTATTGCGCAAGCGGGGCTGGCTTACCCGTTGGATTGGCTAATTCCGAAACCGGCGTAACATATACTTTAATCAAGGATGGAACTCCACAAGTTCCCACTGTTGCCGGGACAGGAGCTGCCATTACTTTTGGCAATCAAGCTGCCGGAACGTATACTGTAAGTGGACAAAACATTGGTGGGACAACCCCAATGACCGGTAATGCCATCATCACAATGGACCCTGTCTCAGTTGGCGGATCTATCACACCAGTTTCATCAATCATCAACCTCGGGGACCCCACGCCGTTATTTACGGTAAGCGGGTACACCGGCACGATCCTTACCTGGCAGATTCAATATAATGGTGGTTCATGGAATGACATTTCCGGAACGGCTGGAGAAACTACGTTCTTTGACTTCCCGGTTTTGTCAGGTACTTATGGCTACCGCGTTGCAGTTCAAAGTGGTATCTGCAGCACAACATACAGTACTGTCGGTACCGTGATCGTAAACGGTCCTCCGTCTGCTTTCACGGTCTCTGGCAGTGGGGCCTATTGCTCAGGTGGGTTGGGTTTGACTGTTACCTTGAGTGGTTCTCAGACTGGCGTTAATTATCAATTATATAAAAACACTGTAGCCGAAGGTTCAGCTGTTGCAGGAACCGGATCTGCGCTTACCTGGACCAATAAAACTGCCGGCACCTATACGGTTATCGGCACAAACGGTTCAGGAACAACGCCAATGAATGGAAGCGCTGTGATTACAATGGATCCTGTTTCGGTAGGCGGATCGATCTCCCCGGCATCGGCAACCATCGCGGTTGGCGCATCCACAGGGACCCTCACGCTTAGCGGAAATACAGGTTCTATCGTGAAATGGCAGAAGCGTTTCAACAGTGGCAGCTATTCCGACATTGTCAATACGGCAGCTTCGTATTCAGAAGTACCTGGTCCGGCCGGTGTGTATGACTACAGGGTCGTGATCCAGAGCGGGACTTGCTCATCGGCATACAGCGCCCTTGCAACAATTACCGTAATTTCGGCGCCTGCGGCATATGATGTAACCGGCGGCGGTGCATATTGCTCCACAGGAGCTGGGTTACCGGTTGGATTATCCAACTCTCAAATCGGGGTTACCTATACCCTGATCAAAGATGGTACTCCTCAAACGCCAACGGTTGCCGGTACAGGTTCAGCGATCACCTTCGGAAACCAGACCGCAGGAACCTATACAGTGAGCGGACAAAACGGTGGTGGTACTACTGCCATGACCGGCAGCGCTGTTATTACAATGACATCGGCTCTTCCGGTCAGCGTGACCATCGCTCCCGACGCGAACAACGTTTGCACGGGAACTACCGTTACGTTTACTGCAAGTCCTGTCAACGGAGGCACGCCCACCTACCAGTGGTATAAAAACTCTGTTGCCGTGGGATTAAACCAGGCCACATACGACTTTGTCCCTGTCAATGGAGACCAGGTGCATGTTGTGATGACCTCAAGCCTGACTTGCGTCACCGGAAACCCGGCTACTTCAACTACTGTTACCATGATAGTGAAACCAGCTCTTGCCGTTGGCACGGTAAGCCCGGCCCAATCGATATGCACGGGAACTGCGCCTGCACTCCTGACCGGCACAGCGCCTAACGGCACTTCGCCTGTTTACCAGTGGCAGAGCTCACTCGACAACAGTACCTTCGCTGATATCAGCAGCGAAACAGGAACAACCTACCAGCCCGGTGTTCTTACTGTAACGACCTATTACCGTCAGGTACAGAATAGCACTGGTACTTGCGGAGGTCCTTTGCCGACCAACTCAGTCGCTATTACAATTAAACCAAACCTGGTCGCAGGCTCAATTGCCGCCAGCCAGACGATCTGCTCAGGCTCAATACCTGCACTTCTTACCGCTGTAGCACCCTCAGGGACTTCACCTGCCTATCAGTGGGAGAGTTCTTTGGATGATGTCACTTTCGCAGCAATAAGTGGCGCAACTCTGCAGAATTACCAGCCTGCCGCACTTACTGTACTCACATACTACAAGCAGATACAGAATTCAGGCAGTACTTGTGGAGGACCTCTGTCAACCAACACCATATTCGTTACTGTAACACCTTCGTTACATGTTGGATCAATCTCGGCAAGCCAGGCGATCTGCTCGGGGAATATCCCTGCACAGCTCCTCGGCGTAGCTCCTTCAAGCGGAACCTCGCCTGTTTACCAGTGGCAGAATTCACTCGATAACAGCGTCTTTGCTGATATCAGCGGGGCAAGCAGTATCAACTACCAGCCAGGTGCTCTCACGGTAACCACTTACTACCGCCAGATGCAAAATGCATCAGGAGTATGCGGTGGCCCGTTACCGACCAATACGGTTACATTACAGATGTATCCGCTTTCTGTCGGAGGCAGTATTGCACCTTTATCAACAACCATCACATTGGGTCTGTCAACGGGTACGCTTACCCTGAGTGGCAATACAGGAACGGTCATCAAATGGCAGAAACGTTTCAACGCCGGCTCATGGACAGATATTGTCAATACGACCGTTACCTATTCTGAAACACCTTCGGCCGTTGGTACCTGGGATTACAGGGCTGAAGTCCAGAGCGGGAACTGCACGGCAGTAACCTCTGCCCTGGCTACAGTTATTGTGAACCCTGCCGGCGGAGCACCCACAGCCTTCAATGTTACCGGTGGCGGAACATATTGCACTACCGGCCTGCCTGTGGGATTGGTTAATTCGGAAACAGGTGTCACATATACCCTATACAGGAATGGTACACCACTAACACCTACCGTTGCCGGTACAGGTTCACCAATTACTTTCGGTAACCTTACAGCCGGTACGTATACTGTCACAGGTGAGAATTTCTACGGAACGACCTCGATGCTTGGAAGCGCCGTCATTGTTCAAAACCCCACTCTGCTGCCAGGTACTGTTACTGCAAGCCAGGTCATTTGCACAGGAATTGCTCCTGCCCAGCTTACGGGAACAGCCCCCAACGGGACTGCACCTGTATACCAGTGGCAAACTTCACTTGATAACAGCGTGTTTACCGATATCAGCGGAGCAACGGGCATTTCATACCAGCCGGGTACACTTAACGTGACAACCTATTATCGCCAGGTACAGAACAGTACAGGTACCTGCGGCGGACCGTTGCCGACAAACAGTGTGACCATCACGGTTAATCCTGCTTTTGCTGTTGGTTCTATCAGCGCAAGCCAGAGTATCTGTGCAGGTAATGCACCTTCGCAGCTGAATGGTGTTGCACCAAACGGAACTTTACCAGTATACCAGTGGCAGATTTCGAATGACAATGTTTCATT
>SESA01000854.1_pt1 | contig 17591 bp, 16 predicted proteins | sample 3171451 | NCBI WGS metagenome assembly SESA01 (sample SAMN06051862, study PRJNA518727) | freshwater metagenome | biome: subpolar coniferous forest; feature: holomictic lake; material: water; isolation source: holomictic Lake 227, 8 m depth | place: Canada: near Kenora, Ontario | collected...
GTACTTCAATGCTTTTCCTGAACCAACTCCTGTGATCTGCTTGAGTTCATCCACGGTAATTGGATACTGGATGGCCATGTCTTCGAGCGATGGATCCTGAAAAATAACGAAGGGCGGGAGTTTTTCTTTTCTGGCAATTTCCTTTCGCAGGTCTTTCAGCAGGGCAAACAAGGTTTTATCTGCGGTACTGCTTTTTGATCCGAGTGCTTCAAAAAGTTCCTCTTCCTCAGGATTTTCAAAATCATGATCATCAACCAGCATGACCGAATGAGGACTTTTCAGGAACTGAGTTCCCTCGGGGCTGATCTTCAGCAGGCCATAGTTCTCAATGTCCTTGGTCAGCAGTCGTTCAATAAGGGTTTGGCGGATGACGGCATTCCAGAACTTTTCATCCCGCTCGGCACCTTTACCAAAAACATCGAGTTTGTTGTGCTTGTAGGATTTGATGGTGGCCGCACTTTTCCCTAAAATGATGTTAATTATATGTTTGTTCTTGAATTGCTGCTTAACGGCAATAACCGTTTCGAGCACAAGTTTAACATATTGTTTTCCTTCAAATTTTTTCTTTGGGTGCATACAGTTGTCGCAGTTCTGACAATTATCTTCTGTGTATATCTCTCCGAAATAATGCAGCAGTTGTTTACGACGGCATACCGAGGATTCACTGTATGAAACGGTCTCCATCAGCAATTGCTTTGCAATTTCCTGTTCGGCTACCGCTTTTCCTTTCAGGAATTTTTCAAGTTTCTGAATATCATCGTAACTGTAAAAGGCAATGCAATTGCCTTCGCCGTCGTCGCGCCCGCTGCGTCCGGTTTCCTGATAATATCCTTCAAGACTTTTCGGCATGTCATAATGGATTACAAACCTGACATCCGGTTTATCAATGCCCATACCAAAGGCAATGGTGGCTACAATTACATCCACCTCCTCCATCAGGAATTTATCCTGGTTCTGGCGCCGGGTTGATGCATCCAATCCTGCATGATAAGGCAAAGCCTTTATTCCGTTTACCACGAAACTCTCGGCCATTTCCTCCACCTTTTTGCGGCTCAAACAATATACTATACCCGACTTGCCGGCATGTCCCTTGATAAACTTGATGATATCCTTTGTGACATTTTTGGTCTTTGCACGAACCTCATAATAGAGGTTAGGCCGGTTGAACGACGAGAGAAAGACCGAAGCATCCATCATGTTGAGATTCTTCTGGATGTCCTGCTGAACCTTGGGTGTTGCCGTGGCCGTGAGTGCTATAACCGGGACTTTCTGCCCGATGGCATCAATAATCGGCCGCAATCGCCGGTATTCAGGCCTGAAATCGTGACCCCATTCAGAAATACAATGTGCCTCATCGATGGCATAAAAGGAAATCTGGATATTTTGCAGAAACTCAATATTTTCCTCTTTCGTGATGGTCTCAGGTGCGACATAGAGCAATTTGGTCTTCCCATCCACAATGTCTTGCTTGACTTGAGTTATCTCCTGTTTGGTAAGGGAAGAATTCATGAAATGGGCTACATTGTTCTCCGTACCAAAACTGCGGATTGAATCCACCTGATTTTTCATCAGGGCAATAAGGGGAGATACAATAATAGCAGTTCCTGGTTTCATCAGGGCAGGCAACTGATAGCACAGCGATTTTCCTCCGCCGGTTGGCATGATGACAAAGGTATCATTGCCAGCCAATACACTACGGATAATGGCTTCCTGGTTACCCTTAAAGCTATCATAACCAAACACTTTCTTCAATACTTCAAATAGCTGATGCTCATCCTTGTTGGCCGCCATTGTTTAACTTTGAATTATTTTAGTACTTTTGTTCAGGGCAAGTTGATTTTAACACTTTTACTGCACCTATATACAAATGTAAGTATAAACGAGTGGAATAAACAAATATTTAAAAAATAAATTGTGCATTGAAAAAATTAAAAGCATTAAAAACGATCGCAATCAATACAATAAAGGATGAAGCGACTGCAATAGCAAATTTAGTAAAATATGTCGATTCTGATTTTTTAAATTGTGTTGACCTTATCCTTCACTCAAAAGGGAGGGTAATTGTGACCGGAATCGGTAAAAGTGCCATCATCGGGCAAAAAATGGTGGCAACATTTAATTCGACCGGAACACCAGCTACTTTTTTACATGCTGCAGATGCCATACACGGAGACCTTGGTACGATTCAAAAAGAGGACATTGTGCTCTGCCTTTCGAAAAGCGGGGAAACCCCTGAAATCAAAATACTGATCCCGTTACTGAAAGAATATGGCAGTTCGTTGATAGCAATCGTTGGGAATAAAGAATCATACCTTGCCCAACAAGCCGATCTTATCATTGATACTACTGTTTCAAAAGAAGCCTGTCCGAATAACCTTGCCCCAACTTCAAGCACAACGGCCCAGTTGGTGATGGGTGATGCTTTGGCTGTTTGCCTTCTTGAAGCCCGCGGTTTTACCTCTGATGATTTCGCCCGGCTTCATCCTGGTGGCGCAATCGGCAAACAACTATATTTGAAGGTCAGTGATATTTACACGAACAATCAAGCCCCAAAGGTCAACCATGATGATGATCTCAAAAAGGTCATCATCGAAATTTCATCAAAACGTCTCGGCGCTACGGCAGTTTTAAAAGGGAACAAACTGCTGGGGATCATCACAGATGGCGACCTGAGGAGAATGCTCGAAAAAAATTCCGACCTCAGCACGCTTACGGCAACCGATATCATGTCGGAAAACCCACGGACCGTTGCCCCTGACACTCTTGTAGTGAATGCCTTGAGCATCATGAGGCAGAACAACATAACCCAACTGCTGGTGGTGGAAAAAAACATATATAAAGGGGTGATCCATCTGCACGACATCCTTCGCGAAGGAATCCTGTAGGCTTTTGATCTACGATTGCTGACCTGAATCTGCCGGGGGCCGGTTTCTTTTTTAATAATGGATTGCCCGGCGTAAAATGGTTCGTTTTGAAATATCTGTAAATTTAAACATGAACACCCCTTGAGGAAGGTTCTTTAACTCAAGGGTACACGGCAGCGAGAGCGATGGACCAAAATTTTTCACCAGCATCAATTTGCCGCTTGCATCATAAACCTCCAGGGTTTGCAATGCAGTTTGACCATAAGGGGTAACGATTGCTACCTGGTCTTGAAATGGGTTTGGATATAAAATCACCTCCCGTTTTCCGTTATCGTTTGCAATGCCATTTACTCCGGAAACCACAAAAGTACCTGTCATTGAATTGGCCGTATCAGGAGTGCTTTTGTAAAAGAAAGTGCCATTCACCCTTGGGATATAGATAAAAGCAGTAGAATCCTGATTAATAGCATGATCCCAGGGCATGGCGCCATCGGGCACCGATGTGGATGTGGTTGAATGTATGCCGCTTACCCAAAGCCATTTAATTGTATCTCCTCCCTGGACATGCGTAAGGTTAAAGGGGGTGAATGAATAATTTTTTACACTTACCACCCAGGTTTTTGCCTCAGCAAAAAAACAGATCAATACGAAAAAAACACTAAACGTGAGAGAAGACCGGAACAAATGGAAATTTTTCATACATGCAGTCGTTAAGATTATATCCTGAATTAATATTTTTCAAAGATACGCGTTTGATGAAAATGCAACGGCAATTCGTTGAAAAGTATGCATCTTTGTGCTAAATGAATTTTATGCGGGGATTTTTTTTTATGTATTTCCTATTGCTGATTGCCCCGGTCAATGCATTCACCCAGGTTACAAAAATAATGGGTTCAGTCCGCGATGGTCAATCAAAGATGTCCATCCCCTTTGTAAACATTGTAATCCCGGGCACCACCATCGGGACACTCACCGATTTTGATGGAAATTATTCATTGGAATTTAAACAAAAAGGTGATTCTTTATCGGCATTCCTCATCGGATACAACAGAAGTACCAAAAAAATTCTATACAACCAGTTTCAAACCATCGACTTTGAACTTAACCCACAAAATCTCAACCTCCCGGAAGTTACCATCACCTACCAGGGGAATCCGGCAGAGGTTCTGATTAAAAATGTGATCCGGAACAAGGAGAAGAATACCCTTCAGTCTTTTCAGGCATATCAGTATGAAGCCTATACAAAAATCGAGCTTGATGCCAACAACATCAGCGACCGGTTCAAAAACCGGAAAATTTTCAACCACTTTGATTTTGTCTGGAACTATCTTGATACTTCAACGCTGAATGGAAAATCCTATCTGCCGGTTTTTCTTACCGAAACCATGTCGGATATCTATTTTCGAAAATCGCCCCGGACAAGAAAAGAGATCATCACTGCCTCCTCAATCTCTGGTTTTAAAAATCCAAGTGTCTCGCAATTTCTTGGCAATTTATCAGAACAGGTGGATATCTACAAAAATTTCATCCCCCTGTTTGAACAGAACTTTGTAAGCCCTGTTGCCGATTTTGCCATTGATTATTACAAGTTTTATCTTGTCGACAGTGCTTTTATGGGCAATAAGTGGTGCTACCACATCATGTTTAAACCTCGCCGGAAGCAGGAACTGACCTTCACAGGAAACCTTTGGATCAATGATACATCTTTCGCAGTCAAACAATTTCAGATGCGTATCGCCAATGATGCCAATGTCAATTACATCAACGACCTGGAGGTCATACAGGAATTTGAGTGGACCAAAAACCTGTTCTGGATGCTGACACAGGATAAATTAAATGCCGATTTCAATATTTTGGATGATTCAAAAAAAACAATAGGCTTTTATGGTCACCGGACTACGATATACCGTAATTTTCAATTTGATATCCCTGAAAATAAAAGGTTTTTCCGCTTGCCGACAGATGTATTCATGGATCCTGATGCAAGCAACAAACCAAAAGAATTCTGGGATGATGTGCGGCCCGAAAAACTGAGTGAAAAAGAAAAAGGTATTTACATCATGGTCGATTCGGTAAAGTCAATACCCGTTTTCAGAACATACACCGACATTGTATATGGCGTTTTTACTGGATATCTGTGCTGGGGGAAGTTCGAACTTGGCCCCTATTTCAAGCTTTTCAGTTATAACGGTTTGGAAGGTCCCCGTTTTCGCCTTGGCATTCGTACGGCTAACTCGTTCAGCACAAAAATCCAATTAGAGACTTATGCGGCGTATGGGATTTTTGACCGGAAATTCAAATATGGCCTCGATCTTATCTACATGTTCAGCAAAAATCCACGACGTGATCTTACCGCTGGCTATAAAAATGATGTTGAGCAGCTCGGGTCAAGCCCGACTGCCTTTTCGACCGACAACATTCTTTCATCCCTTTTCCACCGGGGCCCCAACAATAAGCTTACCTGGATCCGTGATTACAGGATTGCCTATGAACATGAATGGTATACCGGCTTTATCAACCGGATCCATCTGATTCATCGCGAACTATTTCCATTGGGTTCAACCGAATTCATCGTCTATCCCAATCAGGAGGCATACCCGGTATTTATGAATTCCATTTATACATCCGTGCTACAATTAGATCTGAGGCTTTCATTTCGCGAACGGTTTGTTGCGGCTGAATTTGCACGTGTTACGATCAGTTCTGTATACCCGATCATTCAATTGAGCTACACTTATGGCATTCCCCGTGTCTTTAAAAGTGATTATGAATATCACAAGCTGGCCTTGAATGTTTCCCAATGGTTTAATTTTGCAACCATTGGATGGTCAAAGTACATCATTGATGCAGGGAAGATCTGGGGAACGCTACCCTACCCGCTTTTGAAAATCCACGATGGCAATCAAAGCTTTTTTTATGATGACAATTCATCGAACCTGATGAATTATTACGAATTCGTAAGCGACACCTGGATCAGTGCCTCCTATACACACCATTTCCAGGGATTGTTATTCAATAAAATTCCGTTGTTCCGAAAACTGAAATGGAGGGAGGTAGGTCATATCAATTGTGTGTATGGAACCTTAAGCCGGCAAAATCAACAATATTCGCAATTTCCGGGAAACCTGAGGTCATTTGCCGGACAACCTTACTGGGAAGCCGGGGCAGGGATCGAAAATATTTTTAAAATTATCAGGGTCGATGCAATTTGGCGAATGAGCCACCTGCATGATACCGGCAATCTGAATGTTCCTAAATTCGGAATATTCGTTTCGTTATTCTTTTCTTTCTAATTTTGCGGCAAGCCAATTGTCGCGGCAAAAAACTCATCCCATGATTCTCAGAACTGAAAAAATTATCAAAAAATATCGGAAACGGACTGTTGTCAACGAAGTTTCCATCGAATTGAACCAGGGAGAGATCGTTGGTTTGCTGGGTCCCAACGGCGCCGGGAAAACCACCTCGTTTTATATCATTGTAGGGTTGATCAAACCCTTTGCCGGACAAGTTTTTCTTGACGAGGTGAATATCACCAAAGAGCCTATGTATAAACGAGCCCAACGCGGCATCAGTTACCTTCCACAAGAAGCATCCATTTTCCGAAACCTGAGCGTGGAAGATAACATCAGGGCAATTCTTGAATTCACGGGACTTACAAAAAATCTGCAAAAAGAACGGCTTGAAAAACTATTGGATGAATTCGGACTTCAACACGTCAGGAAAAGTCCTGGAATTACGTTGTCGGGAGGAGAACGGAGACGGTGCGAGATTGCCCGCTCCCTTGCTGTTGATCCGAAATTTATCCTCCTTGATGAACCTTTTGCCGGGATCGACCCCATTGCAGTGGAAGATATTCAACTGATCGTAAAAACATTGAAGGATAAAAACATCGGAGTCCTTATTACCGACCATAATGTTCATGAAACTCTGTCAATTACCGACCGGTCCTATTTGTTATTCGAAGGATCCATTCTGCGCGCCGGTACAGGAAAGGACCTTTCCGATGATCCTTATGTCAGAAAAGTTTACCTTGGACAGAATTTTGAATTGAGATAAAACCACCGATCACTCAACCATTAATCAAAAATATAGTTCTGAAAGAAGATAGACATCAGAACATAGAGAATTATGATAATGGGTATGGCACTGAGGAAAAACAGGGCAAACAGGACGATTGAACTGATCAACAGAATATATCGAAGTTGGTTGCCTTTCCATGCAAGTGATTTAAATTTCATCGAAAAAATCCTGAAGTCAGAGATCAACAGGTAAGAAAAGAAAACAACCAATATCGCCAGAATACGGGTATTGGAGAAAAATTTGACAAGAAACTCAAGGTGAATTATACTGAACATATTGGGTTGAACATATAGGACAAGCGGAACAGAAGCAAAAAATATTGCAATGGCCGGGGTGGGCATTCCGATAAAATTTACCTCCTGCCGCAGATCAATGTTGAATTTAGCGAGCCTCAGGGCAGAACAAACCGGGATTAGTAACGCCAGGTAGGGTGTTATATGCATCCGTTCCAGAACATTACAACTACCTGAACAATGAGATAACAACATCTGAAAAATCATGATCCCCGGAGCAACTCCGAAAGAAACCATATCAGCAAGGGAGTCGAGCTGTTTCCCCAACTCAGAGTATGCCTTCAGTATCCGTGCAGCATTGCCATCCAGAAAATCAAAAACAGCTGCAATAAAAATAAATAACGCCGCATAACCATATTTGCCATCAAAGGTCAGCGTAATGGAAATCAGCCCGCTAACTAGATTCAGCGTCGTAAGGAAATTTGGGATATACTGTTTGATTTTCATTGTCAACAATTTTATTTTTTAGGGACAAAATGAATATCCATTATAGTCATTCATGGTTTGCAGGAACATGAATCCAAAGGATATTTCATAATCATCACTTTCCTGCAAAATTACCTATTATTTGCTATAATATTAGATACTATTTAATGAATATCCGCCAGAGATAATTTTTTACTTTAGCCGCACAAAAAATTCAGTATTGAAAGCATCTTCATTTCACTTCAACCTCCGCCCCCATCCTATTAAGGAGAAGGAGGATTTCCGCTCTTTTGGAAATATCTGGGTGAGAAAAGTTTCATTTTTTATAATAAATTCATTATTAGCTATCTAACTTCAATTGGTTATGCGACAATTTGCTAAAAATATTGTTTTATTGCTTTGCGGGGTAATAATCCTTTCAGGAAATTTAAAAGCTCAATTTACCATTTCCGGCGAATTCAGACCTCGCCTTGAATACCGCGACGGATATTCCAGGTTAAGGGATTCGAGTCAGACTCCATATGTTGATATATTGGGAAGGAACAGGCTGGTATTCGATTACAGGAGTGAAAAATTCATGGCTAAATTTTCTTTACAGCAGGCCTATGTTTTTGGTGAGAATAATTATGCCTCTGATACCATCACCCGCAATACAGTTAATATATTCGAAGGATGGTTCCGGTATAGTTTTACAAAAGGTTTTGCCCTGAAGATTGGCCGTACGGAACTGATTTACGATGATGGGCGCCTTTTAGGAAATTCAAACTGGTCACCCAAAGGAGCCTCCCATGATGCTGGAATCTTTCAATGGGAAGCTACAGCAAATGGTTATAAAGGCGACTTCGGCTTTGCCATTAACAACACAGCCCCTGCAACACTATTCCTGACCTCCTATCCGTTGAAAAATTACAAATACATGGGATATTTATATGAACAGAAGAAATTTTTTAAAGACAAACTCACCGTTAGTGTCCTGGCAATCCTTGATGTTTTTCAAAAAGCCAATATGATCAACAGCATTAAAACCATCCACAAAGACACCTTGTATGTTACCAATACCAACCACGATACCATCGGAACAACTATTTTGACAACTACAGCCACAACTTCGGCAACGACATCCTACCCGACTCAGTTATATGGCCGGTTCACCTTTGGGGGTACTGCCGGGTACACCTCGAAAAATCTGAAGATCTTCGCAGCAGGATATTACCAGGCTGGCCAACTCAGCGACGGAAGAACGATCAATGCCGGTTTCTTCGGGGGCTATGCATCATATAGAGTTTTAAAACCAATCACGCTGCTGATTGGGTACGAAAGCCTGAGCGGCAATGATTATTCGAACACGGCATCACTGAAAACAAAGTCCACTGCTTTTTCGACCTTATATCCCACCAGCCATGGTTTTTATGGTTACATGGATATGTTTTCGACCCAGGTTACCAATGGCAACAGCGCCGGGCTGACCGACCTTTACGCAAGAGCCACGGTAATGTTCAATGAAAAAACCTCTTTTGAAGCAACCTGGCGCATGTTTGGCCTCGCAAAGGGGTATTTGCCGGCGACAGTAAAAAAAACCGGCGACCTTCCCTACGCTGCAGTTAAAAAGAACCTTGGTTCTGAAGTTGATTTAATGTTTGTTTACAAGCCCTTCAACAATTTTGAAGTGAACGCAGCCTATTGTTTTTTCCTTCCGACTTCAACGATGGAACGATTGAACGGATTGAATGCCGGTACCAGCAAATGGGCACAATACGCCTACATCATGCTTACCTACAAGCCAACTTTTTTCAATTCTGATAAACACTAATCAGCCCCTCTCTTTTTTTTCCGTACTTTGCAGGAAACCTTTGCAATGTTTGACCCTGATGCGATACGCATAGCAGATTACAATTACCAGCTTCCGGCTGAATTGATTGCCCAGTTCCCGCTGCCGGATCGTGATGCATCGAAATTACTCATATGCAGCAACGGCGCCATAACCCAGGACATTTTTTCGAATATTGACCACCATCTTCCCGGGAACAGTCTGTTGGTTTTTAACGACACCAAAGTAGTCAGGGCAAGACTAATTTTTACCAAATCCACCGGGGCCCTGATAGAAATTTTTTGTCTTGAACCCATGGCTCCGGCTACTGAAATTCAGGCCGCGTTTCATCAGCAATCGCGATCAACATGGAAATGTCTTGTCGGGAATCTGAAGCGATGGAAAAGTGGCCAGTTGGTTCACGAATGCACCCATGATGGCTGTAATCACCAGTTATTTGCAACCTATGCAGGTGCAAATGGAGATGGAAGCCATACCATTGAATTTCACTGGACCCCGCCGGAAAGAACATTTTCTGAAATTCTGGAATTGACAGGGCTGATCCCCTTACCTCCCTATATCCGCCGACCGGCCGAGTCATCGGATACCGAACGTTATCAAACCATCTATGCATCGCATGAGGGTTCGGTAGCTGCTCCCACAGCCGGACTCCATTTCACCGGTTCCGTTTTCCATAAACTAGCCCTGAAAGGAATCATATCCGGCAAGGTGACGCTGCACGTAGGGGTCGGAACATTTAAACCTGTGACCGCTGAACAAATCACCGGCCATGTGATGCATCATGAAAAAATCGTGGTTACGAAGCAAACCATTTTCTGGCTGTTGAATAATCTGAAACGACCGGTTTTTGCTGTTGGCACTACCTCGGCGAGGACGTTGGAAAGTCTTTACTGGCTTGGTGTGAAATTAATCAGACAAGGAGAAGGACAGGTACCCGTTGTGTCTCAATGGGATCCATATATGGACAATGATTTGAAAATAATTGAAACGGAGCAGTCGCTCGAAGCCCTCCTCCGGTTTCTTGATACCCGCAGACTACAGGAATTTACAGGCGAAACACAACTTATGATTGTTCCCGGGTACCAGTTCAGATTGTTATCCGGCCTGATCACCAATTTCCATATGCCACAAAGCACGCTATTGCTGCTCGTTGCAGCCATGGTAGGTGAAGATTGGAAAGATGCCTATGCTTTCGCCCTTTCAAATGACTTTCGCTTCTTAAGTTATGGCGATTCCTGCCTCTTTTTTAACACCATGAAATAATAACATATAGATTTGTATCTTTGCACTGATTTAAGAATTTAAAAACACGAACCATGACCTTAGGCATTTTATTAATATTGGGACTGGGTACCACGGAGTTGGTGCTGATAGCCTTGGTTGTTCTGCTCCTTTTTGGTGGTAAGAAAATCCCTGAACTTATGAAAGGATTAGGAAAAGGGGTTAAAAGCTTTAAAGATGGCATGGATGGCATGGAAGAAGAACTTAAAAAACCATCTGATAAAACTCCCCAGGCTGATCAAACCGAAAAGAAGGTCTGACCCCATTCCATTCTCCACTTGTCCGTTTTTTCCTGAATTTTTCGGAATCTATTGCCTCCTTTTTCACCTTTTCCAAAAAACAGGGTATTTGCTTCATCTGTGTTACAAACGCAAACACTTCAAATTCAAGTATATAAGTTTTATTGTCTAAGCGGTGAAAATGAGTTGTCGGAGTTGACTCCATCATACAAAAATTAACAACCATGGCAAAGAAAACTATCTCGGGTGTAACCGTTGATGTCAATGAAGAGGGTTATTTCACAAATCCTGCACAATGGAACAAAGAGATGGCGGTGGAAATTGCCAAAGAGGAAGGAATCCATCTTACAGAAAAGCATGTTGCTATTCTTGTTTTTCTGCGTGAACGATTTGCAAAAGGCGAAGCCCTTACAATCCGCTCGGTTGGAAATTCCGGGCTCGTTGACATCAAAGGCTTCTATGGTTTGTTCCCCGGTGCCCCCATGAAGAAAGCCGCCAAAATTGCCGGTATCCCTAAACCTGCTTCGTGTATATAATGCGGCTGATTCTTGTTCAAAGACAACAAACATGACAACCGGCGCTCGGTTATACGTTTTCACATTCAAATTTTACAACTGTGGCAAACGAAGAATTCCCATTGAAAAAAGTGTGCATCATTTGTGCCAAAGGGACACTTGAAGATGTATATGCAGCATTGGTAATGGGCAATGGCGCAGTAATGGAAGGCATTGAAACAAAATTGTTTTTTACCTTTTTCGGGTTAGATGCCATTACAACGAAAACCATGACCAGCCTGCACACCGGGGTAACCGGAAATCCGTCAATGCGTATGCCGGGTGGGTTGCCCTTTCCAACATTACTCGGAGTGATTCCGGGTGTGGAAGCTGGTGTTTCAGCAATGATGCGCAGCCAGATAAATAAAGCAGACATCCCTCCGGTGAAAGAATTTTTAGAAATGATTGATGCAGGGGGCGGTGAGGTTTTTGCTTGCAAACTGGGGATGGATATGTTCAAATTAAAGCGGGAAGATCTTTGGGAAGGTGTAAAAGAGGTGCTTACGGTTGGTCAGTTTTACGAAAAGTGCGGAGGGCTGCAAACACAAATCATCTTCACCTGAATATAATCAGATGCATATTCATTACTTTTGCCTCGTTAACATATCCTGGTTTTTGGCAGTAACAGGAAAAATCGTTTTATGACCATAGAAAAGTACTTTGAGCAATTCCGGGAACAAATAATCGGACAAAATCTGGATTTCCATTCGCCATATGGGAAGCAGCGGATGATTTACGCCGATTGGGTCGCGAGCGGAAGGCTTTATAGGCCCATCGAAAAGATCATGCTCGAAACCATCGGACCGTTCGTCGGCAATACACATACCGAAACAAGCGAAGTCGGGAAGCTGATGACTCAGGCCTATCATCTGGCCCACCAAAAAATCAAGGCCCATGTGAATGCAGGCAAAGATGATGTGATCATCACCACCGGATTTGGAATGACCGGGGCTGTCGTTAAATTCCAGCGAATCCTTGGACTCAAAACATGCCGTGATGAATCCCATCATCGCTTCAGTGATGAATCGGAAAAACCGGTGGTGTTTGTTACCCATATGGAACACCATTCTAACCAGACCACATGGTATGAAACCATCGCCGACGTTGTGGTGGTGGAACCGGAGAAGGATTGTTTGGTCGATCTCAACCATCTGGAGGATGCCCTCAAGAAATACGCTCACAGGAGACTTAAGATCGGGGCATTCACCGCCTGTTCCAATGTTACAGGTATCCGCACACCGTACCATGCCATGGCCCGCCTCATGCACGAGCACGGCGGTCTTGCCTTCATTGACTTTGCCGCTTCAGCACCTTATGATGAAATGAACATGCACCCGGCTGACCCCATGGAGAAATTAGATGCGGTTTTCTTTTCGCCCCACAAATTTCTCGGTGGGCCGGGTTCATCCGGGGTGCTGATCTTCGATTCGAACTTATACAACATGAAGGTGCCTGATCAGCCGGGCGGTGGTACCGTTGACTGGACCAATCCATGGGGTGAGCACAAATATATTGATGATATCGAAATCCGGGAAGACGGTGGAACCCCAGGTTTCCTGCAAGCCATGCGCACAGCCCTTGCCATTGAACTGAAGACGAAGATGGGGGTGAACATGATTCATGAACAGGAGAAAGAGCTCGTGAGCCTCGCCTTCAGGGAGTTCAGAAAAGTGCCCGACTTAAATCTGCTTGCTGATTCTATTGAAAACCGCCTGGGGGTGATCTCTTTTTACATCCGGGATATCCATTATAACCTCATCGTAAGCCTGCTCAGCGACCGCTTCGGGATCCAGGTCAGAGGCGGATGTGCCTGTGCCGGAACATATGGCCATTTTTTACTCGATGTGAGTTACGAAAAATCAAAAAAAATAACAGACAAGATCAACCAGGGAGATTTATCGGAAAAACCAGGTTGGGTAAGGGTCTCACTGCATCCAACCATGACCGGCGAAGAAGTTATCTTCACAGCAGATGCCCTGCGACAGATTCAGCGGAACCACAAGGAATGGGGAGGTGACTATTCTTACAATAAACACACCAACGAATTCATGCACAAATCCCTGCTCACCGAAGAATCCCGGGTCAAATCATGGTTCATCATGCAATAAGCAAGGTATATATTTTGAAGACCCTTCCGGATATCGATTTTTTTTCTATTTTCGCAGTCAGCACATAGAAAACAACCTGGATGCATTGTCCAAACTACTCCACCTGCCAGCTTATCCATGTTTCAGGGTTTGTTGAATCCGAAACCCTGCGTGACACATACATCAGTAACTTCTGCATCAACATTCCGGAAAACTGGAAAAACTGTAAACGGTTCCAGACCAACAGCATCCTTCATTTTTGCCCCGACTTCGTTTTACCCGACATACCTCTTTCCGTTGATGAAATAATGGACAGGTTTGATAATGAAATATCTTTACCAATCAATTCGACAAAATAATTTATGGCAACATTGGAAATTGAAGGCAGAATCCTGGAAGTTGACGGAGACGGTTTTTTATCAAACCCTGCCATCTGGAATGAAGAACTGGCAGCAGCCATTGCAAGGCATGACGGAATAGCTGAGATGAGCGAAAAACACTGGGCTATCGTTAGAATAATCCGCGCGAACTGGGAAGAAAAAGGGATGGCTCCCATGATCCGCGTGATATGCCAGTCGACAGGGGTCAAACTGCGTGAAATTTACGAATTGTTCCCTCTTGGTCCCGCGCGAGGCGCCTGCCGTGTAGCCGGACTTCCGAAACCCGATGGTTGTGTTTAATCTGACAGATTGATATGAACTGGTATCACTATGCCGCGCTGGCTTCGCTGTGTTTCTGTCTGGTCGTTTCACTTTTTCACATGCTCCGGCTGATCCGGCTTGGAAAACCCCTGGATTGGGCTCCATCGGCCGGAAAGACCCTGCCGGCCATACAATATTCTTTCACCGGCGCCATGAGCCCGTCGAAAAAAGAATCGGCCTTTCTCCACCTCCCAACCTATACTGCCGGTATCCTCTATCACCTGGGAACATTCTTGTCGATATTCCTGTTCTTTTTTTTCCTGGTTCAGGTCACGTTCATTGGAATATTTGCCGCCCTGTTATCCGGATTCTTTGTCATAACAGGTGGATGTGGCATCGGAATTCTGATCAAACGCATGACTAAAAAGGAACTCCGCAGTCTTTCTAGTCCCGACGATTATATTTCCAATATGCTGGTTACTTTTTTCCAACTGATAACAGCATTGGTTCTTTATATTCCTGCAACGATACCAGGGTATTTTATCATAGCAAGTTTGCTACTGCTATATTTCCCGGTCGGGAAACTGAAACATGCCATCTATTTTTTCGCGGCTCGGTATCATCTGGGCTTGTTTTACGGTCGGCGCGGAGTGTGGCCGCCAAAATCCTTGTAACCGAACGAACTGATGGGAGCATTGAACGAAGATATGATTAATAAGGGGCTGGGAGTTTTTCAGGATCCAATCGACAGCAAGCTGATCACACACCTGAACAGTTGTGTGCATTGCGGACTCTGTGCTGAGAGTTGTATTTACTACCTGGTTACGAAAGACGAACGGCTGACGCCTGCACGGAAGGTTGATATTGTTTCTTCCATATACCGGCGTTATTATACCCTCACGGGGAAAATTTTTCCATCGCTGGTAAATGCCCGCGATCTGGATGAGCAAACCACCCGCGAAATGGTCGACCTGTTGTTTGGCGCCTGCACAATGTGTGGCCGCTGTACCATGCATTGCTCGGTTGGCGTCGACATCGCCTACCTGGTCAAAACCGGCCGAACCATGTTATCGGAAATGGGAATGGTTCCGGCTACCCTTCAATCAACGGTTAACGCAGCCGTATTATCGGGCAACAACATGAGCATCCCTGCCGATGAGTTTGTTGATACCCTGAAATGGATGGAGGAGGAGTTGATCGACGAAGTCAATGATCCGAAAGCATTGATTCCGATAGATGAACCCGGAAAAAGGGTGCTGTACACCCTGAATCCCAGGGAACCGAAGTTCTATCCTCTTTCCATCGCCGCCATGGCAAAGATATTTTTTGCTGCCGGGGAGAGCTGGACACTGTCGACAAAGATGTATGACGTGACCAACTATGCCTATTTTTCGGGTAATTCCGGCGAGGCAAGCCTCATTGCCGGCAGGCTGTGGAATGAAACCGAGGCGCTGAAGTCACAAACGCTGGTGCTGGCTGAATGCGGACACGGGTCAAGGGCATTCCGATGGGAGGCTCCCAATTACCTGCAGAAGCACTTCCCTTTCGAAGTAATTACATCCGTGGAATGTATCGCAAAATACATACGGGAAGGGAAGATCCGCCTGGATCCGGATAAAATCAAAGATGTGGTCACCCTCCATGACCCGTGCAACCTGGTACGCAACGGAGGTATCATCCATGAACAACGGTATATACTGCATCAGTTCATTCAAGATTTTGTTGAAATGACTCCTCATGGAACCGACAACTACTGTTGTGGCGGGGGCGGGGGACAATTGGCCATGAGCGAATACAATGAGCGCAGGATGAAGATCGCAGAGATTAAAGCAGATCAGATCAGAAAAACAGGGGCAAAAATTGTTTTAGCCCCCTGCCATAACTGTGTGGATCAGCTTACCCAGATCAATATTCAATTCAAACTCGGGGTACAGATAAAAACCTTGGCCGAAATTGTTGCCGATGCCCTGATCCTTGACCAGAAGTAATCAACGGATTATCAACATAGCTTAGATAAAACTTATGAGCAACCAGATTTACCTCGACAATTCCGCAACAACATTCCCAAAACCGGAAGCGGTGTATGATTTTATGTACCATTTTTACCGGGAACACGGAGTCAGTCCCGGACGCTCGGGTTTCGATGCCGCAATAGCAACCGAGGAAGTTGTTCATGAAACCCGTAAAATGCTGACAAATCTGTTTAACGGGGATGATCCAAACCGCCTTACCTTCAGTTACAATGCCAGTGATTCATTAAATATGGTTTTGCAGGGACTTGCTAATCCCGGCGACCACGTGATCACCACAATGCTGGAACACAACTCCGTGTTGCGTCCGCTGTATCACCTGAGCATCAGCAATAATGTCGAAGTAACGCACATCCCCTTCGACAGCCATGGTTATGTGGATCCGGATGATTTCAAAAAAGCATTTCGCAAGAACACCCGGATGGTGGTAGTCAACCATAGCTCCAATGTGATCGGAACTGTTCAGCCGCTGGCTGCCATCGGGAAGATCTGCAAAGAGGCGGGTGTGTTGTTTATTGTCGACAGCAGCCAGAGCGCCGGCGCTATTCCCATCGACATGAAGGCCATGGCGATTGATGTACTGGTTTTTACAGGGCATAAATGCCTGATGGGACCAACAGGGATAGGTGGTTCCTATATCATGGATGGCGTACCGGTACGTGGCACACGATTTGGGGGAACCGGTGTGCGCTCTGCTCAAAAAAACCACCTCGAAGAATTCCCTTACCGGATGGAATGTGGCACACTGAACCTCGTGGGAGTTGCAGGATTGCATGCCGGTGTAAAATGGGTACTTGAACAAGGTATCGAAAACCTTCATCACCGGGAGATCCAGTTATGGGACAAACTGCGCAAAGGTGTTCAGCGCATCGAAAACGTGACGACCTACTGTGCGGAAAGCATTGAAAATCAGAACCCGGTATTGAGCCTCAACATCAAAGGGTTTGAATCGGGAGATGTCGGAACCATTCTTGATGTTGATTACAATATCGCCTGCCGTACCGGACTGCAATGCGCCCCGATGGTGCACGAAGTAATAGGCACAGATAAAATCCATGGTACCGTTCGCCTGAGTATGGGCCCTTTTAATACCGAAGCAGACATTGATGCAGCCATCGAAGCCATCGGAGAGATTGCATCAATAAGACAATAAAAATAAATCGCTTTAGTATCACTTTTTAGTTTATCTTTGCCGGCAGTTTATCATTTATTAACCTTAAATTATTCAACAATGAAAAAGAACATGGGATTAATTGATAAGGTGATCA
>SESA01000856.1_pt1 | contig 17532 bp, 13 predicted proteins | sample 3171451 | NCBI WGS metagenome assembly SESA01 (sample SAMN06051862, study PRJNA518727) | freshwater metagenome | biome: subpolar coniferous forest; feature: holomictic lake; material: water; isolation source: holomictic Lake 227, 8 m depth | place: Canada: near Kenora, Ontario | collected...
AACATCAGTTTGCCCTCCTTGGGATACAAGCATAGCGGGCGTGAAGATGGGATGCGAACTGGTAAGGATTATTTACGGACAAGCTCTAAGGTTTAACGACGGGCTTTGTAGTAACCGGCCTTGATGGCTTCTTCTTCGGAAAAAAATATAACCCGGTGATAGGCGGCAACATTGTCATAGTAAACCATGCCCTGTAAATGGTAACGTCTGCTGTCGCTATTGCCGATGACTTTGACTTTTTTCATCGGTTCCGAAGCTGTTGACTGTGGAAAGGACACAGTGGGAACGCCACTGTTTTGTTGTGGCATTGCAATGCCTGGCGAGAGGTTACTGCCCGACATCAACTTGGATGTCTGCGGCGCCCCGGGGTTAGCTACTGGCGCCGGCGTTGGTGTAACCACCTGGACCGCCTGTTTCGTCGCCGTCAAATCCGTCGTGTCGGAGTGGATTTTCTCTGGCCCCTTATATTCGGAAGGGAGATAGAAAAACAGGGAGAAGAGTAGGATGGCGAAAAGCATCAAGGTTGCGCGCTTGACGGTAAATTGCTTTCCCCCTGACGGGGCTTTCCCCTTCATTGTGCCTACAGATCGGATGGGTGAATTATACTCTGAAAAAAGAAACAGCCTCTTCTTGGGAGCAAGCTTTTCTCCCTTCAGGGTTCGCATTTGGTATTTGTATCTTTTTATCACTTCCTCTTTATCAATACCAAGATGGCGGCAGTAAAGCTGCAAATAACCAGGGATAAAATCCGGTTGGGAAAAGGAGGCGAAACGGTTTTCTTCTATGGCGAGGAGCATATCCGGGCTTATCTGTGTCCGCTTAGAGAGGTCATGTAGGGATAAGGACTTCGATTCTCTCTGTGTTTTAAGATATTCGCCAAGGGATTGGTTTTCTGAAGATCCCATATTATCTCGGGTTCTCTTTTCTGTAGGCCGTAACTAATTTTGACAAGGGATGTTTTTGTAATTAAGGAGTGTAAGAAAAGTTGTTTTGGATGTCAAGTAAATATTGAAAAAGATAAAATTGAAATTTGTCCTTGAAGGTTAGCAAGGATTTTGTTAGACCCCCCATACCAAAATGGAAACAATTGTAAATAAAAGAGCAAAGGTTTTTGGTCATATGATCAACCACAGAATTTAGCATGGATATTAAAAGGAGCTGTCCTTCTTTTGTTTTAACCATTCTTTGCATCGGCATTGCCTTCTCTCTCTTTTCCCAGGGGCCGGCGCTGGCGTCCCCGGTTCCCGAAGCGCTTTTGAAGCTGTCGTCGGGATATGCCGTTTTCATCGATAAGCGCCTGCAGCGGGTTTATGTACTCCAGAACAGGGGAGGAAACGTCGTTATGATCTTTGACGCCCCCTGTTCCACCGGGAAGACTCCCGGTGAGAAATTGGAACAAAAAGACGCCAAGACCCCTCGGGGGATATTTTTTGCAAATAAATTCGAGGAGATGCGCAAGCCGCACCCGGCTTATGGAACCATGGTCTTTCACCTGGATTATCCCAATCTGCTGGACAAACGGATGGGGAAAAACGGCAGCAATATCTGGATTCATGGAACCAATAAATCCCTCCAGCCCTTTCAATCCAACGGCTGTGTGGTTATGAACAACAAAGACATCGAAGCCCTGTCAAAGTATATATATCTGGGCAAAACTCCGATCATCATTGAAGAATCCATAAAATGGTATCCCATGGAACGACCTTCAAAGGACAGGGAAGAGCTGGAACGAGTCATGATGTGGTGGTCCAAGTCTATTCTGAATGGGGATCAGCGTATTCTGGACAGCCTGTACTCACCTGAATCAGCCCCGGCGAATTCACCGCGAAAGGTTATTGTCAAAAAAACTAGAAATCTTAAGGACGCGAGCGATCATTTTGATTTCAGACCGCAGGATATCACCATCTGCAGCCTCGATGATAAAGCGGTGATCCTTTTTGACCAGGTTATCTCCGTCCAGAACGCCGATTCCTTTCAGGGCAGTTATGTGCGGCTCTTTTTGGAAAGAATCAATAATCGTTGGCTGATTGTGGATAATGGCGCCTCCCAGAAACGAACCCGTGAGGCGACGGTTGCGGCAGCAATACCGGAAAGGGCAGCCGCCGTACCTGCGGCCAAGAAACCAACTCCGGCTGCTGTGCCCCGTGAGGCGTCAGTGGCTGCCGCTCCAAAGGAAATCGCCAAACCCGTTCCCCCGCCTGCACCAGCGCCCGCTCCCCCGAGAGTTAAGCCTGCTGAACCGGTGAAGGATCAGGATATTCAGCAGCTGGTCGAAAAATGGGCAAAGAGCTGGACAGCGGGAAATATGGAAGTTTACCGGTCCTGTTACGCTCCTTCTTTCCGAAACCGGGGGATGGATCTGTCGCGCTGGGTCGCTTACAAGAAGGATCTCCGCAAAACGAGCAAGAATATCAGCGTCAAAGTGGAGAATATCAAAACGTCCTCGGACGGTCAGAAGGCCACTGCCACCTTCACCCAGAAATACAGCGCCTCCAACATTAAATCCAACCGTGCTAAACGGCTGGATTTGGTTAAAATCGGTGGGGAATGGAAGATTATCCGTGAAAGTATGGGCCACTAAAACCCTCTATTGCATTTCCCTTACTTTTCTCTTGCTGGCTGCCTTTACCCCTGCATCATGGGGCAAGAGTTCGGTGGAGAGACATTTTGCCGGGACCGATCATGAATTGACCGTATACCGGGTTCAGGGAAAAAACCCGGGGAAAACCATTCTGATCATTGGCGGCATTCAGGGGGATGAGCCGGGGGGATTCCTGTCTGCCGATCTTTATGCCGACATGAACCTGAAGCAGGGTAACCTCATTGTCGTTCCCCGGGCCAACTGGTACTCCATCCTCTTGAACCGACGGCAGGTCAATGAGGATATGAACAGGAAGTTTGCCGATTCAAAAAGTACGAACTATGAAGACCAGGTCGTCGGTATTCTGAAAAAGCTCATCGCCCAGAGCGACTGTCTCCTCAACCTCCATGACGGAACCGGTTTCTATTCGGAAAAATGGCGGAGCTTCGTGCGGAACCCCGGGCGGTTCGGACAGTCGATCATTGCCGATACGGATCAGTACCGGCAAACAAAGACCGGAGATGTAGTCAGTCTGGAGGCCATGGCCAAACGGGCCATCCGGGAGATAAACACCCATATCGCGAACCCGGAACATCATTTTCATTTCAACAATCACCGCACCGCCTCCCAGGCAACCCGTCATCCTGAACAACGGCGATCGGCGACGTACTATGCCCTTTTTACCTGCGGCATCCCCGCCTTCGGGATTGAGACGAGCAAATCCCTGCCCCTGGAAACAAGGATTTACCACCACAATCTGGGGGTTAACGCCTTTATGAACATCTTCGATATCAAGCCTGATGTTCCGGGTATTAATTTGCCCATGCCGGCGATGAAATATCTCGTGGTCAAGGTCAACGATCAGCTTCCCGTTGTCCTGTCCAACCGGGACCAGCTAAACGTCCATTCCGGGGACGTCATCAAGATAGACCACATCGAGGCGAATTATGAACGCGGTCTGAGCGCCGACATCGAGGGTTATGGAAAGATGAACGATCTTCATAACCCGGTGGTGATTGGACGGGCAACCCAGATAACGGTGCGGAAGGACAATTATGTCTGCGGGCGAGTGCCGATCCGTATTGCAGCAACTGATTCGCCGGGCAGACCCGCCGCGGCAGACAAGCCCCAGATTGCCTTTTTTCGCATCAAGGTCAATGGGGAGGAGAAATTTCTTCCCAACGGCGCCCATCTCGACATCATCCGGGGGGATACCATCGAATTGGTCGACGTCGGGGCGACTACCGGAGCAAGTGCCGATATTGCCATGAATTTCAAAGGATTTATCGGTGATACGAAGAAGAACAAGGGCGAAGACCGAGGATACATTATCCGGACCGATCGGGATCTGATCAAGCGATTTTCCATTGCCGCAAACGGTCAGCGTTACCAGATCGTGGCCGAAAGAAAGGAGCAGGTTCTTGGGCAGATGTTTTTGGATCTTCGCGACCCGGTCCTGGAATATGCCGTCTTTCAGATCGGTGACGGGGAGAAGAGGTGTCTCTATCCAGGCGAGAAGATCAATTACCGCCCCGGTCAAACGCTAAAACTCATCGATATTAAAACGAATGTTTCCAAAAACAATAACATCACCGCTATCCTCGAGGGAAAGGGGATCAGCTCCAAGGTTACCCGGTCGGAGGTTATTTCATTGAAAAAGCAAGGTGTTTACAAGGTAACCTTCTGGAGAAATCAAACGCCCTTAGGTGATGTCAGTATCCAGGGCCTTTAAAGGATCAGTTCAGATTTTCCTTCCCGTGACGTAATCCGCCAGGGTCAGGAGGTCCCGAAGGGGCGTCTGGTCTGAAAAGATCGCCAGTTCCCTTTTCCCGTCGTCGATATAGGCGCGGGCCATGTTCATGGCATAATCAATGCCGTCATCCCGGCGAATGAGCTTAAAAACCGCAAGGAGGGAGGTTTCATCCCGGACCGGGTCAGCGACAACCTCCCTGATGCGCTGTCTTTCTTCATCCGAGCAGCGGCTGAGGGTCCTGATCAGGGGAAGGGTCATTTTTCCTTCATCGAGATCCTTCCCGACGACCTTCCCGAATTCCTCTTCCTTGGCCGTATAGTCCAGGGCATCATCGACAATCTGAAAGGCAAAACCAAGATTGAGGCCGAACCGGCTCAGGGCGGCGACTTTTTCTTCCGGGGCGTCGGCCAGCAAAGCGCCCACGGCACAAGCCGCGGAAATCAGATGGGAGGTTTTCTTCTCAATGATTGAAAGATACTCCTTTTCCGAAATCTCCGGATCGCCCCGCTTGACGAGCTGAAACACCTCGCCTTCAGCCATGAGGTTGGTTGCCCTGGCGAGGACCTTGATGATCTCCAGGTTCCCATGTTCGGCCATGAGCTGGAAGGCTTCGGAATAGAGGAAATCGCCGACCAGGACGCTGGCGGCGTTCCCCCAGACATTATTGGCAGATGTTTTGCCCCGGCGCATGTCGGCGTTGTCGATCACATCGTCGTGGAGTAGGGTTGCGGTGTGAATGAATTCAATTACGGCAGCCATGGGTTGACGCCTCTCTCCCTCATATCCGCAGAGGGAAGCTGAGGCCATGAGCAGGAGGGGACGGAATCGCTTTCCGCCGCTGCCGATGAGATGCTGGCTGACCTGGGGGATAAGGCTGACGTCGGAGCGGAGGGCCGCGGTCATATAGCCTTCCACCTTCTGGAGATCTGCCTGATACCTGTTAAAAACGTCCTGTATGTTCATGGGTCGAGACCTTCAATTCTTTCGGCAAAGAGATCGTATTCATTGGCCGCCTGGATGCGGACGGGGATGATCTGACCGGGCTTGAGTCGTTTTCCCCGGACGTAGGTCACACCGTCGATTTCCGGGGCCTGGCGGGAGTTTCGTCCGAGGAAAGGATAATCGGGCAGGTCGCTCTTCCCTTCGATGAGGACCTCCTCAAGGGCGCCGACTTTCTGCTGCAGGATCTCAAAGGAAATGGCAGCCTGCTCCTCCATGAGCGTGTCCCGGCGCCGATTCTTTTCCGCCTCGGAAATGCGGGAGGGAAGATTTGCCGCCGCTGTACCCTCCTCCCGGGAATAGGTAAAGACCCCCAAATGATCAAATCGCATCTCCCTGACAAAATCCGCGAGGCGGTCAAATTTTCTCATGGTTTCGCCGGGAAAGCCGACGATGAGGGAGGTGCGGATCGCTATCCCCGGTCCCGAATCACGGACCATCCGGATGACTTTCCGCAGATCCTGACTGTCGCCATGGCGATGCATGGCCTTGAGAATGTCATCGTCAATGTGCTGGATGGGCATGTCCAGGTAGGAACAGATTTTCTTTTCCCCCTCCAGACAGCGAATCAGCTCCGGGGTGATCTTGGTGGGATAGGCGTACAGCAGGCGGATCCAGGAGATGTCGTCCACAGCGGCAAGTTCCGAAAGGAGGTTAGTCAACTTGGGTCGGCTCCGGAGATCACTGCCGTATGCCGTCGTGTCCTGGGCGATGACGATGAGTTCCTTGACTCCCTGTCCGGCAAGGGTTCGGGCTTCGGTAAGAATGTCCGCGGGAGGTCTGCTCCTGGCCCGGCCCCGGATGTCGGGAATAATACAGTAGGCGCAGCGATTGCCGCAGCCTTCGGCGATCTTGAGGTAGGCGCTGTGGGCAGGGGTCATGAGGAGGCGGGTCTGGGCAGCCCGCATCAGGAAAGTCGGCTTGCCGACTTTTACCTTGTGCTCGTTCCCTCCCATTTCTCGTTTCCTCATTTCAGCATGGGAACGATTCTGCAAATGCCTTTGCTCGTTCCCGGCTGCTGATTCCAATCTGTCAAGATGGTCGGCAATATTAGGAACTTCCGCTGTGCCGAGGAAAAGATCAACTTCGGGGAGGGTCGGTGCGAGATCGAGGCCGTAACGCTGGGGAAGGCAACCAGTGGCGATGAGATATGCACATGCCCCCGTGCGCTTGTATTCGGCCATGAGGAGAATGGTTTCAATCGCCTCCTCCTTGGCGGGAAGAATAAAGGCGCAGGTGTTGATGATCAGGATATGTGCCTCTTGGGGTGACTTGGTGATCTTGTAGCCCCGGGAGGTCAGGAGGGCCGCCATGACTTCGGAGTCCACAAGATTCTTGGGGCAGCCCAGGCTGAGGATATGTACCTTTTTCTTTTTCATGGGTAGTGTTTCATAATTGATATCCGGCCTTTCAGCCGGGCGGTAGTTTCCTTCCCAGAACCTTGCGGGGTTTGACGCCATCGGAAGGTCCTACGATTCCATCCACCTCCATCCGCTCGATAATTCTTGCCGCCCGGTTATATCCAATCTTCATGTAGCGCTGCACAAGCGATATGGATGCCTGTTGCAGGTCGGTGACCAGTTCCACGGCCTCGTCGTACTTTTCATCGTATGCTTCTGCTTCCCGTTCGGGACTCTCCAGGGAGGTTTCGAATTCCGTGAGCGAGGGATCGAAATCCGGTTTGGCCTGCTTTTCCAGAAACTCCACGACTCGTTTGATTTCCCGATCCGCTACGAAAGCACCGTGAATACGCGTCAGCTTTGAGGTGCCGGGGGGAATGAACAGCATATCCCCCGCTCCCAGCAGGGCCTCGGCCCCAAGTTGATCGAGGATGGTTCGGGAATCGACCTTGGAGGAGACCTGAAAGGAGATGCGGGTGGGAAAGTTGGCCTTGATGACGCCGGTGATGACATCCACGGAAGGACGCTGGGTGGCGATAATCAGATGGATGCCCGCCGCCCTCGCCATCTGGGCGATCCTGGCCAATGATTCCTCGACATTTCTGGGCGCCACCAGCATGAGGTCGGCAAGCTCATCAATGACGATAACAATATAAGGAAGGCGAGGGGTTTTTTCCTTTTCCGCCTGCTTGTTGTACGCCTCGATACTTTTTCCGCCGATGTCGCTGATGATGGCGTAGCGCCTTTCCATTTCTTCCACCGCCCATTTAAGGACATGGGCGGCCTTTTTCGGATCGACGACGACGGGGTGGAGAAGATGGGGAATGCCTTCATATGCGGAAAGTTCGATCCTTTTGGGATCGATCATCAGGAATTTTACCTCGTCGGGAGAAGCCTTGAAAAGAATGCTGCAGATCATGGCGTTAAGAGAGACGCTCTTTCCCGAACCCGTCGTGCCGGCGATGAGGAGATGGGGCATGCGGGTGAGGTCGTTGATGACCGGGGAACCCATGATGTCAACGCCCAGGGCGATGGGGAGTTTGATCCGGGATTCGCTGAATTTGTTCGAATCGAGGACATCCCGGAGATGGACCGCTTCCCGCTCGATGTTGGGAATTTCAATACCGATCACGGCCTTGCCGGGGATCGGGGCGATGATCCTGATGCTGATCGCCTTCAAGGCGAGGGCAAGATCATCGGACAAGTTGGTGATCCTGTTGATTTTTACCCCCGGCGCCGGTTCCAGTTCGTAAAGGGTGATGATCGGTCCGGGGTGGACCTCCACAACCTTCCCCTCGACGCCGAAATCGGCAAGCTTCTTTTCCAGAATCCTGGCATTCGCGATCAGGCTTTCCTTCTTCATCCTGGTGTCCCGCCGTTCGACTTCATCAAGAAGCTCCAGTGGCGGCAGGGTAAAGGTTCCGGGAATCGGGAAAAACTCAAAATGGGTCTGTTTAGCCTTGGGAAGGCGCGCCTTGTCGGGAGGTGAGGGCGTTTCGTCGATGTGGAGCGTGCGGAGCGGTTCCAGCGCCGATTCCCGGGGTGGCTTTATTAAAGACGTGGTTGGTTTGACTTTGGGTTTGAGTCGCCCCAGGAGACCGGAGAAAAGAGATTGCAGCTTTTGCCAGCCCCTCTTGAGATGACCGAGAAACCCGTGGGCGAGGGAAACAAGGGACAGATGGATCATCAGCATGAAGGCCAGAATCAGCATGAGCAGAAGCAGAATGGAAGTTCCGGCAAGATTGAAATAGTAAGTAAGATAAAAATGCACCGCCTCGCCGAGGAGACCTCCGGCCCTAAGGGGGACCTGATAGATGTAAACCTGCTTAACGATGAGGGCGGACAAGCCGGAAAAGGACAGGAGAAAAAGCAGGGCTCCACCCAGGTGGGTCATGGTGATGCGGAAGGCGCCATTTAGAAAGGACTTGAAAGAGCAGATAAAGAGTACTACGGGCAGAAAAAAGGCGCAGAGTCCGATAAGCCTGAACAAACTGTCCGCTGTGTAGGCGCCGAAGGTCCCGATGAGGTTATGAACTTCAACATCCCCGGGGAGAAAGCGGGTAAAAGAAGGGTCATGGGGATTGTATGACCCGAGGCAAAGGACGAGAAACAACCCGGCGGCAAAACTGATAACGCCGATAATTTCAGCCTTTCTTTTGCCGCTTGCCGGCTTTTCTGCCATCTGACCCGTGGTTACCGCCATGAGTGGAAATTTTCCGTGATAACACTTCGAACCCGCTCGATCAGTTCCGGGCGGGAATCTTCCGAATAGGCTGCGACCTCGATCGGTCGATCAATGATCATCGTGATTCTGCCGGGGTTTATCTTCAGGGACCGCTTGGGCATGATCTCGGCAGCCCCGATGATGGTTATGGGAACGATGGACACTCCGGCCTCGAGGGCCAGATGGAACATCCCTTTCTTGAAGGCCTTGATCGTTCCGTCCACGCTCCGGGTGCCTTCGGGAAAGCTCATGACCGATTTCCCTTCCCGGATCTTCCGGGCGGCCTCCGCGAGATTCTGCAGGGCCCGCTCGTGATTCTGCCGGTCAATCTCAATATAACCAGCGTTTTTCATGGCCTTGCCGAACACAGGTATCCGGAAAAGCTCCTTCTTGGCAAGCCAGCGGAACTGGCCGGGCAAGAAAGCCAGGACGATCAAGATGTCGAAATCGCTCTGATGATTGGACATAAAGATCTGAGCTTGCTCCGTGGAGACATGTTCCGTTCCGTAGACGCTTACCTGGACATTGGTTATTTTCAGGAGGGTTGTCGCCCAGATCCGGGCAACCTTGTGGATGGAATTTTCCGACGCCCCCAGCAGCGAGAAAATCACGCAACAGGTAGAGAAAAAGGCCGTAATTATAACACTTGCCGATACCAGAAAGACCGAGCGCAGCATAGAGCATTTCCTTAAAATCAAAGACGTTATGATTACGAAACGGCTTGTATTTAAAGGATATATGTCGTGAAGTCAATGGAAATAATGCTTTCTCATCAGATTCATGGTGCTTTTGCTTTGATAAGCTGTTGAATTGAGTCCTCACTTGCCTGCACCTTATCAATGTTTCGGACATAAATATTTTCTTGACAATTTCCGTTAATTCCTAATTCTACTCCGACAGATAAATGAATTTTCTTAAATCAACATTTTCATCAGATACATGGAGATCTGATGCCGAACATCTGGCAAGGAAGAAACTTGTTTCAGTTCTCTTTGCCGTTCTCGCCATCGTTCTGAAGAGCGGACGGGACATTGACGTTCCTTCCATGATTCCAAACAGTCCGGATTTATCGGGAAAAACTCACAAGAGCCATTTCTATCCTCTGATCCCACCAGGCTTTCTGCAGGCGTTTTTTTTCCTGCATGCGCTGGAGGGTCAGATATCCGAATGCAAGAAAGACCAGCAGCACATGACTATGCCATCCGGGCCAGCTTCTACCTTCGTGATGATCCAGCCCCAGTTCTTCCTTCATTTGCTGATATCCCAGTTCGATCCAAAACCGTTCATGGAAGACTCTAACCATTTCGATGGTCGGCAGGTCCTGGGGCATATTGCTGAAAAAGTACCTGATTTCGGTTTGTTTTTCACCATGCCTTCTCTCTATGATCAGCCAGACTTCTTCATGCCTTTCCCCTTTTCTGTATCCTTCTGCGGGAAAGACCCTTCTGGATACAGCCTCGATCATCAATGGCTTGCCCAGGCAATCTTTCCGGATCTCCAGATGATCCCAGTCGTTTTCCCCGACACACTTTCCCAATTCGGAGACCTTAAGCGGCATAGGATTCGTTTCCACCAGCTTCGGATATTTCCGCTGCCTTCCTCGCCTCCTCTCTTGGGAAACAGGGTTATCAAACAGCGGCGTTTCCAGAAAGACCAATGTATCCGAATGAATACCGACAACATAGTTTTCTTGTCGCTCATCCAGCCCTTGGCGAAACTCCGTCAGATTGCCGTACCAACTGTCAGCCGCCACCGCCCGATGAGAAACACCATCCGTTCTGGCCAAATCAATCAGTGCCAGGGCCATCTGCCACTTCTCCCGGTAATGGATCGCCTCCGGCATACGGGTCTTCTTTCGCAATGCCAAACACGCGGCATCTTCCAGAACATCCCAGGATTTGGGAACAAAAAGATCCATGGCATAAGGCCAGGAAAAACCCTGACCCACATAGGTCATACTGACACCAACCTGGCAGTTGTCAACCTTCCCAAGAGCCCCGCAATACTGCCTGGACACACAAACGCTATGACTGCCCTTTTTGGGAAACGCTGTATCGTCAATCAACAAAATCCCATGAGAATCAATCGTCTCGGCAAGCATCTGTCTTCTGTATTCACCAAGTGCCCCTTCGTGGTTCCACTTGACCTCTGCCAACAACCTTTGCATCCCCCTTTCCGAGGCGTGGACCTTCTCCGACAGAGGCTCGGCCGATTTCCGATCCCCATCCATCATCAACCCGACGACATATCCCTGCGCCAGCCCTCTCGCCTCGGCTCTCTTAATATATGGGGCGAACCGCGCCATGTAGTCGTCAATACCGAAAAATATGTTTGTCGTTTCCATGAAGGATGCATATCATATCCTTCAATCGGTGTCAATAAATATCTGTCGGAGTAGAACTAAGAAATGAATTTCAAATAAATTATGCCGGTCAGGACCACCGCGGCGACCCAAGCGGCAACGAGGTCAGAAAGATTTGTCGTGGGTTTGTCCATCTGCGCCCTGACCTCCGCCTCCACCTCAATTTTTTCCGTGTCCAGATGGTTTACGATGTTTCGCACGAGGGGAGCAAAGGGTTCATAAGCGTTGGACACAATATGAAATCCCTTCTTGGTTGTCAAGAGGATGTAGACCTTGCTTCGCAAGCTCAGGCAACCTACATGGGTGATGTCGCTCCAGAGGAGTTCCCTTATTTTTAACAATTTTTTAAGAGCGATGCCGCCTTCGGTGATCACGATTTTCCGGTTGAACGACTCGATAAGGATCAGCAGAGATAAGATAAAAAAGCCGGAAAGGACGATTCTTTCCGTTGCCGATCCTTTTAGGACCAGGGACAGCGCCAGGAGGACGAAAAGAAGCAGGACGTCAATGCCCAGGGCAATGGTAAAGGATCGGCGAATGGGGTAAACGGTTGCAGACATGGTTATTCTTTCCTGATAAATGTTCCGCTTTTACCGCCGTGCTTGGAGATCAGCATGATATCGGTAAGGATCATGTCCCGGTCGGCGGCTTTGCACATATCATAGATGGTCAGGGCGGCGACGCTTACGGCGGTAAGGGCTTCCATTTCCACGCCCGTCCGTCCCACGGTTTTTACCTTCGCTTCAATGATGATCTCTCCCCGGTCATGATTACTTTGAAAGGAGACATCGATTCCCGTCAGTTCCAGGGGATGACACATGGGGATAAGGCGCCCCGTATCTTTTGCGGCCATGATCCCGGCGATTCTGGCGACGCCATAGACGTCTCCCTTGGGGATTTTGCCGCCCTCCACGAGCGCCAGGGTATCCGGCTTCATGATGACCATTCCTCGGGCCACCGCCTCCCTAGTTGTCGGCGTCTTCCCGGTAACATCCACCATCCGTGCCTGACCATATTCATCCAGGTGAGTTAATTTTGACATAAGTGTTTTCCTGATTTGCGCTGACTTACCACAGCCTTTGACTCTCGTCAAGATAGTTGAAAAATCCTTGGGCTTTCTATATATGTTACTTAATGTTCAGCTCAAACTCAGGGAGTTGTGCTGCTGTCTTAATGTTTTCTGCTGAAGCAGGCCTGTGCAAGGTGGTCATAGAATGGGGAAGATATCGAATGATTGTTAAAATCTTTGGCAGTTCCGTAATAGGTATTGATGCCTACCTGATTGACGTCGAAGTCGATACCTCGCCGGGGTTGCCCCAGTTCTCCACGGTAGGGCTTCCCGACGTTTCCGTGCGGGAGAGTCGGGACCGGATCAAGGCGGCCATAAAAAATTCCGGCTACCCCTTTCCACGGCATCATGTCACCGTCAATCTTGCCCCGGCGGATATCAAAAAGGAAGGAACGGGTTTTGACCTTCCCATCGCCGCAGGTATCCTGGCGGCGGAAGGTGTGGTCGGACCGGATATGCTTCACGACTATATCCTCCTGGGAGAACTTTCTTTAAACGGGAGGATCAAGGGGGTGCACGGGGCGTTGCCGGCGGCATTTCAGGCGCAGAAAGCGGGGCTTCGTGGTATCATCCTTTCCCCGGATAATGCCCCCGAAGCGGCTATGGTTGCAGGCATTGAGGTTATTCCGGTGGAAAGCCTCTCTGAGGTGGTGGAATTTCTCAGTGGCGCCAGGGAAATCAAACCGGTGCAAATGGACGTTGAGGCGATGTTACAGGGGCCCTTGCCTGAAGACCACGACTTCCTAGATGTCCAGGGTCAGGATCAGGCCAAGCGGGCGATGGAGATTGCCGCTGCGGGAATGCACAATATACTTATGCTCGGACCGCCAGGGAGCGGGAAAACAATGCTGGCCAGGCGCCTGCCGTCCATTCTGCCGGCCCTTTCCTTCGCCGAGGCCGTCGAGGCGGCCAAAATATATTCCGTTGCCGGGCTGTTGACCAGAGGGGACGTTATGATCAGGCAGCGCCCTTTCCGGTCGCCCCATCATACCATCTCCGACGCCGGACTCATTGGCGGGGGGCAGATCCCCAAGCCCGGAGAGATCAGTCTGGCCCATCATGGAGTCCTTTTTATGGACGAACTGCCTGAATTCAAAAAAAATGCCCTGGAAGCCCTTCGGCAACCACTGGAAGAGGGAACGGTGACGATTGCCCGCTCGGCCATGACGGTGACCTATCCGGCGCGTTTCCTTTTCGTGGCGGCCATGAATCCCTGTCCCTGTGGATATTATGGAGCTGCCCACCGGACTTGCCGTTGCAGTTCTCAGCAGATCCGCCAGTATCAGGGGAGAATTTCGGGCCCCCTCCTGGACCGGATCGATCTCCACATCGAGGTTCCCGCCTTGCGTTACCGCGAATTGACGGGCCGTTATCAGGGAGAGTCCTCAGCGGCCATCAGGGAAAGGATCGACGGGGCGCGAACCATTCAGCAGCAACGTTTCGGAGCAAGGATGGCGCCCTTCAACTCCCGGATGTCTGATGGAGAGGTCAAACGCTATTGTGAAATCGATAGCGACTCCCAGAAGTTGCTGGAAATGGCCATGGAGAAGCTGGGCCTAAGTGCCCGAGCCTACAAGCGGATATTGAAGGTGTCCAGAACGATCGCCGACCTCGATGGACAGGTGTCCATTCAGGTTTCCCATGTTGCCGAGGCCATTCAGTATAGAAGTCTTGATAGAAAGCTTGTTTAATGGTAGGGGAACAAACATCTCTTAAATAATTACAGGGGGGAATAATCATATGGAAATCCGTACCGCTCCGGTCGATCCGGGAAAGAGGAAGCCCAAACCGATGGACGAGTCAAAGCTCGGGTTTGGGAAAATTTTAACCGATCACATGTTTACCATGCCGTACCATGCTGACAAGGGATGGTATGATCCGGTGATCAGACCCTACGAAAGCCTTCCCCTCGATCCGGCGGCCATGTGTCTCCATTACGGGCAGTTGATCTTTGAAGGGATGAAGGCCTATCGGGGGAAGGGGGGAGAGATAAATCTCTTTCGTCCCACGGAAAATATCAAGCGCATGAACGAATCTGCGAAGCGGCTCTGCATGCCGACCCTGGATCCGGGGATCTTTTTGGAGGCGGTTAAAAAGCTCGTTCTCCTCGAACAGGACTGGATTCCCAGAAGCAGCGGCGCCTCACTTTATATCAGACCAACGATGATTGCGACCGAGGCGGCCCTGGGTGTCCATCCCGCCAACGCCTATCTGTTCTATATTATAGTGGGACCGGTGGGGGCATACTATCCCGAAGGTTTCAGCCCGACAAAGATATACGTCGTGGAAGAGTACGTCCGTTCCGCGCCCGGTGGCATTGGCTATTGCAAGGCGGCCGGAAACTATGCGGCCAGCCTGATGGCAAGCGCCATGGCCGTCGAGAAGGGCTACACCCAGGTTCTCTGGCTGGACGCTGTCACGAGAAAATATGTGGAGGAAGTGGGTACGAGCAATATCTTTTTTGTCATCGATGACGAACTGATCACACCGCCCCTGGCAGGAACGATTCTTCCCGGCGTCACCCGCGATTCCGTTCTTCAGATCGCGCGGTCATGGGGGTTGAAGGTTTCTGAACGGCCCCTGTCCATGGACGAGATCCTTGCCGCCTGCAGCAAGGGCATTATGAAAGAGGCCTTTGCCTCGGGAACAGCCGCCATCGTTTCCCCCATCGGCCAGATTTGTTACAGAGACAGGGAATATCCCATTAATGAAGGGAAAACAGGAACCCTGACGGAGAAACTTTACCGGGAAATACTTGAGATCCAGTATGGAGAAAAGGATGATCCCTTCGGTTGGCGCATGAAGATAGGATGAAGGGAAACAAGGTTTATAACCTTTTTTAGGCGCCGGTAAGGATTAAAGATGATATTCCATGGACTTGTCCCGGCAATTCACAGCCTTGTGGAAAACGCTGTTGATAACTGTGTGCATAACTTGCCTAAGTCTCTATATGTCACGATTTTATGTCGGTTTGCCGCCATTTTGAGCAGTGATGGAATGTAGTAAAATCAGATACTTATACATGTGTTGAGGATTTTCTGCGAGTTAGGCCCCACCCGTGTAAGATATGCACATGGATAAAAAAATGGCACGAATATTGACCAAGGGATGGGGGCAGTCAGGGAGGTTTAGGGATGTATCGGAAATCGTATCTGTTTATCATTGTAATCGGAATTTTAATGGGTCTGACCTGTCTTCCCGGAAGGGCGGTCCCGGCCGAAAGCCTCTCTCTGGAGCAGGTCGCTCTGGGGCTCCAGGGGACCTATGAGAAGACCACCGATTTCAAGGCCCGTTTTATTCAGGAGGTTACTCTGGCGTCGGTAAACCGGAAGGAAAGGGAGGAGGGGACCGTTTATTATAAACCCCCGCAAAGGATGTTCTGGGATTATACAAAGCCCAAAGTCAAAAAGCTGATTATCAATCCGACCAAGGCTTACCTTTATGTGCCTCAAGACAAGGCGGTTTATGTGCAGGATACGGGCAAACTATTGAAATCACAAATACTTGTGCGCTTATTGAACGGTCTGGGAAAGGTGACGGAGGATTTTAATCTGGCCTTTGTGAATGCCAAGGAACCGACGGATGAGGAAGGGCATTATCTCCTTTCCCTGACGCCAAAAAATGGGGATTTGGGTGTTGACAGGATTCTGGTGACGGTTCACAAGGACGATTTTACCATTATCCAGTGTCGGTTTTCCGATGTGTACGGAAACCGGACGGCCGTCTCTTTCCGCAACATAGTAATCAACGGTAATTTACCTGATAAACTGTTTCAGTTCAAGCCGCCCCCGAAAGTGGAAATCTATCCCATGCCGTAAGATCAAAGGAGAAATATGGAAGGAATTCTGGAAATATCTCGTCTGGATGCAGGGCCGGTGAACGCACGCGGTGAGGAGTTGAGTCTTCCCCCTGCCCTCCAATGCGAGTGGCTTGACGTCAACGGTCGGGGGGGGTATGCCTCAAGTACCCTGTTGAACTGTCACGCCCGCAAGTATCACGGCCTCCTTGTTGCCCGGCTCACAGCTCCCCCCGGGCGCTACGTTCTCCTGTCCAAATATGAAGACATATTTTGCTGTGGTGATCGCCAATACCCTTTGACATGTCATCAGTATCCCCATAACTTTTTCCCCGAAGACTACGGCTTTCTTAAAACATTTCAGCAGGACGTGTTCCCCGTATTCATTTATGAAGGGGACGGCATTCGCATCCGGAAATCCATGATGATGGTGTCTGAAGAGGATTGCCTCCTGGTTCGCTATGATCTGGATGATTGCCCCGCCTCGGGGGTTATTAGCCTGCGGCCTTTCCTGGCCTTTCGGGATTATCATCGCCTGACCCGGGAGAATCCTTTCCTGCGAGCGAAAATCTTAACCGTAAAAAACGGTTTTTCCATCCGTCCTTACGCCGGGATGCCCCCCCTCGTCATCCAGACAAATATAAAGCCGGACTGGCAAGAGCATCCCTGCTGGTACCATGCCTTTGAATATGCCGAGGAAGCGGCGCGGGGCTATGAGAATCACGAAGACCTCTTCAGCCCCGGCACTCTCGAAATTCCCCTGCGGAAGGGGAAAACGGTAATAGTTTCAGCGTCCATGGCGCCTTTTTATGGCCGCTTAAGCAAGAAGTGGGATGACGAGGAACGGCGGCGGAGAAAGCTTGCGCAACAGGATGGAGTGATTGCCGGGACTTTGGGAAGGACAATGTCGGAGCTGCATTTCCAGGGTCAGTCTGGAGAAAGCGCGACGATTTTCCGGGACGAGGGAGGAAATGCAACTATTTCCCGGGATAAGGATGAAGAAGAGAAGCTGATCCGTTTGCTCTTAAGGGCAGGGAGGCAGTTTCTCGTCAGGACCCCGGAGAATCGTCCGGCAATTATCGCCGGTTATCCCTGGTTTGGGGAATGGGGTCGGGATACCCTGATCTCCCTGCCGGGACTTACCTTCTGTTGTGGCCGTATTCGGGAAGGTGCAGATATCCTTACGCATTTTGCCAGATTTGAACGGCATGGACTCCTTCCCAATGTCTTTTCCGAGGAAGACAAAAGTCATGCCTATAACACCGTGGACGCCCCTCTCTGGTATTTCTGGGCCGTTCAGCAGTTGCTGAAGTATGCGGGCAATAATGATGCTATGGTGGGGAAAAAC
>SESA01000857.1_pt1 | contig 17524 bp, 12 predicted proteins | sample 3171451 | NCBI WGS metagenome assembly SESA01 (sample SAMN06051862, study PRJNA518727) | freshwater metagenome | biome: subpolar coniferous forest; feature: holomictic lake; material: water; isolation source: holomictic Lake 227, 8 m depth | place: Canada: near Kenora, Ontario | collected...
GCTAATATTGACCTTCTATGCCGTGTGAAAAAATAGACCCTGCACTGCACCAGGCGCGCAAGCCGGACTGGATTAAAGTCCGGTTTCCGTCGAGTCCGGTGTTCCATTCGACCAAGTCGCTGATCTCCGATCTGCGGCTGGTTACGGTCTGCGAAGAAGCGCAGTGTCCCAACCGCTGGGAGTGCTGGAGCGCGGGCACGGCCACCTTCATGATTGCCGGGGAACGCTGCACGCGGGCTTGCGGATTTTGCGCGGTCGCCACGGCCAAGCCATTCGCCCTGGACCCGGATGAACCGGCCCGCGTGGCCGAAGCCATCCGGCGGATGAAACTGCGGCATGTGGTCATCACTTCCGTAGCGCGCGACGACCTCCAGGACGGAGCGGCCGATCATTTCGCGCAGACGATCCGGGCCATTCGCGAGGTCAACCCCGCCGTGGTGGTTGAGGTGCTGACGCCCGATTTCAAAGGCCACGAGGATTCGCTCCAGATCGTGGCAGCCGCCGCGCCGAATGTGTTCAATCACAACATCGAAACCGTCGAGAGACTCACGCCGGTTGTCCGTTCGCGGGCGAAATACCGGCTTTCGCTTCAAGTGCTGAAGCGGATGAAAGAGATCGCGCCGAATCAGGTCACCAAAAGCGGGATCATGCTCGGCTTGGGCGAGAGCGAGGAGGAAATCCTCCAGACTTTCGACGACCTGCGCTCCGTGGATGTCCAGGTGCTCACAGTCGGCCAATATCTGCGCCCTTCCGTAAATCATTTGCCGGTGGTCGAATACGTTCCGCCCGCCAAGTTCGAAGAGTACCGCGAGATCGCGCTGAGAAAGGGGTTTGAGCATGTCTCCAGCGGGCCGCTCGTGCGCAGTTCCTATCACGCTGCGGAATATAACCCCGCCAAATCCCCGGCCTCCGCTTCCCGATGACTCCAACAACGCGTGGGCGGTTCGATAGTGAGAAAGTCGCAGCCCTGATTCCTGCCTACATGGAAGGCGGTCGCATCGCCGAAGTGGTGCGGCGTGTTTTTTTGCAATTGGATCACATCCTGGTGGTCGATGACGGCTCCTCGGACGCCACTGCGGGCGAGGCGCGCGAAGCCGGAGCCGAGGTCATTGTCCATGCGCAAAACCAGGGCAAAGGCGCCGCCATCAAGACCGGTTTTAAGGCGCTCCTCGAACGCGGGTTCGATTGGGTGCTCATGCTCGACGGAGACGGCCAGCATCTCCCGGAAGAAATCGAACGCTTTTTGAATGCGGCGGCCCAGGAGCCAGCGGGAATTATTTTGGGGAACCGCATGAACGACACCCGGCGCATGCCCATTGTGCGCCGCCTGACCAACCAGTTCATGTCCTGGCAGATCAGCCGGCTTTGCGGCCAGTTGATTCCGGACACGCAGTGCGGATTCCGAATGATCCACCGCGAGGTCATTCCGAGCCTCTTCTGCGAGAGCAACTCGTATGATTACGAAACGGAGATGCTCTTAATTGCCTCCCGCGAGGGCCACCGCGTCGTCAGCGTTCCGGTCAGCACGGTGTACGGCACCGAGCAGAGCAAAATCTCGCCGGTAAGAGACGGACTCCGGTTCGCAAAACTGATCGCCCGCTATCAAGCGGTCGGGTAGAGCATCGAAGTCCGGTCAAGGCATCGCGTACCTCTGTGCGATAAGCGCCCGGAGAGATTCGGGTAACGGGCTAGTGCCTTGTAACGAGAAAAATGACGCATCCAGCTTGTCTTTTTGGCCCAGGGCTGTGTTGTCAGCCCAAGGCGCTATCTATAGATAGCGCCTTGGGCTTCCGCCTTGCCCTGAACCAAAAATCCTGCGCTCTATGCGCCATTTTTCTCGTTACAAGGCGCTAGGTTCGAAAAATTGTAACTGAGTTGCCAATAGGGGGGGCGCTCGCTCTTTGAATTCGCAAACTAAACATCGATGGATTTTCACCCCAGCCCTTCACGCAAGGGGCTTTCGCGCCCTGACTTGCGCTTATCAGGGACGGGTTCGATTTTTGAGCTTTCCGGATTTGAAATGTCGTTGATTGAATGCAAATGTTGATCCCCACCCGCTATGATTCCCGGCATTAAAAAGCGCACCCTTAATCTTTATGACCTGATGATGTATGTGGCGATTGGGCGCAAGCACATTCGTCTCATGTTTCTGGTTATGGCGCTTTCACTGACTGCCGGACTGGCGCTTTATCTTTTCTCCAGGCCTGTTTTCATGGCCCGCTCATTGGTTCGGCAGGAAGTCATTATCCGTCCCTCGGACGCCGACACCGTTTACCGGGGCACCTCGGGCGAGGTCACAGTCGGGCAACTTACCTCGCCGCCAATGATGGAACGGACCGCCGCTCGCTTCGGAATTCACGAAAATAGCCGAACTATCGCGCGGAAATATGTAAAGAGAGTGGATGTTCTGCAAAACTCGGATCGCAACCTGGAAGTCGCAGTCTGGGCGTTCTCTTACGATCTGGCCTCGAAATGGGCTGAGGTGATGATCGAGGAGTTTCTCGCATTTCGTGAGGAACAACGCTTAAACTTCCGCGATACGCTTATAAAATCGTACACTCGGGAGATGGATCAGATCGGGACCAAGATTGACGAGAATATTACTCACAAATTTGATTTCGATAAGGAACAAGGGACTCAACAGAGTTTGATCAAGGCGAATCAGCTGAGCAAAATTCCCTCGGATATTGTCGCAGCCAAGCAGCAAGTCGATGCGATCGAGCGGGTGCGCGCGAGTCTGGAAGATCCCAATCAGGACTACGTCGAGAAACTTTCGATCCTGAGTTCTTTTGCCGACCAAAATGTCCTTTTGCTCGGGCAGGTCGTGCCGCCGAGCGGAATATCCGATACAGCTACCCACTCGGAAACTTCGGCTGGGGGAGCCTCAAATGCCAGCATCGTGGTTGTCCCCTCCTTGGTGAAGGCTGGCGAGCAGTGGCAGAACCTTGAAAAAGAGCGGCGCCGGATTCTCGAATCGATGGCCCAGGCTTCGCAAATTTATTTGCCGGGCCATCAAAAGATGATTGCGTTTAAGAAACAATTGGCGGCAGTCGATCAGGAACTCAAAGCGGAGTATGAATCTGTCAGGGCCAGGTTCGATGCGGATTACAGAGCGTTGTTGCGGAAGGTGGTCGACTTGGAGGCCAAGCTCCCCGAATACCAGGACGCCAACAAACGCCTCCGCCAGCTCCAGCAAAAGAGCGTGTTGCACGACAACGGCCAGCTTGCCTGGAATAACATGTACTCCGGAATGCTCAAGCAGCTTTCGGCTGCGGATTTCGTTCAAGATAAGGAGCGGCTCAGTTTGTATTATTGCGGTTTGTTAGAAGCCAAATCAAACCCGGTCTCTCCCAATCGGCTCCGTATGACACTTATATCAATCATGGTAGGGATTGTCGGGGCGATTGGTCTGCCGTTTGCCATTGAGTATCTCGATCATACTATTTCCGATTTCGCCGAAACGGAAAGCCTGTTTCAGATCCGAGGGCTGGGGATCATTCCGATCCTGGCTACCAAAGATGTGGAAAGGGCAGGCCTTTCGAATGGCCGCGAGCAGGAGCAGGCCCTTTTGGAAAACTTCCGTGTGATCCGCACCAATATCCTCTCCATCGGAGCACTGACCAAGGAGCCCCATGTGATGATGGTGACCAGTTCCCTTCCAAAGGAAGGCAAAACGGTGGTTTCGTCCAATCTGGCTCTTTCCTTTGCTCACATGGGAGCGAAGACGTTGCTGGTTGACGCTGATCTTCGGCGCGGTCGTATTCACCGGATTTTCGGCCTTCGCAAAGCTCCGGGGTTGAGCCTTGTGCTGACCGGTAGCGTCAGCTTGGAAGAAGCGTGCAGGTTTTCCGGGAGGGAAAATCTCGATGTGCTGACGGCAGGCGAATACTTGAGCACAGGCACCGAACTTTTGAGTTCCCCGAAATTCGCCGAAACGCTCGCGGAACTGCGGACGCGCTACGATCGCATCATTGTAGATACTCCGCCTGTGTTGGGCTTGTCTGAAACATCCGTGATCCAGCGGACGATGGACGGCGTCGTGTTTGTCGCGTGGTCTGGACAGACGCCGATCAAAACAATGCAGGTCGCCGTTGAGATGTTGCAACATAACGGCGCCAACTTCTACGGGTTCATTTTGAACCGGCTCGATCTCTCGAACGCGACAAACTACTACCAGTATTACTATTACTCCAACGATTACTACCGCAACTACCACGCGCTCGAAAACGCGTGATCGCGGGGCGTTGGATTGAGAGGCAACACCGATGGGCTCCACCAAAGCCGCGCTGGGCGTTTCAATCATCGTTCCAGCCTACAATTACGCTCAGTTCCTTTCTCATGCGATTGATTCTGCATTGGCGCAGACCCATTCACCCATTGAGGTGATCGTGGTGGATGACGGTTCGGTGGATGCGACTGCGGAGGTCGTCGCCGCTTACACTGATCGGCGCGTCCGTTATCTGTATCAGCAGAACGCCGGGCTCTCCGCGGCGCGCAACACGGGAATCCGGAACGCGCGGTACGATTTTGTGAGCTTTCTTGACGCGGACGACATGTTGATGCCGAACATGTGCGAACGGATTATGGAGACTTTTTCCAAGCTCCCGGCCGAGTTCGCCCTGATTGGCTGTCGGATGGTCAAAATGAGTCCCGATGGAACTCCGATCCAAAGCAAGCAGTTCGGAAACCAGCTCGGTGGGGAATTGTTTCCGCGTCACTTTGTTCTGAAGAACCGGTTCCCCTGCAATGTGATCGTGCGCAAAAGCGTGTTCGAGGTTCTTGGGGATTTCGACACCTCCCTGACCAGCACCGAGGATCGGGATATGTGGATCCGCATTTCAATGGCGCACCGGGTATTCATCCTCGGCGAATTCCTGGTTCTCATCCGCCGCCATGCCACCAGCATGAGCCGAAATTCGGACCGCATGAAGCTCAACATGAGGCGCGTCCTGCGAAAAGCCTGGCATGCCGGAGCGCACCCGCGGTGGAGTCCGTTTTGGCTGAAGGTCATCTCGTACAACCATGTCGAGGTAGCCTGGATGTGTTATGATGAGGGGCGAATCGCCAAGGCGCTCTTCCACCTTCTGTTATCGGTGGCGCTGTGGCCGGTTTTCCTCGATCACGGTGCCATCTCCGAGCCATTTCTTTTTCGCGCCCGTAGTTTGGCGCGATTTTTGATCAGCGGTTTCGGCTCCCGGCGTGGAGCCATTCCCGCGTTAAACGGGGGGGGAGGGAATCAAAATGCTTGAGCATCCCACGAGATCCTGCTCGTCCGGCTGCGATTCCGGGAGTCTTGATCCGCGAAACCAGGAGGTGTTTTGTGGATAAGGCCCCTTGCCGCATTCTGCATGTGGTCTATTCGCTTGACCCGGGCGGGATGGAAAACGGGGTTGTCAATATGGCGGGAAGTCTCGATCCCGAGCGTTTTCAGATCGACGTCTGCTGCCTTGAGCGTGCCGGGGCATTTGCTGGCCGGTTGCCTGCTGCTTCCCGGTTGTCGGTGCTCGGAAAAGATCCGGGATTCTCTTGGAAAACCTGCCGCAGCCTTCGCCGGGAGATCCAGCGCATCAAGCCTCATCTCATTCACAGCCACAATTTGGGGCCGCTTATTTACAGTGCCATCGCCACCCTGGGGGGGGGCACGGTTCCCATTTTACATGGCGAACATGCCGAGCTTAGCGGGGAAGATTTGATCCCCCGGCGCTTGCGCCAGAGGCGCTGGCTTTACCATTGCTGCCGCGCTGTCCATAGTGTTTCCCACGGGCTTCACGAGCAGTTGACCCGGCTGAAACTCTCGCCCTCCAAGCTGCGAGTCGTCGTCAATGGAGTGGACGCCGCCCGGTTTTCTCCCGGAAACCGCCACCAAGTGAGAGGCCGTCTTGGCATTCCTGAGGACGCGCTGGTTCTGGGGATTGTGGGACGCTTTGGCCCCTACAAACGGCACCGGCTTCTGATCGAAGTCTTCGAATCGTTGGCAAACCGGCACCCCGGGTTGCATTTAATGCTCGTGGGCGGCGGTGGCTCCGAAGAGCGTTCGGTCAATGAACGCTGCAAGGCAAGCCCGCATGCCTCCCGCATTTGGCCTGTCGGTTTTCAGGACGATCCCCGGCCTTACTATGCGGCGCTCGATCTGCTCGTTGTCCCTTCGCTCAACGAAGGATTATCAAACGCGGTGCTTGAGGCGATGGCGTGCGGCCTTCCCGTGCTAGCGCATCGCGCGTGCGGAAATGCGGAAGTCATCAGCGCAAACCAGGACGGCTTTCTGGAGGACCTTTCGACAGCGGACGCGATGGAAAGCGTCCTTCGCCGAGCGATCGAGTCGCGTCGGCAATTTCAGCAAATAGGGTTGGCGGCCCGTCAGAAGGTGGTTGAAAAGTTTTCGCTTCAAAATATGGCTCGGGGATATGAAAACCTATATCATCTCTCGACACGCATTCCGTATGTTCGTGAGTCGATCCCCTCTGCCTCCAACTCTCTTTCCAGACATTAACGCATGGACCTTTTTTCGGTCATTTTATTTTTGGGGAATTACTACCTGAAACCCCAGGAGTGGGCGGGGTTCATGAGCAGCCTTCGTCCCGTGCAGCTCTCGATGATGCTTGGAGTCGCCGCCCTTTTGAATCGGGAGAAGAAAACGCGGATCGGGGATCTGATTCAGACGCCTCACGATCGGGCTCTGCTGCTTTTTTTTCTCTGGGTGATCCTTACTTCCGGAAAACCTTTTACCACCTTCACGGCAGTCTCAAATCTTATAGTTTTTTATATCGTCATCGTGCAGACGCTGAACACGCTTCAGCGGATGAAGGTTTTTCTGAACTGGTGGTGCGTCTTTATCGTCATTGTCGCCGGGCTTGCGATTTTAAGCGAGTATGGGTTCGATCCGTTTGGGTCCTACGATATCACTCATGGCCATATGAAGGATCGATTGATCCTGAATATTTCGATTTTTAACAATCCGAATTCGCTGGCTCACTCGGTGGTGCCTGCAATCCCGATGCTCTATTTCCTGATGCTGTGGAACCGGAACTTTTTCATGAAAAGCATGGCCATTTTGGCCATTTCTATTCCGCTCTATTGTATTTATCTGACCGTCTCTAAGGGAGCGTTTTTGGCCGGGTTTGTGAGCCTGTTGGCTACATTGACGTTCGGTCGCCCGAAGACAGTTCAAATCGCTTTATTGGTCTTGGGGATCGGGTTCGGATACGGGGCGCTTTATATGCTGCCGCGAATGTCTGAGCTGAACAAATCCAAGAGCGACGAAGCCATCCAGGGACGCATTGCCGCCTATACGTACGGGTACAAGTGTGTGACTACTCTTCCATTCGGGATTGGCTATTACAACTGGATGGATAGTTTCTATCAACAGAGCAGGCGTTACCGAATCGTCAAGACGTACGCCGCGCTAAAGGGGGGCGGTCAAGTCACCATAAAGCACTTGGTTCCGGAGCGCTATCGCAAGGCGGCCCACGGATCCTTCAATCAGATGGGCGCTGAGTTGGGATTTACTGGTCTGGCGCTCTTTTTTGGGATGGTTTGGTGTAATCTGCGGACCTTATGCACAGCTCAGACCGCCAATTCCGACGAGGAGCGGATTCGCCGGATTCTATTCGTCCTTAACCTCACTTATCTGGTCTCTTCCTGGATGGTGGACTTCGGGTATCGGGCGACGTTCTTCATGTTCACCGCGGCGAGCGCCGCGTTCCACCGCCACTTAACTGGGGTTTACCGCCTAAGGGAGAAGGAAATTGCCGACGAAACCGCCTCCTCATCGATTCCAGTCTGGCAACGCCGGCTTCAGCCAGCTTCGGTTCCTAAAATTCGTAACCTTGCAATCCCGACAGACCCAAGGGGAGCGATTCGGCAGAGCGCCGTTTCAACCCTTCCGGTCGGGTCCTTGGAAATTGCCTTATCGGCGCCTCTGCCCCTTGCCGAAACCAGAAACTCGTCTGCTTCGGATGCCGCGCAGGCGAACCCTGCGGCTCCGTTGAAGGTTCGTCCTTTGACAAAAACTTCCGCTGACCCCGGAGAGGCTCTGGAATTTGGCGTCATCGATTGGAACCGTTATGGAATCCTTGAAATGACGATGCCCTTTGTGATCGCTTCCTGCATTGTTCGCTTTTGGCATCATATCCTACAGACCATGTGATGGCTGCTTTACTTGTTTTTCTGCTGAGTGCCCTCGCCATCGCCTATACCTTTCCAGGTTACGCGCTACACATGGGGCTCTTGGCTCGTTTTAAAACCGGCACCCCGGAATCCTTGCCGCCCGCGCCGCTGGTACCACTGCCGGAACTCACTGTAGTGCTGGTCGCTTACAACGAAGCGGGGCGAATTGGGGCCAGGGTGGAAAATCTGCTCGCCTCCGATTACCCGGCAACGCATTTGCGGGTGCTGGTGGTTTGCGATGGTTCCACCGATGGCACGGTCGACTGCATTCCTTCGGACCCCCGGGTCACAGTGATCCCCAGGCCTGAGCGATCTGGAAAGCCGAGCTGTCTCAATGCCGGGGTGGGTGCGGCAACAACCGAGATCGTCGTATTCGCAGACGCCCGCCAGCAGTTTGAGCCCGCCGCCATCCGAACCCTGGTCGCAAGGTTTGCGGATCCAAAGGTGGGTGCGGTCAGTGGCTCCTTGGAGATCGCTCCCTCAAGCAGCAATACGGGCGCTGGCGTTGATATCTACTGGCGCCTTGAGAAATGGATCCGCTTCTCCGAATCGCAAGTGGACTCCGCCATTGGCTGCACTGGTGCTATTTATGCGATCCGAAAGTCTCTCTTCGTGCCGATTCCGCCCGACACAATTCTCGACGATGTCGTGATCCCGATGCAGATTGTTTCCGCAGGGTACCGGGTGCTGTTTGAGCCGCGGGCGCTCGCCTGGGATCCTCAGCCCCTCGAACCGGAAGCTGAACGGCTACGCAAGAAGCGGACGCTGGCCGGCAATTATCAGATCCTCTTCCGGTATCCTCAATGGCTTAATCCGCAGCGGAATCGCCTTTGGTGGCAGTTGCTCGGCCACAAATACCTCCGGCTTTCAGCCCCGGTATTCCTGCTGCTGGCGTTGGCGGGCAATGGTCTGCTGTTGGGGCATGGAGCGTTCCGTGTTGTGTTTGCCTCGCAATGCGCATTCTATCTTCTTGCTTTCAGCGCCGGGCTCTTCCCGCGGACAAAGCTTTTTGCGATCCCGGCCGGATTTGTTTTCTTGAACCTGATGACCGTGCGAGCTTTCTGCTACTATTTGGTAAATCGGAAACTGCAACAGTGGGAGACTCCAGCATTCTCTCCATGTGTAAAGAATTCAAAGCCCGTGGTTCATGTTTAAAGCCCTCAACTATTGGCTGCCGGCTTACTTGCGCCAACCCAAGCGACAATCCGTTCCCGGGTTGACTCATGTCCTGGTCGCGGTCTGCGATCATTTCGAGCCATTTCACAATGCGGGTGAATCGACGGCTTTTGAACGTGTCGCGGAGTGGAAAGAAAAATTCCCGCGGCTCGAGGCATTCCGGGACGTGGACGGCTGTCCGCCTCGTCATACTTTTTTCTATCCGGTCGAGCAGTATCATCCCATGTTGTTGGAGGAAATAGCTGCGGTTTGCCGCGCGACCGCATGCGAAATGGAGATCCACCTCCACCATCATCGCGATACGGCTGAAAACTTTCGGGCGACGCTTCAACGGGGAAAGTTGCGGTTCGCGCAGCACGGCTTGCTCTCACGGGACGAATCCGGAGCGCTCCGCTTTGGCTTTATCCATGGAAACTGGGCCCTGGATCATTCGCATCCCCACGGCAGGGGGTGCGGCGTTCGCGGCGAGTTGCCGATCTTGAGGCAGGAGGGGTGTTATGCTGACTTCACGTTCCCCAGCGCTCCGGACCCTACACAGCCGCGCACCATCAACTCGCTTTATTACGCAAGCGACACAGGTCGGACGAAATCGCACGACTTCGGGCGCGCTGCGCGGGTCGGCTACAAATCGTCTGGGGATTTGCTCTTGGTTCAGGGGCCGCTCGGCTTAAATTGGGATTGGAGGAAATGTGGGATTTTCCCCCGGATCGAAAACGCGGATCTAACGGGAGCCAACCCGCCCACCTTGTCGCGCTTGAAGCTCTGGCTCGATTCACAGATCCACGTTCGGGGTAGGCCGGAGTGGCTCTTTATTAAACTCCACACGCACGGCGCCATATCGCCAAATCGCGAAATGCTCCTTGGCGATTCGATGCACCGCTTCCACCAGGAGATGGCGCGGTTTTTCAATGATCATAAAAGCCGATACGCGCTTCATTATGTGAGCGCCCGCGAAATGGTCAACATAGTCCACGCGGCCGAAGATGGCTGCGAAGGCTCACCAGGAGCATTCCGCGATTACCGGTTCCGGTCAAACATCGTACGTTCCGCGTGAGCCGCCCTGGCTTTGGTTCCTAAAATTTCGAACGCCATGCTTTTCAATTCTTACGTCTTCTTGTTCGCGTTCCTGCCAATCGCTTTGGTGGGCTTCTTTGTTTTGGGCGGCCGAGAGCTGAACCGGGCGGCTGCGGCGTGGCTCATTGGAGCATCCCTCTTCTTCTACGGTTGGTGGAACCCAGTGTATCTTCCTCTTATCATCGGTTCGGTCGTTTTCAATTACTGGGCCGGAGTGATGATTGCAAACGCCGTCAGCACCGGTCGCTCTCGGCGGGCGCGCCGGTTATTGTGGGTCGGAGTATCTGCCAACCTCGTATTGCTTGGCTATTGTAAATACGCCAACTTCCTGGTGGAGAACGCGAACGCTCTCCTAGGCACGCATTGGCATCTCGATACGATCGCACTGCCCCTGGCCATCTCGTTTTTCACGTTCACCCAGATTGCCTACCTCACGGACGCTTTCCATGGGGTCACCAAGAATTACGATTTCCTTTACTATTCACTTTTCGTCACTTTTTTTCCGCACCTGATTGCCGGGCCGATCGTCCTTTATCGCAAACTCATGCCACAGTTTGCGCGGCCAGTGACGTATCGGTTTAATCCGTCAAATTTCGCCTATGGATTGACTCTTTCCATGATGGGTCTCGCCAAGAAGGTCGTCATTGCGGATCAACTGGCGCCTGTTGCTGACCATGTCTTCGGTTGCGCGGCCCATGGTGTTTCTATTGGGGCGGTCACAGCCTGGGTGGGAGCCGTTGCTTATTCGTTGCAACTTTACTTTGATTTCTCCGGGTACTCGGACATGGCAATCGGGTTTGCGCGCATGTTCAATACTACTTTTCCAGTCAACTTCGACTCGCCTTACAAGGCCCGGGATATTATCGATTTTTGGCGTCGCTGGCATATCACCCTCTCCACTTTTCTGCGCGATCATCTGTATATTCCGTTGGGGGGTAATCGCTGCGGATCGTTGCAGCGCTACAAGAACCTTTTTGTAACCATGTTGCTCGGAGGGCTCTGGCACGGAGCCGGCTGGACTTTCGTGATTTGGGGCGGGCTTCACGGCCTCTATTTAATTGTTAATCACGCTTGGTTGCATTTGGCAAAAAGCCGGGAGTGGACTGCAACGTGGCCGATGAAGACGGGTGGATATCTGCTGACGTTGATTGCGATCATTGTCGGCTGGGTGTTTTTCCGGGCAGGAACGGTAACCAATGCACTCTCGATGATCTCCGCGATGGCCGGGTTAAGGGGAGGGATGGAAGGGCATGTGATCACATCGCAACGAGCCGCCATGCTTTCCTTGAGCGCTCTCATCGCTCTATTTGCCCCAAATACCAATGAACTATTTCGTCTCGGAGAGCCGGCGAGGGAAACTTTCGATCAGCCCAAGCCGCTCTGGATTCTCTCGCCGCTCACTGCACTCATTACGGCTTTTGTCACCGTGGTTGCCGTGCTGCACTTATCCCACATTTCCGGATTTCTCTATTTTCAGTTTTGACGATGACAGCCTCCGATATTTCGAATGATAAAACTCGCGCTTCTGTCTATCTGCGCATCCTGGCGTCCGTGGTCTTTATCCTGACCATTTCAACCGCCTTTTTGAATTGGAGGATCGATCCGTTGCAGTACTATCGTAAAGCGGCCTATCCCCCGGAGTTCAGCGAGTCAAGCCGCTATCAGAATCCCGGGCTCGCGCGAAATTATCCCTATGACGCGCTCGTCATCGGTAGTTCCGTTTCGCTCGGTTTCGATACGAACCATCTGCGCGAAAAACTTGGCTGGAATGCCCTTAATCTGGCGATGTCCGGTGGGACGGCGCACGAGCAACGATTGCTGCTCGATGTGGCGATGCGAACCGGCCGCGCCCGCCATGTCTTGCGAGACCTCAACTTCGAATTCTCCCGGGGTCGGCCCGATTGGGTTACTGACTACGATGGCGCGTTTCCGGGTTATTTTTACGATGAGCAGCCGCTCACTAAAATTTCCAATTACCTGCTCAACATCGATGTCACAAAAAAATCCATCCGCGTTCTTTTGCGGCGCTGCGGATTGCACCTTAGTCGCCAGTATTCAGAACTTGCGGATCTAACCCGGCCTGATCCTGCGCGCAAGGCAGGCCGCCAGGCGGTTGTCGAAAAATGGAAGCGGGCCGAGATCAATGGCTGGCCAGCCGCAAAATTTCCGGGCGAGTTTTCCTCGGAAAACCTGAGGGCGAGTTTTGATGAAAATGTATTCGAGCCGATCCGAAGTCATCCCGAAATCCAATTCGACCTTTATTTTCCGCCGTTTTCCTTTGCGTATTACGCAATAATGCAGCGGTTCGCTCCCGAAGCTTTCCAGGAGATGTTTCGGTGGAAGCAATACGTGCTCGATAAAACCCATCCCCTCAGAAATGTGCGTGTCCATGATTTTCAAGGCGTCCCTGAAATCGTTCTTGATCTCGACCGCTATGTTGATCCCGTTCATTACACTCGCGAGGTTCACGATGTGATCATCGACGGAGTGGCTTCCGGGCGCTATCTCGCCACCAAAACAAGGCTTGTGGATACAGAGGCGATGCTCCGAACTGAAGCAAAGAAGAAACCCTGAGTTTGCCCTCGAGTTCCGCTTTAAACGCACCCTCTATGCCGGCTGTTTCTCAACCCTGCCTGACAGTGCAGCGTAAATTCGCGGTCATTCTCGCTTTCCTCTTTTTCTTTGCCGGACTCGCCGGTTCCATTTTATCAAGTGATTCGGATTCCCCACCTTTCGCTGTTTTTCGACAGTCATTTTTACTCCGCGGATGCGTTTTCCCTGATAATCGATTGACTCTTTAGCCAACCAGATGCTTACCTGCTCGCCTCAAAGCAAGCCTTAATTTTCAATGTCCCTCCCCCTGTCCAAATTCGTCACGGCAAGTCGGAGCAGAACCCTTCAGCACGCCAAATCAGCCCGGCTCGCCTGGAGTTTTTTTTCAGCCTTCCTCCTCCTCTCGGTTTTATACCGCTCCTTGGTCTGTTATGCTTTGTATACTGGGAGTAAAACTGTCACAGGGCTGCTCCTCGCTTTCGGCAAAACCATCCCGATCCCTGTGATCTGGCGCTTTCTCTTTCAAGACCTGATCGTTGGGGCGGTCAGTTCCGCAGCGATTTTCATCGCGGCCATCGGTATGGGTTTTCGCAAACCAACTAAAATTCCAAGTGCCAATTCCCTGGCAGGTTTGATTTGCCTGGATGTTCTGCTGCTCTTGTGTGGGTTGCTCATGCTGGCTCATTACCATTTGCTATTTGAATTAAATACAGGATTGACGATTTCGCTTCTCAACCAAGCAACCCAGGAGTTGGGCCTCAGGGATTTCGTTGCCATGATCGGAGTCACAGACTGGGCGTGCATGATCGGTCCGGTGGTCGCTTTTCACCTGGTGCACAGATATTTCTTGTTTGTACGTCGTCACTTATTTTTCGCTCTGGGTGCGGCTGTTTCTCTGGTTTTCCTGCTACAGATCCCAAAGCTGCCAAACGAAGAAATCCATTGGGCGGTATCGGAAGATCCCGTTCGAATCGCCTGCTCTTTGGTCCGTGCGAGCTTTTCCAAGCCGCAAAATCCATATCTTTTGCGCATGGACACTCCCAGCGCAGCCCAAATGAACTCAATCGCCTTCGTGGACGATCTATTTTCGACCCGCCGCGAACCGCCCCCCTCCTTCCCTCCCCGCGAACTTTCCAAAAAGTACAACGTTTTGTTTATTGTGCTTGAGTCAACCGGCGCTGACTACATTTTCGACGATAGTTTATGCAACCGGGTGCCGATGCCCTTTCTTCAGGATCTGAGCAAACGAGGGCTTTTTTTCCAGAATCACTATACGGCCAGTTCGAGCAGCACGAGAGCCAACTTTTGCCTTTACACGGGAATCTTTCCGAATCCGGAGCAGACCGATTTTTCCTACTCCCCGCGCAACTTCTTGCCGACTTTCAATCGGTTCTTGGGAGCCGATTACAAATCGTTCCTGGTGACTCCGATCCGAACCACCTTCTGCTATCCGAAGTCGATGATGATGCATAATGGTTGGGAGATTCTAGACTACGACCATGTCCCTTCGCCTTCCCGCAAAGCTGAGGCACTCGTGCAAAACGAGGTGGATGCGGTAACGTTCCTTTTGGACAAGATCGACAAAACCCCAGATCCATTTTGCGGCCTCTATGTCTCTTACCTTCCTCATTGGCCTTACACCGACTATGGGGAGCAGTTCCGGATTTGCCCCGGCGAGGGAAACAAGTCTTTCCAGCAGAAATATTATAACAATCTTTACACAATGGACGTGCAGATAAAGAGAATAATTGAACACTTGACTGAAACGAAAAGGCTTCAGAATACAGTGGTCGTGATCGCGGGGGATCATGGCGAGGGCTTTGGGCAGCATCCCGGTTTTGTTGGCCATACCCATGGCACTTTTGGAGAGGCTTACCGGACACCGGCCCTATTTTTTCAGCCGGATTTGTTCAAGCCGCAGACCGTCGAATGGCGCACTTCTCACGTAGATGTTGTGCCCACGCTATTAGATGCGCTCGGCGTAGGATTCGATCCCAGCAAATTTCAAGGAGAATCACTGCTTAGGGGTGAGCCGAAACGCAAATATGTTTTTGGCGTCACGTCCCATGAATGCATCATGGCATTGGATAAGTCCGGCGTGAAGGTCTCCATCTCCATGCTGAGCCCCGAGGCATGGGCCTATGACACCGCGAAGGACCCCAAAGAACTTGTCCGGCAACCGGTGGAAAAATACCCGGAGCAGCTTGAGGCTCTCATTAAGTTTCGTAACTATCAGCCCGGAATGATGCTCCGTTACAACTCCACCTTTCGTCCAAAATAGGCAGTTACGAGCCCGTGAGTAAACCGCGCCTGTTATTCGTCTCCAATCTGTTTCCAGATCAGGCTGAGCCGTACCGGGGTCTTGATAACGCCACGCTGCTCCATCATCTCCTGCCGCAGTTCGAGATCCGGGCGATCTCGCCCCGGCCCGCGCTCTTTGCCCGCCCTTCGCGCAGGCCACGGGATTTGGATCAGGTCTTCGAACCGGTGTACGTGAACGCGGCGTATGTCCCGAAATTCGGCAGCTACTTCAATCACCGATTCATGGCCTGCGCTTTGCGTGGTCCGCTCGAAAAGCTGCGCGCCATTTGGCCCTACGACGTCGTGCTCAGCTCCTGGATTTATCCCGATAGCTGCGCCATTGCCGCCCTGGCCGGAAGCGTCCCCTTCGTCTCGATCGCGCAAGGTTCGGACGTTCACCAGTATTTGCAAATGCCCGCCCGGCGGCGAATCATTTTGGACTCGATGCGGCACGCCTCGGGGATCGTCACCCGCAGCGCGGCGCTCGCTCAACTCCTTGCGGAGGCCGGTCTGCCGAAGGCGCGCCTGCATCCGATTTATAATGGAATCGACTTCAACCAGTTCCAACCGGGCGATCCTTCGGTGGCCCGTCGCGAACTCGGGTTGCCTGAAAGCGGGCCGGTTCTATTGTTCGTCGGCAATCTTGTGGCGATCAAAAATCCGCTCCTCCTCCTCCAAGCTCATGCGCGGCTTTCCGGAGCCCATCTGGTGTTGGTGGGCGGGGGATCGATGGAGAAGCAGGTGCGGGAGTTGGCTCTCACGTTGGGAACGGCGGGGCGAATCACCTTCGCCGGTCGGCGCTCAGCCCCGGAGGTGGCCCGGTTCATGCAAGCCTCCGACGTGCTGGCGCTGCCGAGTTGGAACGAAGGGGTTCCAAACGTCATCCTGGAAGCCTTCGCTTGCGGATTGCCGGTCGTCGCGTCCCGAGTCGGGGGGATTGGCGAAGTCCATGACCAGAGCTTCCTCGGTCGCCTGGTCAAAGCCGGTGATCTCGACGAGCTCACGCAAGCTCTTGGCCAGGTCACCGCATTGCCCACTGACAGAGAAATGATCCGGCGGCATGCCCTTCGGTTTTCGTGGGAGAACGCCGCTCAAGCCTACACAGAAGTGCTTCAGCGCTGTTGCCAATGAATATCCTGTACCATTTCCGGACTCGTGGGACAGGCGCGGAAGCCGTCCACATTGCAGGGGTGGCCGGCGCCTTCGAAAAACTGGGCGGCCGGGTCGTCTTTTCCAGCCCAACCGGCGTCGATCCCCGCCAGGGCGTCGGATCGAGTCCCTACAAAGACCCCGGAAAGGCGGGATGGCCCTCTCGGCTCTCCCGGCGTTGCCCCGCCTTCGCTTTCGAGCTGCTTGAGATCGGCTACAACGTCGTGGCCTGGCTGCGGATGCGGGAGTTGCTCCAAAAGCAGCGCTTCGATTTCATTTACGAGCGGCACGCCTTCTTTCTGGTTTCGAGTGCGCTTCTGGCCAGGAAAAGAGGCATTCCGCTGGTGGTGGAGGTCAACGAATTGGCGGGAGACCCCCGGGTGCGCAAACAACCGTTGCTGATGCCGCTGGCCCGGTGGTTCGACCGGATCGTCTTTCGTCAGGCGAGCGTCATTGTCGTCGTTTCGCCGCATCTCAAGCGCCGGATCGAGGGACTAGGCGTGCCAGGGGAAAAGGTGCTCGTTCTCCCCAATGCGGTCGATGCCGACGATTACGCGCAGCCCGCCGACGGGACAGCCCTGCGGGCCAGGTTCGGTCGCGCGGAAGAGATCGTTATCGGATTTATCGGGTGGTTTGTGGAGTGGCACCGGCTCGATCTCTTGATGGAAATCTTTGCAGAATTGGCCCGGACCCGCCCCCAGCTCCGGCTGGTCCTCGTGGGTGAGGGGACGCTTCGTCCTGCCCTGGAAGCCCAAGCTGCCTCGCTTGGCCTTGGCGATCGCATTTGCTTCGCGGGCGCCATTCCCCATTCCGAAATTCCGGCGGCGATCGCGGCCATGGACGTCTGCGTCGTTCCGAACTCCAACGAATACCGATCGCCCATCAAGCTCTTTGAATACATGGGTCAGGGCCGGCTGGTCGTCGCGCCCGCCACCGAGCCGATCGCCATGGTCGTGAGCGATCCCAAAAACGGGTTGCTCTTCAAACCCGAAGACGCCCGGAGCCTTGCCGAAACGCTGGCCCGGGCTGTGGACGATCCCAGCCTTCGCAGAACGGCGGGTGAACAAGCGCGGCGCGATGTCCTCGCTTGCCACACCTGGCAGCG
>SESA01000858.1_pt1 | contig 17519 bp, 12 predicted proteins | sample 3171451 | NCBI WGS metagenome assembly SESA01 (sample SAMN06051862, study PRJNA518727) | freshwater metagenome | biome: subpolar coniferous forest; feature: holomictic lake; material: water; isolation source: holomictic Lake 227, 8 m depth | place: Canada: near Kenora, Ontario | collected...
CCCGGCAAGACACGCAACCGGGGGCGGGACTGACTTGAAACTTGGTTTGGGAGTGACTGGAAACCTTGTGTATCGAGGCGCTTCGCAAGGCGCTAGAGGACTAGCGCACTCAAAGGCGCTTCGCGCATCGCCGTCGGGAGCGCGCCAGCGCCTTGGAGTGCGGCAGTCCTCTGCCGCCTTAGATGGCGCACCGGAAACGCCAGAGGTCTATTGCCACCTCCACGTTTTCTCAACGAATGGTCCGGCAAGGCACGCCGCCGGGGGCGGAACTGATTGGGAACGCGCTGAGGACCAAAGGTCCGTCCCATACCAGCCTGGGGCAACGCCCCAGGAAAGTTGGGACATCAAATTAGGGCTGAAGGCCCGTGCTATTCCGTGCGCGATGCGATGGTTCGGGCCTTCAGCCCTGGATGTCTCTGGATCGAAAACCTGGGGCGTTGCCCCAGGCTGGTATGGGGTCGCGCCTTTGGCGCTAAAAATTCCCCCTCGTCCTCAAGTGCAACTTGGGAACGAGGACGCGTGGGGCGCAAAACGCGAAGCGGGGACTGTGGACTCCTTACGCTCCATCGCTGGCGAAAGGTTCACGAATCGGAGATTCGAAGACAAGTGCGTTCCCAATCAGGAGATTGGGAACGAGCGCACGCGGGGGGGACTGGACCGTGACACAGGCTTCCAGCCTGTTCCGATGCAGAGCGCGCGGCACCCACATAACAGGCTGGAAGCCTGTATCGCGTTCACATCGCATCGGACTTTTCCCGGTTTTCACGGAGGGCGCATGGCATGAAAAAAGCCGTCCTCGGTCTCCTGCTTTCGGTGACTACCATGGTGGTCACCGGGGTGGTCATGCTCTTCAGCACGGGTGCGTTCGCGCAGGATGCCCATGGCGATCCGTTCTTCTTCGTCAAGCGACAGTTGATGTGGCTTGCGGTTGGGCTGGTGGCCTGCTGTGTCGGCGCATGCGTCGAATACCAGTTCTGGCAGAAGACCTGGAAATACTGGTTTGGCGTTGCCATCGTCCTCCTCGTTCTCTGCTTTTTCACCCACAAAATCAATGGGTCCCACCGGTGGTTGAAACTGGGCGGGTTCTCCTTCCAGCCGTCGGAGATTGGCAAGCTCGCAGCCGTCGCCTTCCTGGCGGCCTGGTTTGCTGAACAGAAAGAAAAATCGCGGGAGTTTTTGAAGGGCGTTCTTTTTCCGCTGTTGATCGTTGGCGTGCTTATGGGGCTGATCGCAAAAGAGCCCGACCTTGGAACCACCGCTCTCATTGGCGGCACCGCCTTTCTCGTCCTGTTCATCGCGGGCGTCCGGCTCTATTACCTGCTGCCCATGCCTGCATTGGGCGTCGGAGGAATCCTCTTCATCGCCTATAAAATTCCGGAGCGCGTCAGCCGGTTGATCGCTTTCCGGGACCTCGAAAAATACAAGGAGGGCGCGGGTGGCCAGCAGTACAATGGCCTGATCGCTTTGGGCTCCGGCGGCGTCGAAGGACTCGGACTTGGCAACGGACGCCAGAAAATGCAGTTCCTTCCGTTCGCGCATACCGATTTCATTTTCCCGATGATCGGTGAAGAGCTTGGGCTCAGATTCACGCTGTTGATCGTTTTCTGTTATGTGTTGATGATCATTTGCGGGGTGGCGATCGCATTGAATTCACGGGATCGATTCGGGATGCTTTTCGGGTTTGGAATTGTCGTCATGTTCGCCCTTCAAGCCGCCTTGAACATCGGCGTGACCACTGCCGTGTTGCCGAACAAAGGGATCACCCTCCCCTTCATCAGCTACGGCGGTTCAAGCCTCGTGTTCTGTCTACTCGGGGTCGGCATCCTGCTCAACATTTATCGCCAGGGCATCAGCGAACGAACGGTCCGCGTCAAGATGAAGCATTCGCCGGGAGGCACGCCTCGAATCTAAAAAATGAAGTTTGCAATCGCAGGGGGAGGAACTGGGGGACACCTGTTTCCGGCATTGGCCGTGGGAGAGGTGCTGCGCGAACGCGGCCATGAGGTTTTGATTTTCATTTCCGAAAAAGAGGTCGATGCCCTCGCGACCAAAGGCCGCACGGATTTCCGCTTCGAAACGCTGCCCAGCATTGGCATGCCGAAGCTGCTTTCGCCGGCCATGCTGAAGTTTTTCAAGCAGTTCAACGCGAGCCTCAGTCCGTGCCGGCAGATTTTCGCCGAGTTCAAGCCCGATGCCGTGCTCGGCATGGGCGGCTTCACTTCGACCGCACCGATCCTGGCCGGCAAGTTGCGGCGCATTCCAACGTTTGTGCATGAGTCGAACGCCATCCCCGGCAAGGCGAACCGGCTCAATGCCCGGCTGGTCGATGTCGTTCTCGTCGGCTTTGAGGAGTGCAAGCGCCACTTCGGTCGGGCGCGGTGTGAAGTCACCGGAACGCCCATCCGCCGTTCACTGGTTCATCCGATGGCCAAGGACAAAGCGCTTGCCGAATTCGGACTTAGGCGCGGTCCCACCACTTTGCTTGTGATGGGCGGCAGCCAGGGCGCCCACGGCATCAACGAAGCCGTCAGGCAGGCGCTTCCCAAACTCAAAGGCGCACCGCTCCAGATCATCCACCTCACGGGCGCCCAGGACGAAACCGCGATGCGGACAGCCTTCCAAGCCGGATCGATTCCGAATCACGTCGCAGCCTTTTGTCATCGGATGGAAGCAGCCTACAGCGCGGCGGATTTGGTCATCGCCCGCTCCGGGGCGGCCAGCCTCGCGGAGATCTCGCACTTCCATCTTCCGTCGATTCTAATCCCGTATCCGGCGGCCGCTGAAAATCATCAGTTTTTTAATGCGGAAATATTTGCACGCGCAGGGGCTGCCACGCTATTAAATGAGGCCGAAACCAACGGCGAAGCGCTTGGCCTGATTATTCGGAGTTTGGCAGAGAATTCCGGACAGTTGTCCACCATGGCAAGCCGCTGCGGACGCCTCTCGCCACAGGATTCCGCCGCCCGCGTTGCGAACATTGTTGAAGGCACTTGATGAAGATAATTACCAAAGCGTTAGCAGACATTCTGGTCGGGGGTGACTTGCACACCCACTTGATCGGAGTGGCCGGCTCGGGAATGAGCGGCATTGCCGGTCTGCTGCTCGCTTTGGGGCACCGCGTTTCCGGTTCGGACAAGGTCAAAACGATCGAGATCGAGCGGCTTCAACGGCTCGGGCTCGAATTCCATCAGCCCCAGTCCGCCGCGAATGTCACTGGCGCCGACCTGGTAATTTTTTCGTCCGCCATCCGCCCCGGAAACGTCGAATATGACGAGGCGATCCGGCTGGGGCTCAACATGGTGCGCCGCGCGGACGCTTTATCCGCCATCATGCAGTGCAAGCGCGGAGTGGTCGTGGCGGGGATGCACGGCAAGACCACCACCTCCTCGATGGCGGCTCACGTCTTGCGGGTGGGCGGCCTTCAGCCTTCGCATTATGTCGGCGCGGAGATTCCGATCCTCAACACCAACGCGCATTGGGACGCAGCCGGCGAATGGTTTGTGGCGGAGGGAGACGAGAGCGACGGCACGCTCGCGAATTACCACGTCGAGCACTCCATCATTTTGAATATCGAGGAGGAACACCTCGATTACTACGAAGACCTCGCGGCCATCGAGGACGTTTTCAATCAACTCATGGGGCAGACCCGTGGCAGCATTTTCTATTGCGCCGACGATCCTCACGCGCTGCGGCTCTGCGCAAACCGGCCCGGCTCGATTTCCTTCGGAGCCTGCGAGGCTGCCGCCTACCGGTTCGCGAATCTCCAAACCGCGAATTTCCAATCGCGGTTCGAGGTCTTTGGCCGGAACGAACTTCTGGGCGAAGTGGTGCTCAATGTCCCCGGCCGCCACAACGTCAGCAACTCGCTGAGCGTCATCGCGCTGGCCTCCGAACTCGGCGTGCCGTTTGAAAAAATCGCGGAGGCGCTCGCCTCCTTCCGGGGTGCTCGCCGCCGGTTCGAACTCAAGTATCGCAGCGAACGCTTTTTGGTTGTGGACGATTACGCGCATCACCCAAGCGAGATCCGCGCCACGCTGGCGACGGCCCGCGCAGGCGGCTGCAAGCGGATCATCGCCATGTTCCAGCCGCACCGCTACACGCGGACGCTCAAGCTGAAGGATGAGTTTGGCTCGGCTTTCGATGATGCCGACACGGTATTTTTGGCGGATATTTATCCCGCCAGCGAACCGCCGCTTCCCGGGGTGACTGGCCAGACAATCGCCGACGCCATGGCGGCGCACGGCCATCACGGCGGCCACTATGTGCCAGATCGCGCTCAGATGGTGGTGGAAGTGGGTCGGATGCTGGAACCCGGCGACTGCGTCTTGAGCCTGGGCGCCGGCAACATTCACGAGCAAGGCTCAATCATTGCCCGCGACCTGGCGGTGCTTGAAGAACTCCAGGGCGTGATGGGCGAAGGAGCGATCCGGCTGTATGAACCGGTCTCCAAGCACACCACATTCCGCATCGGCGGGCCCGCCCAGTTCTGGGCCGAGCCCGAAACGGAGGCAGGCTTCGCGCGGCTGGTCGCACATTGCAACCAGAACGCCATTCCACTCATGGTGATCGGGCGCGGCTCCAACATGCTGGTCCTGGACGGCGGCATTTCCGGAGTCGTGGTCCATCTCGGCAAGGGAGAGTTCCACCGCTTGGAAATCGACGGCCTTAAGATTTTCGCAGGCGCCGGCGTGAAGCTCAAAGAGCTTGCGATGGCGGCCAAAGCGGCGAACATCGGCGGGTTCGAGTGGATGGAAGGCATTCCCGGAAACGTCGGGGGCGCCCTGCGCATGAACGCCGGAGCGATGGGCGGCGAGACTTTTCGCCAGGTCACGTCGCTGCAGGTCGTGGATTCCGAAGGCCAGATCCTCAACAAGGTTCCCGCCGATCTCGACGTGCGCTACCGCGGCGTTCCGAGCCTCGAGAAACAGTATGCCATCTCGGCGGTTTTCGAAGGGCACGCTTCGTCGGCAGAAGAAATCACACGCTTGCTTGAGGATTCGATCCAGAAGCGGCGCGGCGCGCAGCCGAGGGAATCGAGCGCCGGATGCGCGTTCAAGAATCCTGCGGAATTGCCCGCCGGCAAACTGATCGATGAACTTGGTTTGAAAAACACCCGGATCGGCGGCGCCCGCATCTCGGAAGAGCACGGCAATTTTATCGTCAACGACGGCGGCGCAACGGCAGCCGATGTCCTCAAACTGGTCGAGCATGTGAAGACTACCGCCCTGCTTCAGCGCGGGATCGAACTGATCCCCGAGGTGCGGATCGTCGGCCAGGCGGAGCCAACGTTCCTCCAACCGTAAATTTATGTCCACCCTTTCCAATCAACGCATCGCAGTTCTTAAAGGCGGCCCGGGCTCCGAACGCCCGGTCTCGATGGCGACGGGAGCGGGTGTCGCCGGGGCGCTGCGGGAACTCGGCGCTGAAGTGCTCGAAATCGACGTGACCGGCCCCGGCTTCGAATTGCCGGCGGGAATCGACATCGCCTTTAACGCGGTCCACGGCACGTTCGGCGAAGACGGCCAGATCCAACGCGAACTCGAAGCGCGGGGCATTCGCTATACCGGCGAAGGGGTTGAGGGAAGCGAGCGAGCCTTTGACAAGCTCCAGTCCAAAGCTTGCTTCGTAGCGGCAGGAGTGCCGACCGCGAAGTATGAAGTCGTGCGCGCCGGCCAGACGCCGACCTTGCCTCTGCCGTATGTGATCAAAGCGCCAAAGGAAGGCTCCAGTGTCGGCGTGTTCATTGTAAAGACGCCCGAGGAAGTGGCGGCCGCCGTCAAGGATGCCGCTAAATATGCCGACGAACTCCTCGTCGAGGAATTTGTGCCGGGCCGTGAACTGACGATCGGCATCCTGGGCGATCTCGCGCTCCCCGTCATTGAGATCAAGCCCAAGCAAGGCTTCTACGATTTCAATAACAAATACCCTTTTCTCGATCCGCAGGGCAAAGGCGCGGCCGACCATTACTGCCCGGCTCCCCTCGACCTCGACACCACCTTCCGCATGCAGCAAACGGCCCTGGCCGCCCACCGCGCCCTGGGCTTGGAAGTCTATTCCCGCGTGGACATCCTGCTGCGGCCCGACGGTGAACCTGTCGTTCTGGAAATCAACACCATCCCCGGCATGACCCAGGCCAGCTTGTTGCCCGAAGCCGCCGCGGCTGCCGGAATCCGTTACGCTCAACTCTGCGAGCGCATTGTCGAACTCTCCCTCTCCCGATTCCGCGTATGAAAAACCGTCGCAAACCCCTTGCCAACCTTCGTCGGCCCGCCAGCCGCAGGTTAAAAACGCAGAACCTTCTAGAGGTTAAGATTCGCTCGGAACTGGCCAACCAGCAACGCAACCGCTGGCTCATGGTTTGGACCTGCAAGCTTCTGCTGGCGTCCGCACTGATCAGTGGAAGCTTTTACGGCGTGCGCGAGGGCTTGCGCCGGTGCTTCTGGCGAAATCCAGAATATAGTCTAGCCACAGTGGAAATCACCAATGACGGATCGGCCATCTCCCGCGACGTGGTGCTCAACACGGCGGGGCTTAAGATGGGCACGAATATCTTCAACATCAGCCTGGCCAAAGCGCGCGAATCCCTTGCCGGTCTGCCCCAAGTGAAGCACGTTGAATTGCAGCGGGTGCTTCCAAACAAGATCGTTATCGAAATCAATGAGCGCCGTCCAGTGGCGTGGCTGGCCAGCACCCAGACTGACGATCCGTCGGCCTCCGAGAAGTCGTCCCTGATCGATAGCGCCGGGGTGGTCTTCAAGCCCAAGCGCCAGATGGCCGAATACCTGCGCCTGCCGTCAATCTACGGAGTCGATGCCGAGAATTTTCCGCCGGGAGAAGTCGTGGACAATCCGGAGGTCCTCTCCGCGCTTGAACTTATCCGCCAGAACGGCGACGCGAACCGGTTTCAGCTCCAAAGCATCGATCTCTCCAAAGGTTATTGCATGATCGCCACCGATGCAAAGCGCGCAAAAATCACCTTTGGCCTGGATAACGTGGACCGCCAGTTGGAGCGCTTGGGAGCCGTGCTGGATTACACCTACAACACCCACCGGGATCTGCAGACGGTCAATTTGATGGTGGAACGAAACATCCCGGTGACCTTTGCTGTTCCAGGCGCCCAGGAACCCGTGGCGGAGGAATCGGTCAAAACCGACAAGCCCGCAAACCCGGTCGCGAAGCCCGGCGGATCGGATAAGATTGAAAAATCGAGCCCCTCGTCGGGCAGTCGCACAGCCTCCGTTAAGAGTTCCGAGGCGAAAAAACGCGCCGCTTTGAGCAAGAAGAAAGTCGAGCCGGAAATCCGGCGGGCCGAACCGGTGATCCGTCGGGCTCTGCCGGTAAATCCCATGCGCACCATGCAACCCGTCGCCGCGCTAATTCCAAACCACTAACTGACGAATGGGAAAAGACAACATCCTGGTCGGACTTGAAATTGGCACCTCGAAAATCTGCGTTGTCGTGGGCGAAGCGAAAGCCGACGGCCCGATCAAGATTCTGGGGGTAGGCATGACTCCCTCGCGTGGCGTACGCAAAGGGGAGATTGTCGATTTCGACACGGCGCTGAGTTGCGTGCGCGATGCGCTCGCCGAGGCCGAGGACAAAAGCGATGTCACGATCAAAAACGTCTTCGTCGGCGTGAGCGGCGGCCATATTCGCTCTTTCAACAACCGCGGCTGCGTCAATCTGCCGGAGGACCGCGAGGAGATCGAGGAGATCGATTGCGAAGACGTGGCCATCAGCGCGCGCGACGTCAGCATCCCGCAACAGAACGCCTTTTTGCACACCATTCTCCAGCACTATTATGTGGACGGCCAGGACGGCGTGCTGAATCCCACCGGACTGCTTGGACGCATGCTGGAGGCCGATTTTCACATCATTCATGGCATCGGCAACCGGATCAAAAACGCGGTCCGCTGCGTCAAAGAGATCGGACTGGAAGTCGAGGACGTGGTCTTCAACGGGCTGGCCTCAGCGCAAGTGGTTCTCAGCCAACAGCAGAAGGATTTGGGCGCATTGGTCATCGACATCGGCGGCGGCACGACCGATTACATTCTCTATGTCGAAGGGGCGGTAAAGCAGAGCGGCGTGCTCGCGGTCGGCGGCGACCATATCACCAACGACATCTCAATGGGGCTGGGGATTCCCATGGCCAAGGCCGAACGGCTTAAGATGGAAGAAGGCGACGCCACGATCGGCAATGCGCCCCCCGGCGATACGATTCTCCTGAAAGACGAAGTCGGTTTCGTGGGTCGCGGGATCGAGCGCGAAAAGCTAAACACCATCATTCACCTGCGCGTGCGCGAAGCTTTCGAGATGCTCAAACGGAGCATCGAGGAGGGGCCGTATCTGCCGATGATCGGGACAGGAGTGGTGATCACCGGCGGCTGCTCTCATCTGCGCGGCATCGGCGGATTGGCCCAGGAAGTTTTCAACATGCCGGTCCAGATCGCCCATGCCCAATCGACTTCCGGCCTGACCGCCGCCTCCGAAAACCCGCAGCTTGCCTCCGCCATCGGCATTCTTCGCTATGCCCAGGCGTGCTACGCCAACCGCCCGGCCAAGCGCGGGATCATCGGCAAGCTCAAAGATCTTTTTGGGAAACGATGACGGCGTTCACCACAGAGGAGCGGCTGGAAGCCGCTTCTACAGTAGAAGCGGCATCCCTGCCGCTTCGATCCGCATTTTCGGAATAACAGCTCCCACCCTATGATCGAACTCACCCCCAGGCATTCCAATGCCTCCGCCCGGACAATCAAGATCGTCGGAATCGGCGGCGCGGGCGCCAACGCCCTCGACCGGATGGTTCTCGACGGCGTGAACCCGGTTCATCTCATCGCCATGAACACCGACGCGCAGGCGCTTACCGCCTCCGTTGCCGGGGAGAAAGTGCAGCTCGGCCATACCGCCACGCGAGGGTTCGGCTCGGGGGGCGATCCCGAACTCGGGCGCGCCTCCGCTGAGGAATCGCTGAATGAAATCCGCTCCGCCCTTGAAGGGATCGACTTAGTGTTCCTCCTGGCCGGATTGGGCGGCGGAACCGGCTCCGGCGCAGCGCCCGTAATTGCGGAACTTGCCCGTGAAGCAGGCGCCCTGGTGATTGCGGTCGTCACCCTTCCGTTCGCGTTCGAAGGCAAACGCCGCGTGACGCAAGCCGCGGAAGCCCTCGCGCCTATCCAGCAATATGCGGATGCTGTGATCTGTTTCGAAAACGATCGGATGGCCGAAACCCTACCCCCCAAAGCGGGCATCCAACAGGCGTTTGTCGCGACCGATCTGACGATCAGCCAAAGTGTGCAAGCCATCGCCGCGATGCTTGCCAGAAACGGCTTGATCCACCTTGGCTTTGACGAACTTCAGGCGGCGCTGAGTTCTGTGAACTCGCGATGCCTCTTCGGATATGGGGAAGCAACAGGCGACAACCGCCCTTACGACGCTCTGGCTCGCGCCCTGAAAAACCCGCTCATGGACAAAGGCCGGCTGCTGCGCGATTGCGAAGCGGTGCTCGTCCAGGTCAGCGGCGGCCCGGAAATGACCCTCGACGAGGTGCAACTCCTGATGGAAGAGTTCAATCGTCAGATCGATGACCGCACCCGGATCTTGTTCGGGGCGGCAGTCGATCCCGAACTGGCGGGCCGACTCACCGTGACCATACTCAGTTCGCTTTCCGCAGACGAAGCAGGCGCAGTCCAGCAGCGCGCCACCCGTGTGCTTCCCGCAGGGCAACCAGCCCGCGTCGCGCCCGCCGCCCGGGTCGTGGCCGAGCCGGAACGGTTCGAGCCGATCTCAGAGATCCCGGAGGACGTGGCGTCAGTTTTTGAAGCAGAGGACGAAGCTGCCGCGCCGTACGAGGCCGTTGAGCCTGCGGTGGAGTTCGAGGAAACCGTGCCCGAAGAAGAGGGAATCACCGAAATCTCAGAACGGAGCGTGGGCGTCCTGCCCGCCGCCGCACCGGAGAAGCCCGAGAAACCCCGCAGTTCCGCGTGGGCTGCACAGACTTCGCTCTTTGGAGAAGAACCGGTCGCGCCACCCGCACGGACCCCGCGTGAGCCAGCCGAACGAATCGTCAAGCCGGTCCCCGGCAGAATGTTGCAGCGGCCCGCCGCACCAAAGCCCGCGCCTGCAACGAAACGGATCGAGCCGCAGCCTGTCGCCGAGGAACCGATTGCGGAGCCTGCTCCAGCGCCAGTCCCGGAAAAGCTGCGCGCCCCGGCCCTGCGCCCCCCGATTTCTCAGCCGGCACCCCCACCTGCCGCACCGAAAACTCCCCTGCAAGAAACGATGCAGTTTGAGCCAGTCACGCGCGGTCGCTTTGAGAAGAGTGAGCCGACCATCGTGGACGGACAAGACCTGGACGTCCCGACGTATCTGCGGCGGCATGTGAAGATCAGGTAAAGGGGAATGGGAGTTATGGGAAGCATGGGAGTTATGGGATTTCTCCCATGCTTCCCATAATTCCCATACTTCCCATTCCTCAAGGTCCCACCGCAAACCGCGGGCTCACCTCGGTCTGCGAAGAGCAGTAAACCTCCACGGTTTCCCCGGCTCCGGCGGCAGTCACGCGGGCCCGCACGGTATCGACCGCCAGGGTGGGCGTGTTGCAGTCGCGGCTGAGGTGGCAAAGGATGGCGCGGTTCAAGCCGTGCGCGAGCATCTCTTCGACTTCGCTGGCGGCAGCGGTATTGGAGAGGTGACCATGGCTGGACATGATCCGCTGCTTGATCGCCCAGGGCCGGCGAGTGTCGTTCTGAAGCAGCTTCTCGTCGTAGTTGGTCTCGATGACGAGCGTGTTCACTCCCCTCACCCGCTCCCGGGCGAGATGGGTGCATTTGCCGAGATCGGTCAGAAATCCGAGCGAGCCGTCGCTGTGGCGGAGCACAAAACCCACCGGGTCCACGGCGTCGTGAGGAACCGAAAACGCGTGGACCATAATGTCCCTGATTTCGAAATCCGTGCCCGTTTGGAATTGGCGCACATCCTGATGGAGCGCCAATTCCTCTTTCCGGAGTATTTCCGCCGTAAGCCGCGTGCAATAAACCGGGATCGGGGTTTTTTTGCAGAAAACGCGCATCCCCGAGACGTGATCGGAGTGTTCGTGCGTGAGCAAAATGCCATCGATCGTGCAGGGATCCACCCCCAGGGTTGAAAGGCGCGTGGTCATCTGGCGCGCACTCAATCCGCCGTCGATCAGCAAACGGCACCCGCTCGACTCGACCAAGGCACAATTGCCCGCACTGCCGCTGCCGAGGATGGTGACGTTAAACACAGCGAGATTCTAAGCAGGAATCGTGCGGAAAGAAAAGCCGATGCTATACTCCAATTCGCAATCGAATTCACAACCGCGCATAGCGCCCTCCCCGAAACGCTCATACAACCGTCCTCTCCGTTGAGTGGACGGCTGCCATCACAAAGGAATCACTATGAAATTCATTACCAAAACCGCTTGGGCCGCCGCAATCGCGGTCGCCCTTACCGGAACCACATGGGCCACGACAATGCAGGGCAAGACTCAGCAACAGTCGTCAAAACAACATCAAGCGAATCGTCCGGAAGCCGTTGGCGAAAAGACGAATTTAACTGCCGGGGAACGAAACTTCCTCCAGAGCGCGGCAGAGATCAACGCCAGCGAAGTGCAACTCGGAAAGATTGCGTTACAGAAATCACAGGACCCGAAGATCCGCCAGATCGCAGAACACTTGGTGAGCGACCACACGAAGGCAAATCAAGAATTGCAAAAGCTCGCCAGCGACAAAGGAGTCTCACTGACTATGCAACCCAACCATCGCGAGCAGCGCAGGCTCTCAAGGTTGGAGAGCAAGAGCGGAAGCGAATTCAACAAGGCCTTCCTGAGACAAAATATCATCGGCCATGAACGCGCGATTTCGCTCTTCGAGGCCGTTTCGCGGCGCGCTCAAGATCCGGACATCAAGTCCTGGAGCGGAAAGATGGTTCCCGGCCTGCAAGATCATCTGGCGATGGCCAGGAGCGCCTCACCCGAAGCGGTTGCTGAACGCGGCCAAGGCTGGCAAAAGGGCAAACACCAGATGAAATCCCAGCAGCCTAGCGGAGCCGCAAGTCCGAGCGGCATCATGAGCCCGAGCCCGAGCGGAGCCGCAAGTCCGAGCGGGTACTAAGCGACAGGGATTAACGAAAGGCTAGCGCCAAGCTCGCCAAAAGCGCAAAGGAGAAGAATGGGAAGTATGGGAGAGATATGGGAAGCATGGGACTGATCCCATAACTCCCATAACTCCCATAACTCCCATGCCTCCCATTTCTGGGGTCCACATCGCCGCCTCGACAGAGCGAGGCAGCTACAGCGACAAGCTCCGGTAGTTCCGGCAGGCGAACACCCGGATCTGTCGCAAGGGCAGGCCACGGCGCATCTCCTGCCATTGGGCGATGAGTTCCACCGTTTCAAAGCCGCTTCTGATGGCGGTGGGTGGCCGCCGTTCGGCCCGATCAGTAATGTATAGAGCATCGCGCCCGTGGAAGAGGCTCACCCCGGCCTCTTCGCTGGCGTATTCGTCCAGGGGCAACTTCGGGTCCACTGCGAGCATCGCCCGGATGAGAGCTCTTCGGCGGGCGTCCGCTTCACTGCCTTCTTTGGATAGCTTCGGATCGGTCGCCGCCGCCAAAGCCGCCGCCAACGCGTCGTGTTTGGCCGGATCGCTAGCTTGCGCAAGGAGCTGGCGGGCCAACACCACCGGTTCGATCATCTCGTCATAACGCGGCCAGAAAGAATACTGGTTTTCAATCGCCTGCGACTCGGGGATGTAAACGGAGGGATGCCCCGGGCCATCCGAACGTTTCTCCGGAAGATAGAACGAAAGGCTCGATGCGGTCTGGTATTTGTTGGCGATCAGGAAGAGCGGTTTGCCGCCCTCCTTTTCAAGTCGGTGTCGGAGGTCGTCCACGGCGATGGCCACCGTCTGCCAGCCACGCAAGCGGCCGGTGGGATCTTTTTCATAGGACCACTTCAATCCCAACTGGCGGACCACATCGGTATTGAAAAGGAAAAGACTCATGGCCAGGCCCAAAGCCAGGGTGGCAACGGCAAATCGGCGGGCGGCGAGATGGCGCTGCGCAAGTTCGTGCCAGAACGCGGCGGTCAGAATGCCCAGGCTCACAAACGCAGGAGCGGTCCAATTGGGTTCCCCGGTTCGCTTGAACGCGAGCAAAAGATACATGACCAGCAGCGGCAGGGCGAAGAGCACCAAAAACCGGGATTTGAAATGCACCCGCGCCTCGCGGCACCCCCAGAAAAGCGCTGCCAGCATCGCGGCAAAAATCAGTGGAGAATAAACCCCGAAGTGCAGGCCTAGAAAATTCAAAACGGCGCCCGGATGAAACCCGCCCGTATGCCCATCAATCCCACCCCGGCTCCGCAGATGTTCAACGGTGATCCAGTGGTGCTGGGAATTCCACACCAGCGGGGGGAGCGCTGACAGGACAAAAACTCCAAGCATCGTCCAAAATCCAGGCCGCCGGAACTCCTGGCGTAACCTGGGAGTAAGCGCCAGCACCAAAACCACCGAAAGCAACTCCATCGCGTTGGTGTACTTCGCCAGAAAACCGAGTCCCATGAAGGCGCCGGTCAGCGGCCAAAACCAGGAAAAGCGCGGGCTCCGCTCCAGAGCGAGCCAGAAAGCGAAGAGCGCAGCCGCCCAGAAGAAAATCGAGAGCGCATCGATGGTCATCACCAAGCCACCTGCCTGGAAAATGGGGGTCAGGTTCAGCAACAAAACGCTCCAGATCGCCACCGAGTTTCCATAAAGCCGCCGGGCGAGCGCAAAGAGAACGAGGCTGGTGCCCAACGCGAAAAACGGACTTAAGAAGCGGACGCCGAGTGCGGTGGGGCCAAAGAGCTTGGTGCCTATCCAAATGGCCGTCGCCACGCCTGGCCCCTTGGAGTAATAGGCCCAATCGAGCCGCTGGGACCATTGGAAATAATAGGTTTCATCGGGCGAAAGCTCCATCTGGCTCCCCAAAAAGAGGCGGAGCGCCGTCAACGAAAGCAGGAAGATAAGAAGCCGGCGGTTCATGAGGGTAGGTTGCCGTCAACTGCGCCCTGGATCAAACTCGGATGATCCCGATGCAACGCCGGGGCGATGCGTCCGCCCAGCCGCCGCCAAAACGCTTCCGCGGCGGCCACGCCCAGCAATCCCAGCCCGCACCCAAGAAACGCGGAAATGAATACGTCACTCGGCCAGTGGGAGCCGGTGTAGATGCGCGAATAGCCGACGGCTGCGGCGATTGGAAAGTAGAGCCAACCCCGGCGCCGGTAAAACGCTGCCAGCACCATGGCGGCGGTGAAGTTATCGGTCGTGTGGCCGGATGGAAAGGAGCGCCCCTGGATCACACCCGACTCCGGCTGCGAAGCGGTCACGTTCGCGGGCCGAATGACGGCGAAAAACGCCGGTCTGGTCTTCTGCAATTTGACGACCCGCACCGCTTGCGCCTGGCAGGGACGGGGCCGGTTGAAAACGCACTTGAGACTGTTCACCACCACGCCATCGGCGATGCCGACGCTCAAAGCGAGTGTCAGCAACAGGGCGCGCGCTTTGAAACCGCCAAAAACCGCGACAACCACGATCAATAAAAGCAGGACCGGAGTCCAGAAATCGAAACTGGACAGCGTCGCCATGATCCGGTCGAGCGCAGGACTCGTCCACTGGCGATTGATTAGAAGAAAAAGCTTTTGCTCCATCCCGAAAGGCAGAAAATATGAACACTATGGTCTGGCCAAAACAAGTAAAGGCACGAATTGCGATCCTGATGCTCGGGGCGATGGGAGCGACCTTCTCGTTCGACGCGCTCCATGCGCAGGAACTCAACGCTTTCGGTGGCTTCATGCTGGGTGTCGCACAGTTCACGGCGGTTACTCAAGCTGCCGCACAGGAGGCCAGCGCCCGCCAAATCCTGGCCATGGTGCGCGCCAATGAGTCGGGGCAAAACCGCGACGTGACGGGGCAACTCCAAATGTCCACCGCCGATGGGACGCTCCGCATTCCTTTTCTGCTGCGGATGAGAGGCGGGAACATCACTTACCAGTTCTCCAATCCGCCCGAGGCGTTTGTGCTGCGGATGGGTGAAAACGGTTCCCGCCTGGACCGGATCACCGGGAGCGGCAAAAGCGAAAAGATCACCGGCGCCAAACTCGACGACTTGGTGCGCGGCACAGACATCAGCTACGAAGACCTCGCTTTGAAGTTTCTCTACTGGAACAAGGCAAGAGTCGCAGGAGAAGAAAACATCAACATAAGCCGCTGCTGGGTGATCGATGCCGTCCCTTCCGGCAAGGACGATTCCCAATACGACCGGGTCCGGCTTTGGGTGGAAAAAAGTGGCGGGCTATTGCGGGCGGAATGCTACGCGGGCGGCAAACTCGTGAGGCGATTTGCCGTGATCGGCGTCCAGCATGACCGCCAGGGGAAGGGTTACATCCTCAAGAAAATGCGGATCGAGACAATGGATGGTCGCGGGCGGGACCACGCGCCGACGTATCTGGAAGTCAGGCAGTAAAGGAGGGCTGCTCGTTAAAAACGGCTTCCACGGCATTGATGAGGGCCGCCCGGGCAAACGGTTTGGAGATATAAGCGTCCATTCCACCGAGCAAGCATTTCTCCTCGTCGCCTTTCATGGCGCGGGCAGTCAGAGCTACAATCGGGACGCGCCGCCCGGATTGGCTCTGGTGCGCCCGAATCCGGATTGTCGCCTCAAATCCATCCATTTTGGGCATTTGCACATCCATGAGAATCACGTCGAACTCCGCTTGCTGCGCGGCTTCCACTGCCTGAACTCCATCCGCAACCACTTGGACCTGATGCCCGCGGGACGCCAAGAAACTTGAGGCGACGTGCTGGTTAATGGGGTTGTCCTCGGCAAGCAAAATGCGAAGCACGCGGGAGGCGGGATGAGCTCCATTTCGGGAGGCAGGCCCCTCGATGGCTACTCCCAAGGCGGCCAGCAGAGCTCTCTGGAGTTCCATTTGGGCAAACGGTTTATTGAGCACATTTTCAATGCCCAACTCGTGAATACGCCCGGCTGTATCCGGCTGGACCACGGTAGGAGACATCAGCACAATGCGATGAGCAGTCTCCGACCGGTGCAGGATCATCTGCTCGGCCAGCGTCAGCCCGTCGCTGTCCGGCATGGCCGTGTCCAGCAGAACGAAGTCGAACGGATCGCCGCACTCCATCGATTTCCGCAGTTCGCAAATGGCGTCGAATTCTCGTCCGACCGATACCGCCCGCATCCCCCATCCATGAACCGTTCCCTCGATCACCCTTCGGCTCACCGCATTGTCGTCAACAATGAGCACACTTCGGCCCTGCAGTTCTCCGGGCTTGGCCTGCTGCGCCGTATCCACGGTCAGTCCGCGTTCAAAGGCCACGCTAAACTCGAAGCAACTCCCCTTGCCAAGCTCGCTTTTCACCGTCAAACGGCCGCCCATTTGCTCCACCAGTCCGGAGGAAATCGCCAACCCCAGGCCGGTCCCCCCAAAGCGCCGGGTGGTGGAGCCATCGGCCTGCACAAAGGGGGCGAAAACCGAGGCCTGCATTTCGGGCGCGATCCCGATCCCGGTATCCGTGATGGCGAACCGCAGCAGGGGCTTGCCGTCGCTGTTCAGAGTGGAATCCACCGCGACGATCACTTCGCCTTCCTCGGTGAACTTCACGGCATTGCCCAGCAGATTGATAAGCACCTGGCGGAGCCGAATCGGGTCGCCCATCAACGAATCCGGCACGGAGCCCGGCAAATCCGCAACGAGTTCAAGCCCCTTCTGGCCGGCTTCGAACCCGATCGGCTTGACCAATTCGAAGATCAGTTCGCGCAGACTAAAGTGAACGCACTCCAGTTCGAGTTTTCCGGACTCAATTTTGGCGCAATCGAGGACGTCATTGATAATATCGAGCAACGCCTGCCCCGAGCCGCGCACGATATTGAGATACTCCCGTTGTTGAGGAGAAAGCGGCGTGTCCAGAACGAGTTCGGTCATGCCGAGGATCCCATTCATGGGCGTGCGGATCTCGTGGCTCATGTTGGCCAGGAACTCGCTCTTGGCCCGGTTTGCCGCTTCGGCAGCCCCTTTGGCCGCCCGCAGTTCGACCGTGGTCAGCCCGCGCAGCTCGATCTCCCGGGCCAGATCGCGGTTGGTGGCGTCCGCCCATTCGTTTGCGGAACGGAGTTCGTCTTCGATGCGCTTGCGTTCGGTGATCTCGTGGGCCAGCTCAAAGTTGGCCATCGCAAGCTGCCCGGTTCGGTCCGCCACCCGTTTTTCCAACTCCTCGGCGTTTTTAAGCAAGTCCTGCCGCATCCCTGCCATGGAGGCAGCCATTCGATTGAACTCCCGGGAGAGTTCGCCGATTTCGCCGGGGTCGTCCTCGGAAAGGCGGGTGTCGAACTCTCCCCGTCGAAACTGAGCCGCGCCGAGTTGCAAGCGTTTTAGCGGCCGGGTGATGCCTCTGCCCACCGCTTCCGCCAGCGCCACCGCCACCAGAAGCGCCACCACGCTGATGACA
>SESA01000859.1_pt1 | contig 17518 bp, 17 predicted proteins | sample 3171451 | NCBI WGS metagenome assembly SESA01 (sample SAMN06051862, study PRJNA518727) | freshwater metagenome | biome: subpolar coniferous forest; feature: holomictic lake; material: water; isolation source: holomictic Lake 227, 8 m depth | place: Canada: near Kenora, Ontario | collected...
CGATGCAGCGGACCGGCAATGCGGGGGCATCCATGAGGGAGATATCCTTGTGTTTGCCGAGACGGCAGTTGCAACGGCTGAAGGAAATATCATAGATCTTTCTACGATCACCCCTTCGCCACGGGCAATTGAACTGGGGCAAAAATACCAGATGGATCCCTGTACCGCAGAAGTTGTGCTGCGGGAGAGTGATTCGATTGTTGGCGGGATACCCGGTTTTCTGTTGTGCATGAAAGCCGGCACCCTGCTGCCCAATGCCGGTGTCGATGCATCCAATGCCCCATCGGGCTGCGTAACCCCCCTTCCCAAAAATCCTGACCAGAGTGCCCTTGCCATCAAATCTGTTATCGAACGCAGGTACAGGGTGAAGATGGGAGTCATCATCGCTGACAGCCGGACGCACGCGATGCGCCTAGGTTGCAGTGGTGTTGCAATTGGCTGTGCGGGGATTACTGCGGTAATTGATGACCGGGGCAGGAGCGATCTCTTCGGGCGCAAACTCGAAGTGACGAAAAGGGCGGTGGCAGACAATATCGTATCTGCTGCCGAGCTGGTGATGGGAGAAGCCGATGAGTGCACTCCTGCGGCCATAATAAGGGGAATCGGACTTCCCATCAGCGATCAGGTTGGCATTGAGTCGATTGCTGCGGATGAGTGCCTCTTCATGGGTGTGCTGAGGAACAGTTCACCTGAGTAAGTCTGCCAAGGATAGGCGGAATTTTTTACCCAATCACCGGTGGATCAGCCCGAGCGTTTCAAGTGCCCGCTTGGCAGCTGCCTGTTCTGCCAGTTGCTTACTATCCCCGGTCCCCTCGCCAAGAAGATCATTCTTAAAAAAAACCTGGCAGGTGAAGAACGGTTTGTGATCAGGGCCCTGCTTCATAGTCTCTTTGTAATCGGGGACGGCGGACCGTTCCTTCTTCTGGAAATATTCCTGCAGGATACCTTTTGCGTTCTGGTTCGGATTGTAACTATCCAGCGAATCTGACATGATGGCGTTGACAAAAAAGGCCACATCATCAAGCCCGAATTCACAGTACAGGGCACCGATGAATGCCTCGAACGCGCCACCGGTGATTCGTTCACCGTAAGTATTCTGTTCCCCTATGGATTTTGGGATCAGGCGTGTAAAGGCCTTCTTCTCATGCTGGCGCGTCAGGGCATCAAGGGCGCGGTTCGATACCACGCCGCTTAAGATCTTTGTCATCGACCCCTCGTCCAGCACCGCATCGCGCTGGGTGAACAGCGATTGGGCAATGATAAGACTCAGGACACGGTCACCGAGAAACTCATACCGCTGCCAGTCCTCTTTGGTGATATCCCACCGGTCAGTGCCCGCAATTCCATAGGCAGCATTGAAGCGGGTGACAAAAAGTTCAATAATCCGGTTGACATCCGGGTCCGGACTATGCAGGAGTTCTATAAGCGAGAGTCCGGACTGCCCGTTCATACCATGGGAATCTGCCGAGCGGTTGGATAAAACTATCGCTTTCGCTCGACTCCGACCCTGCCCTTGTCCACAACCAAAGAGATGCCAAGACCTTCAAGATATGCCCTGCTCTTGCCGGTGCCATGAATCAGTAACTCTGCCAGATCCTCTTTCTCATCGATATCTGTGTGGAGCCGGAACGAGTCGATCACTTCGCAGGAGAGGCCTTCATCAGCTGCGATCTTCATGTGCTTTAAAAAACTCATTCCATAGTAGTCGAAATGGAACCGCTTGGTATCCTTAATAAAGATCACATTCGTACCCCCGCCACGTCCGGGCACGATCGCCATATCACTCGTTGTACCTGTGACTCGCAGGATGGATGCGCGATCTGCAAGGGGCAGATCCGCCATGAGGATGAGAAGAGGGCCTTCACAATCCGGAATTATCTGGTTTAAGGAACTGCTGAGATCTGCGTCTTTTATCGTGATCTGGACATCATCACTGTCATAGAGTTCGGTGCTGACGATAACAGGTGTGCAGAGGGAATCAATGGTGGTAGTTATGACATCCTGTACCATGACACGGGCAAATGCTTCCCGTTCTGCCTGATCGAGAATGCAGGACAAGCGTGTCTTCGGGTTGATGGGTTTATACGGTATAAGAGCGTGAGGGCACATTGCATAACCGTGTACGCGGGGAATGGAAAAAAGGATGCTGATATACTTTTTTCCCGTGATGAAAAATCCCGCAGGTTTAACATCCCTGCTGCTGATAGTTCCGGAATGGACAATCCTGGATTTACGGTAAAGCAGATGCCCGAAAAGATCGTAATGGGCATCAAACGCCGGACCTCAAACGCAGACGGCCGGAGCGTTAAAGACATTCCTGCATGCTGGCAGGAATTTCTCTCAACAAACATGGCCGCAAAGATCACCAACCGCTCAAAGACTCCGGCAATGTTTGCCGTATACTCTGAATACGATAGTGACTGGACCGGGGAATATTCCTACATGATCGGAAGTGAAGTGACAAAGGCAGACACGATTCCTGCGGGACTCGCAGTCACAAGGATTCCTGCCCAGACCTATGCCGTCTTTAAAGCAGCCGGGCCCATGCCGGATGCACTCCTTTCAGTCTGGATGTCAGTCTGGGGGACGAATCTGCCCCGCACCTATACCTGCGATTTTGAATGGTACGATGCCAGGTTCACACGGCCGGAGAATAAGGAGATCGATGTCTACATAGCGGTGAATGAAGAAGAGATCGAAAATATGCGATAAGTCACTTCACCTTTTTTATCTTTTCCGGTTTGTCTCTATCCAGGTACCAGTACCTGCGACCCTCCGCTTTCCAGCCGGAAATGATCCTGCGGAATAAGCATCTCGAACCGGCTCCCTTTTCCGGGCTCTCCGGTCTCTTTTATTGTCATACCGGTGAACAAAAGGATCTCCATGGCAAGGAATAAACCCCAGCCGGTTCCTTTTCCATAGCCGCGCTCGAATACCTTGTTCTTGTTTTCCACAGGAATGCCCATTCCATTATCTTCCACAACCAACACGATTGCAGCATCTTTGTGGGACACAGATATCCGGATCTCTGATGCAGAACCGCTGTGACGCTGGGTGTTTTCGAACAGGTTTGAGAAGACTTTTTCAAAGAGGGGGTCGGCATATACCGATGCGCCACCAGTAAGATCAGTAACCCGGATTGTTTTCAGATCCGCTTCTTCCATGGCCCGGTGTATCACACCCTTCAACAACTGCCATTGGCGGGGTTCAACACCAATATTCTGGTACTCCTTGGCAAATTTGAACTGGCGCCGGATCTTATCGATCGCCTGCTTTTCCTTTTCAATAAACGACCGTTGTTTAGGATCTTCTACCATCATCTCCAGCAGTTCAGTATACCCGACAACCGCTGTCAGCTGGTTGAGCACATCATGCCGGGTCACGCTCCCGACAATCTGGAGCTTCTTTAACGCAAACTCCAGTGATTTTTTCAATTCGACCTGTGTCGGTTCAGCAGGGGATCTTATTCCACCCTCACATTCAGCCTCGTTTTTGGCCTCACCAGATTCGTTATCTCGTTCCGACATGCCTGCTCCATCGATATTGATTGCATTGCCTGTTCAATGATTATTGTCATCTATGCACTGCGCAGTACATTATGCTTTACCCTTTTTTGATCTCTGTTTCGATCTTTGAGAATACGGTTTATCGGTAAATGGCATTAACTTTCAATAGCTAATAAAATCATCATTGTTCATGCAGCACCGGGTCATCACCTTCTCAAAAAATATTTTTTTACCACTTACTACCGTGTGCCGGAACCGGTGCGGTTACTGTAGTTTCCGGACACCTGTCAGGGACGGCTGCCTGATGGCACAGGATGATGTCGAAACGACACTCCGGCATGGTGCGGCTATTGGGTGCACAGAAGCACTCTTCACTTTCGGCGAGCGTCCGGAAGAGGAGCCCGGGTTCAGTGAATATCTCAAACCATTTGGCTATACCACCATTCTCGATTACTGTGAGGCGATGTGCAGGAAGAGCATCGAATACGGAGTCCTGCCGCACACGAACGCGGGAATACTCACTTTCGATGAGATGGAGCGCCTGCGCACTGTGAATGCCAGCATGGGACTCATGCTCGAAACAACTGCGCGGATCCCTGCTCACGCAACCTCAAAGGGAAAGGAGCCGGAAGTGAGGCTCGCGATGATAGAAGATGCAGGCAAGCTCAAAATACCGTTCACGACCGGCCTGCTTCTCGGTATTGGCGAGACAATGGCAGACAGAGAAGAGTCGCTCTGCGCAATCCGTGATATCCACCGGCGCTATAAGAATATCCAGGAAATCATCATCCAGAACTTCTGCCCCAAACCGGGCACCCCCATGGCGGGTACGCCAATCCCGACAACCAATGAAATTTGTAAAACGATACGTATGGCGCGCGACATTCTGCCCGGTGACATCGCGATCCAGATCCCCCCCAACCTGATCGATGCCGCATCCCTCATCCAGTGCGGTGTTGACGATCTCGGGGGGGTCTCACCGCTCACCATCGATTACGTGAATCCCGAACATCCATGGCCTGCGTTTGAAGAACTCAAAACAATTGCCGGAGAGGCCGAACTAAAAGAACGACTCTGCATCTACCCGCAGTATATTGAGCGGGGCTGGTACCATTCCGATTTGCAACCCCTAATAAACCGGCTCGCACAAACAGTTAAGCTAAGGAGCAGTGGACCGTGAAACAGAAAAAACTCCTGTACGCCGGCAAGGCAAAATCGGTATATCGTACCGATATGGATGGGAAACTCATTGTTGAGTTCCGTGACGACATCACCGCATTTGATGGCGGAAAGAAAGATGTGCTCAGGAACAAGGGGAGTTACAATGCGGAAGTCTCGGCATTCCTCTTTGAATACCTTATGAAGAATGGCGTGAAAACCCATTTTATCAGCATGATTGATCCCCGCCACATGGTAGTGCGCGAACTCGAGATGATCCCGCTCGAAGTGATCGTGAGAAACATTGCAGCGGGTTCGATTGTGCGGAACTACCCGTTTAAAGAGGGAACAAAACTGGATCCTCCGGTTATTGTGATCGATTATAAGGATGATTCACGGCACGATCCCATGCTCAATGACGATCTGATTGTTGCGCTCAAACTCGCCACACAGGCAGAGCTCAAAAAGATCAAAAAGGTTGCATTGGAAATAAACCGGCTCCTCTTTGCACTTCTTGCAGCGCAGGGCATCACCCTTGTGGACTTCAAGATCGAGTTTGGCAGGCAGGGAATGTCGATCTGCCTTGGCGATGAGATCAGCATGGACTCGATGCGGCTCTGGGACAAGAAGAGCGGGGAGTCACTGGATAAGGACGTGTACCGCTTTGAAAAAGGCGATGTGATGGCAACCTACAACCGGGTTGCACAGCGGATCACAAAGTCAGAAAAGATGCGATGATGTTGAGCGCAAAGACTAACGTCTCGAATACATAAACTATCGATACAGGACATCGCAAGGATATGATACCATGACAGAAGAAAATGCAGAACAGGCTGATATGCTCAAATGGGCCAAAGGCTATGCGCATAAACACGGCTGGACCCTCAATACCGATGAGAAGCAGCTCATGACCGTGATCAAGGGACTGGTGCGCAATAAGACAAAGTTCGGCCGGCCTTACTGCCCCTGCCGCATCCGGAGCGGGGACGACGAGAAGGACCGGGCAATCGAATGCCCCTGCATATATCATAAAGAAGAAGTCACAAAGCAGGGTCACTGCCACTGCCACCTGTATTTTAAAGAACCCTGATTTTTCCGTTTTTACCGGTTTCACCAAGTTATGGCCGAACAATACAGAATCTGTTCCCCTGCCGCTAACTCATCAGGTTTTCTTCCGATAACCGGTGATTCTCCAAGAGTCCTTATCCTTGGCAGTTTTCCCAGCATACAATCACTCCGGCACTGCGAGTATTACGGCAACCCGCAGAACCATTTCTGGAAGATCATGGATGCGCTGTTCGCAATCGATCACCGGCTTCCGTACCATGAACGGATAAAATACCTTACCGGGCACCATATCGCGCTCTGGGATGTAGTCAGGACATGTACAAGGAAAGGGAGTGCGGATGAAGAGATCCGGGAGCCGCTCTTCAATGATATCAGTGGGTTTCTCACCACTCACCCCACCGTGCGGCTCATTGTGCTGAACGGGGCCACAGCCGGCCGGTACTTCCACCGGATGAACTTGACACCTGCTTTAAAAAACCATATTCTGCCATCAACAAGCCCGGCAAACACCCGGTATACCCTTGCAGAAAAAGTGAAGACCTGGGAAATTGTCCGGAAGAACTGCGAGAGAAAAAAAGTAACCGGAAGGTTACCGTTCCATACGGAACTTTAAGAAGATGACATGGTAGATGGCATAGAAACCGACCAGCACCGCAGAAGTGTATCCCAGGATTGCAATCCAGGAGACCTCTTTTGGCAACGTGAACGAAGAAGACTGGAGAACTAAAGAAGAACCGACGACAAGCGCAGCAACAACCATCCCGATCATCAGTTTATCACTGGCTTTATCGAGTGACATCTGGAGTTTCTGGATATCGGTGTCCACAATCTCAAGTTTGAACGTCCCCGTAGACAAACGCCGCAGCATCAGGTTGAGATTCCGGGGCATATCCAGCAGGGCGTCGACACCATCGAGGAGCGACATGGATGCCCGTTTGACATACCCGGCAGAGAAGGTGTTGGTATCGGCAAGTTTCATTAAGTAGGGTGTGACTTCTTTTCCTACGTTGAACTTCGGGTCAAGCCGGACGCCGATGTCAAGCACCATCATAAAGACCTTTAAGAGCAGCATCAGGTTTAAGGGTACTTTGAGCCGGTAGCGGCGCATCGATTCGGTGAGCTCGGTTACCACAAGTTTGAAACTCAGTTGAGAGACCTCATCTCCCCCACCGAAATCGTGCATCATGATATAAAGATCGTCCCGCATTGCCTCCCTGTCCTCTTCGGCAATGACGATCCCAAAACCTTCAAGTGACCGAAGCATCATCTCGATATCATCGGTGACCAGCGCAAAGAGAAGGTTGATAAAATTCTGTCGCTTTTCAGGCCGTAGTATACCCACAATCCCAAAATCCAGAAAGACAATATTTCCTTCCGCAGTGACAAACAGATTCCCCGGATGCGGATCCCCGTGGAAGAAACCATCTTCGAAGATCATCTTGAGATAGGCTTGGAATCCCCGCACCCCGATCTCATGCGGATCCAGTCCCATTTCGGTGATTGCTTCAGGGTTATCAATCCTGACACCATCGATAAATTCCATCACCATCAGTTGAGTGGTGGTGAATTCCCAGTAAATTTTCGGGAACCGTATGCCAGGGACATCCCGGAAGTTCCGGGCCATCCGCTCGACATTGCGGGCTTCACGGGTGTAATCAAGTTCCTTTACGATCTGGTGGGCGAAATCCTCCACCATACCGGATGGGTTATAGATCCGGGTCTCGGGAAACACCGTTTCGATCCGTTCTGCTATGGACTTCAGGATCGTGATATCGGTCTCTATAATCTCGCCAATACCCGGGCGCTGGATCTTCACGGCAACTTTGGTTCCGTCTTTTAAGACTGCACGATGAACCTGTCCGATCGAGGCAGAGGCAACAGGCGTCTCTTCGATCTCAGAGAACAGGTCGAAAAAATTCGGGCAATTCTCTTCAATTACCAACCGGACTTCAGAGAACGGGATGGGCTTTGCATGATCCTGCAGTTTTTTAAGCTCTTCGATCAGCTCAGGCGGAAGCAGTTCCGTCCTGGTACTCATGATCTGCCCGAACTTTACAAAGGTCGGGCCCAGATCCTCTAACGTAAGCCGCATCCGCTCGTAGATGGTGGATGACTCCGGAGCTTTCCCGGATGAGGGGAGCCGGAACCGGGCTCTGCCGGGAAATAACTTTTCAAGCCCGATACTGAAGCCATACTGGCCCAGCACATCCGCAATCTGCGCATACCGCCTGATACGGTTAATCATGCATATCTATTGGTGGTAAGGATACTTTAAAGGCGTGCTTTTTTTACGCCGTGGATAATGTGACGGGGTAAGAATAATACTGCACATGGGAAATGACGGTTATCCGGTTTTTAAAGTGCCCAGACTATCCTAAAACGGGGATCATTCAATTTATTTCATTTTTTTGAAAATATGACAATCCTGTTGGTGTTGGTACCGTGTGCCATGTTATCCACACCCCAGATGTTGGAGGTTTTGGTAAATGTCTGCTGGTTGATCAGCACGCATTCACAGGTAAATCCGGCAGAAATTCCCAGCGGTACAACATGCTCTTCCAGCCGGATCGAACGCTTCCTCACCTCACCGACTTCAAAGGCGACATATCCTCCGGGGCTGGTGATACGGTAGAGTTCATCAAACACCGCACCCATTACCTCAGACCACGCCACAACCGTTCTTGCCATCGTGATCCGGTTCCCAATCTCCATTTCATTAAGGCCATTGAACCAGCAGCGTAACCAGTTGTCTTCTTTATACTGTACAATATCGAGAAATGGTGGTGACGTGACAGTAAGCTGCACAGAGTCATTCGGAATTCCCGCGGTACGCCGGGAGTCCCCGGTCAAAAGGCGAACGTTTTTTCCTGCATGGTTCAGGTTCTTCTGCTCTTCAGGAGTCATGTTGCGCAGCAGGCTTTTTGTTTTATTCAGGATGATCCGGCGGGTGTCGCGGTATTCCGGAGTCTGATTGCGTTTTATGTTGATCCGCTGCTGGCTCAGTTGAGATACTGCCTGATTAGGAGGAAGGGTATAAACCGAGAAGAAACCTGGCGAATGCCCGGTCAGGCGGTTCGTTGCAACCATCGCAATCCAGCGATCGATCATATCATCCCGTGAGGCGGCTTGTCGTGCCAGCAGGTACTGTCGCAGGGTAATGATCTCCTTCTCGGTATCGGGATGATAGAACATCGACAGGTCAATGTCTGCAGTGCCGCACTCCGGCTGGATGGATGCCAGACGTTTCTCTACTGCCTGGTAATCCGGAGGAAAGAACCGTGGCTCGGTCATGATTCTGGATAATGGATTTGCATCGTTTGCAATCGCATTGCGCCCTAAAAGCCCCGCTTCTATTACGGTTGTTCCCCTGCCGCTGAATGGATCATAGACGATATCGCCTTTTTTAGTCAGGAGATGGATGAAAAACCGGGGAAGCTGGGGTTTGAAACAGGCACGATATGAAATCTCGTGGATGGAAGAAGCCTGACGCTGGCGGGACGTCCAGAACTCATTGGTGTATTTTATGAGTGCCGGTTCAGCTGGATCCAGGGGTTCAACCTGAGTAGGAATGCCGGCATCACTGGTGAATCCTGCAAGTGTATTACCAAATCCCGTGCTGACAGGTCCTCGAATTTCCAATTCCATGTTACTGTACAAGTTGTGTGGTAAAGGGTATATCCGATCTGGTGGAAACGGGGAAAACAAAATGACTAAAAAACCGGGTGTCAAAAAAAGTTATTTTCTCTTATCCCGTGTGGGCGCCCTCAGCATCGAACGCCGGGGGGTATCGGACGGTTCCATGCACCCCGTCGAGTGCACCGGGCACTAGTTCGATCGCCATGAACGCCTCATCCGGGCAGGGAAATGGGGCTGTGATGCCAAAGGTCCGGGCTGTGGAAAAACCAAACCGGGGATAATAGCCCGGATGCCCGACTACGATCACGGCGCGGTGACCAAGCTGTCGGCAGGTGTTGAGACCTTCTTCCATAAGTGCCGCACCGACACCCTGGCACTGGAACGCCGGGTCTACACCCAGTGGCGCCAGTGCAAGGGCAGGAACGCTTTTTTGGGTTGCATCATCTGATTCAATAGTTATCGGGGGGAAGAGCACATGCCCGATGATCCGGTCATCATGCACTGCGACAAGGGAGAGAGCCGTGGTAAAATCACCATCATTGCGCAGGGCATTGACAAGCCGTGCTTCACCATCCTGCGCAAAGGCATCGTTATGCATATCGAATATATCCGTTATATCGAACGGGGTTTCCGTGCGGATAAAAAAAGATCCCATCATTTCCTATACGAGTCTTGAGGATAAATCATGGACGGTAGTGTTTAAGGCACTCCCGTGATCCCTTGCATATACCGCAGGACGTTGCCTTGAAAAAAAGAAAAAATGGGGTATTGCAGTCACTTAAGAGATCGCAGGAGATTCGGCGACTTTCTTAACCTGAAACGCAGCAATAACCGCACCAATACCGCACACGATAGCAAGGATACCAACGATAAAGGGTATGAGCGCTGCGGCGAAAAGCGGGTAGATCAGGATAATGATACCAAAGATCATGCTGATTACCCCGAGCACACCATTACCTCCATCTTTTGTTTTGAATGCCTGGAACAAATGGGCAGCACCAATAAACACTCCCCAGAACCCGACGAAGATCGCAAAGAAGGAGAGAATGAACACGGTGCTGTACAGCGGGTACAGAAGAATGACCAGTCCGGCAAGAATGTTTACAATAGATAAGAAGATCTTCCATCCCATGTTGGTTTTATCAACGGCGAGACTGCCAAGGGTGAAGAAACCGCCAACCAGCCAGTATGCCCCCATGAATGTGATCAAAATGATTGTGGTAATACCAGGGGTTGTAAGGAACAGGATCCCGACGATCAAGGAAAGCAATCCCCACAGGAGCACCACCCACCACGGTAAAAGGCTTGTCCAGCTCATCATCCCTTCAGATATGTCAGTTGTTTCAGTCATGATATTTCTACATCTTCAGATTGTCCTTGAACTTTTTATATTATGTGTAAGGCTCCCGGCGGGCATATTTCCTGAAACAATGAAAGGGGTGGCAGGAAAAAAGGAGACTTTATAGACGCAGCCTTTGGATCGCAGCGTGTATCAGACAGACATGCCAATCATTTAAGTGCATGCATGCAACCCCGCGGGCTTATATCGATCTCACCCGGCTGCAGTTCTCGTTTGCCTGGCCCCTGCTCTTCTGCTCCGGGTACCTGCTTGCCACGATTACCTATGGGGGGTTTGCATGGCTTGATCTCGTTCGGTTTGCCCTTATCGGGTTTTTCGGGTTTGAAGCCGGGCTTGTGCTGAATGATTACATTGATCGCGAGTATGACAGGAAAGATATCGAAACGGATAAACTGACGAAATACTGGCGGGTTTTTGGCACGAGACCGCTATCAGCCGGACTCGTTTCCCCTCGCAATGCAGTTGCCCTTTTCCTGATCCTTGCTGCTGTCACGGCATGTCTTATCCTTACCCTGCCCGCCCCGCATTCAGTCTATGTGCTCATTCTGATGGTCTACTGCTTTGCGATAGAGTGCTTCTACCAGGAAGAAAAACGCGAGCAGAAGTTTCCGTTTGCTCAACTCATTGGCAGGACAGATTTTGCCTTATTTCCGGTGGCGGGTTATCTCTGCATCGGCAACCCTGACCTGAATGCGCTCCTGTACTTTGCCTTCTTCTACCCGTTCGCACTTGCTCATCTCGGGGCAAATGACTTGATCGATGTGGTAAACGACCGGGCACGGGGCATGAACACGATCCCCACCATGTACAGTATGAACGGTACTGCGTACTGGATCTCCGGGTTTACCGCAGTCCACATCTTGACCGCCATCATCTTCATGACCAGATTGGGATGGATCGCCCGAATTGGTATCTGTGCAGGACTTATCCTCCTGTTATATGCCAATGCGATGATCCTCAAAGACCGGTCTCCCGGTACTGCACTTAAGGTGCTGCCATGCTTCCATATCGCGATGGTGTTGTACGCGATGGGGATTGCGGTGGGGGCGCTGGTGTAAAGGAATACGCAAAGGATTGTGCCTTTTTATTGAGAACCTGCAGGATTTTTTGCCGGCACAATGACTGCAATTTTTTTCGTTCAACGCGAGCGTCAGCTCATTGTGTTCAATCGTTTCCCGGCACACCCCCATCATCTTTCCTTAATCCCCCCACATCTATTTTCACTTTAGCACCCGCCCCCAATATGGGATTTGCCCACAGCAGCCCGCCAATCACTCCCGGCTCTACCTGACCGTCCAGCCCATCGCGGGCATCTGAGATCCTCCATCCAAACTGCTCGAAACAGGCCGGTTTTTATCTATGTAAAACAGTCCGTTTGGCAATCCGGTTCAGTATATGAGAGATTGCCGGAATGCCCGTAGAAAATACCACATTCAGGCCGGTCGGAAAATATCCGGAACGGGTAATCGGGGGTTGTAATGAGCACGGATTGGGATCTTTTGGATAGTACTGCCCGCAGGTAGTACTTTTCAGGCACTACTGGCAGATATTTCTGGAAGGTACAAGTGGGAGACCGGTCACCATATCTCCTCAACACCGTCTGTGCCCCTCTTCGATTCTCACAATCACCCACCCCCAAGAGGGGATTTGCCCACAGCAGCCCGCCAATCACTCCCGGCTTCATCTGACCGTCCAGCCCATCGCGGGCATCTGAGATCCTCCATCCAAACTGCTCGAAACAGGCCGGTTTTTATCTATGTAAAACAGTCCGTTTGGCAATCCGGTTCAGTATTTGAGAGATTGCCGGAATGCCCGGAAAAATGCCACATTCAGGCCGGTCGGAAAATATCCGGAACAGGTAATCGGGGGTTGTAATGAGCCCGGATTGGGATCTTTGGGATAGTACTCGCCGTAGGTAGTACTTCTCAGGTACTACAGGCAGTTATCCATGGAAGGTGCATAATGTACGTTTCAACAGAGCAAAAAAAACCTTATTTAACCCATCAAAATCCCATGGTTCACTTTTTTCACTACAGAATAAGATCCACTTTTTTTTAAATCCTCAGCAACCGCTCATTCTCCCGGAGCCATTCCCTCCGCCGCTCATAATCCGGCATCATCTCCTTTACCTTTGCCCAGAACTTTTTTGAGTGATCGGGCTGCCGGAGATGGACAAGTTCATGGACGATCACATAATCCACAATTTCGAGCGGTGCCTGGATAAGCCGCCAGCTGAAGTTGAGCCCGCCCGTGCGGGTGCAGGAACCCCAGCGCTGCCGGGCATCCGTGATCCGGATAGATTTCGGGGTATACCCGGTCATCATCGAAAACCACATGCACCGGGCCCGGATCTCGCGCTGGGCCTCCTGTATGTACCAGCATTTCAGCCGGTGTTTGATATCGGGAAGCAGTGTACTGCAGACGCACAGCCGGTCCGAACGTTCAATGGGGCTCTTGCCACTCTCCACGATATGCAGCGGATATGCCCGCCCGAGATAGAAAAATGTCTCACCCTCCTCGTACGCATGCACGGATACTGCGGGCCGCTGTTTCATCTTCCCAATCGTCTTTTGGATCCAGCTGTGCTTCTCCTTCACGAACTTGTTGATCAAAGCGGCCGGCGCCTTGAGAGGTGCCCGCACGATCAAGTGTCCGTCCGGTGTGATGACGAGCGCAAGGGTGCGGCGACGTGAGCGGACAATCTGTTCAACGGGGATATCATCCATGGCAATAGTGAGAGTACTTTAAACCGGTAACAAAAAAAGGTGCAGGATTCTGCATGCACTTGACTCATGTACTGCCATATGTTCCATTGCTGATAACATCAGATACCCGCGGAGTGATCTGGGTACAGGGAGGTTGGTTTCGTCCCGTTTGTCCCATCGCTGACAACTTTCCCGTCCTTAAGCCGGATGATGCGGTGGAAATAATCCTTGTGCCAGTCTTCATGTGAGACCATCACAATTGTCTGATGGAACTCTTCATTGATCTCTTTGAACAGGTCAAGGACCAAACGGGAATTTTCCGAATCCAGATTGGCACAGGGTTCATCGGCAAACAGGATATCCGGCTTGTTCACCATAGCCCTTGCAATCGAGACCCGCTGCTGTTGGCCACCGGACAACTCCCGCGGTAGATGATCCCTTCGGTCATACATGCCAATATTTTGTAATATTCCGGAGCTGTCTGCCAGTGACTGCTCCTCGGTCCGATCTTCGCGTAACATCGCCGGCAGGGAGACATTCTCCATCACAGTGAGATCCGGCACAAGCGCATAGTCCTGGAAAACATACCCGAACTTGTACAGACGGAACATGGTCTTTTCATAATCGGTGAGTTTTCCCACGTCCGTCCCTTCAATGACAATCCTGCCGGACGAAGGCTCGTCAAGGAGGCCCAGCATATGGAGCAGGGTGGTCTTGCCGCTGCCGCTTGCACCCATAATGCCAAGGAACTCACCTTTTTCAATATCCAGATTCACACCGTCAAGGGCATTGACTTCAACGTCTCCCATACGATAGGTTTTCCTTAGTTCTTCGATGGTGATCATGGCATCAGGCCCTCATCGCAGTCTGGATATCTTCACGCGAGACCTGGTAAGCGGGAACATACCCGGCTACTATTGCCGCGACAAAGAGGATTAAGGAGTTTGTGAAGAGATCCATGGGGGTTATGTACAGGGTTGCAGACCATGCGGGAGTGACTACCGGATTAATCGCCATGTACGCTGCGAGAATGAGCGTAATGATGATCCCCAGAATAATACCCAGTATGGCGAGAATGATCACCTGGAATCCATAGTTATGCATAATGACCTCTTTATCCACACCGATCGCCTTTAAGATCCCAATCTGCCTGCGGCTGTTGATGGTCTTGATGGTGATTACAATGAACAGCACGACAATTGCAATGATGATACTGACAAACAGTGATACCAGGTTGATGATAGCAAAACTCTGGAGGGAACGTCCCAGGCTCTTGCTCAGCAGGTCTCCTGTTGTCTGGACATTCCCAGTCACACCGACTCCGTACTGCAGGAGTTCATTTTTTATGAAACGCTCGGTATACCCGGGTTTAGCTTTTACCGTGATCGAGTCTGCCTTGTCCAGCGTCTTTCCTTCAACTTGTTCCATGTCCGTCCGCGTGACATACGCCGCACTGTCCACAGGACTCCAGCCGGTCTCATAGATGCCTTTTACCCGGTAGTCTTTTGTGTACCCGTTGCCATACTCAATCGTGATCGAGTCCCCGACACGGACCCCACCCAGAGACGGCTGGAATTCATCTTCCTGGCGGACAGACGCGTCACCGGCTACTCCCCTGCCAATGATCACTTCACCGGTATCTCCTTCCCCGAGATAACTGCCGGCAACCATCTGGTTATAGACCGGGGATACTTCTTTCTCATCAGATGGTGCGATGGCACGCACGGAAACCCCGAGAACCCGCTGCCGGTACTTGAAAGTCGCCCCCTTCGAATACTGAGGGGATGCCCGTTGCACGCCCGGCATGCCATTGATCAGATCGAGCGTGGTATCTACATCGGTGATGTACTGGTCACCCGATTTTGGGCTCACAAGGACATTTGAGACCTCATAGTCCACTACCTGCTTGGTGATGCTCTGGCCGATCCCGTTGAACAGGGAGGGTAAGAAGATCATGTTGGTAAAGCACATCCCGATGATCAGGACGGTTAAGATCACGCTTGAGCGGCTTCCCCGCTGGAGCGAGCGTAACGCCAGCAGGAGCGCGACCTTTAGTTCTTTTTTACCCATGGGAGTGTTCCGTCCCCGTTCTTTTTCGGCAGGTACCAGTACCGGTAGGCAACGAACAGAAGGATTACAAGGATGATAAGACCAAGGATGATGTTCCTTGAATTGTCTGCAGCCGGCACCCTGATATTCATCTGCCGGTTCATCGTATGCACACCCATATCATCTGTATAGGTGATCGTAAGGTTATAGGGATGGTTGCCCGCTTTTGCTCCTTCTAAAAGGTAGATTGCCGGGGCATCATTGCCGGGCTTGATCTTCCCGATGAATGCCTCTTTATTACCTTCTGACGGGAGATCTATCTTTGCTGATACCTGTTTTGCCTCGCCGGTTCCGGTGTTTTCGATACGGATCGTGAGATCAAAGGGGGTATTTTCAGTTAAGCGTGGCGGATTGGTATCTACTGATACAAAACCCAGTTCTGCTTTACCTTTCAGCATTAGGTCGATCCCGGTTTTCTGGGTCTGAAGGACGCCATCGATTGCATGGTAGCTGATGGTCACCGGTATCCGGACAAGACCGGCGTTTGCCTTCTTATCGGAAAGCAACACCAGTTGTACGGTCTGCTGCTCACCCGCGCTGATAACCCCCAGATGGTAGAGATCTGCACTCTTTGGTGCAACTACCGCGCTCGAATTCTCGATTTTTACGGTCACGTCATCGGCAATGGTCTGCCCGGCATTCCGTATTGTTAGTGTGACTGGGATCTCCTCGCCCGGATTGGCTGTAGCGCCAAGCGACGAGTCCATGATCAGGATCGCCTGCCTCTGGATTCCGACTGCTGTGTTGACATTGACCGGTATGGGATATCGCGTGCTTTTTCCTCCGGTGGTATCGATCCAGACTTCGGGATAATACATTCCACTCTTTGAAGGAGCACGAATCGAAAACGTGAGGGAGATAGACTGTCCTGGCCCAATCTCCCCGACGCGGTCAAAAGCCTTACTCAGGACTTCAATGCCATATCCTTCAAGTTTGACATTTTCAAGATTGACATTAATATCCGTGGTTTTTTCAACTGTAAAACCTGCTGTATCCTTTATCTGCCCGGATTTTTCAATGATAGAAGCACTGGCTGCGGTATTTGTTATGGTTACAGTGATTGTCCCAAGACTATCAGGCATTAGAACAGATGGGTTCACTTTGTAGTCGGTAATCGTTACGGTGGGTGCACTTTCTGCTGATACAGGGACCACAATTGCGCTCATGAGCGCGATGATAATTAATATTGAAATTGTCCATTTCATAAAGATCGCTCTGCTGAAAGGAGAAAGTTTTACTTCCTTTTTATTCTCATTTACTAAATAATTCTGGGATATTCTCTGACAATACATATGGATCGGTTGAAGAGTTACTTGTGCGTGTAATATACCACAATCCCCAAATCACTGGCAGCATCAATCTTCACAAACCCGACCCGCTCGAACTGGATAACCTTCCCGAGTTCCGACCGGACCGCAGGCTCGCATGCACCCGATATCTCGCCTTCCTGTGTAAGAATAGTGCAGGGAATGGTAGCCTGCGCCGGTAGCCACTGGACAATATGTGCCTTTGCCGCCCGGGCATCCGCAAGAGAATCCCCCGCGTAGGTAAAGGAAGGCGTCCCGTTGTCCCAGCTGATATTCACATTGAAGAGATCCTTAAGCCGGAGCATCGTTACATCCGGTGATATCTCGCTCTTTGGAATGAGAACCGTTCCGGTGAACTCCAGCGTACGGGTGCCACGTGCTGCATCACTCGGGTGGAGCATCGCATGCGCAGTATGAGGTTGTGCACCCTCGATATGTACCGTCACCGGATCAGGGACAAAGAAGTACCGGTTCGCCACCGGGTCAACGATCTTCTTATTCTCAGCATAGAGGTTGTCCCACGAGAACGAGATATCCGTATCCCCGATACCAATCGCCAGCATCGCATTCCTGACCGCATCGGGGCTGATTCCCCGACGGGCGAGCGCCCGTAAGGTGCCAAGGTGGATATCGTCCCAGCCGGTATAGGTCCCTTCATTGATACCGAGC
>SESA01000865.1_pt1 | contig 17459 bp, 33 predicted proteins | sample 3171451 | NCBI WGS metagenome assembly SESA01 (sample SAMN06051862, study PRJNA518727) | freshwater metagenome | biome: subpolar coniferous forest; feature: holomictic lake; material: water; isolation source: holomictic Lake 227, 8 m depth | place: Canada: near Kenora, Ontario | collected...
AGGGCTCGACCCCGAGCACTGGATCGGCAAGCCCATCGACATTCAGAAGGCCGGGGATTACGGCTGCGACCCGCTCGGCGATGCTTTGTTTCGCATGGTTCCGTCGGGCGATGTAGTATGCTTGGACGAGATGACAAGAAAACTAAGGAGGGAGTCATGAATCAACAGGCGCCTGCGAAAATGAAAATAGACGCAAAACGAATCAGGGAGAAGTGCCAACAGTTGGCTGCACGGTTTGTTAATGACAAGCATATATACAAGGGTAGTTTTATTAACTATCCGGCGGCTTGTTGGGTATACGACTATATGGGCGATGGCAACGAAATCCTGAGCTGTGACGACATCAGGACTGGCTCCAGGAATACAATCATCATGCATGACCAAGTCATTGGAAAGAAGTATGATAAAGACTTGGCGAGCGAAATCCATGCTCGCTTGACATGGAGGGAATCATGAAGCAGTTACAGTTTGGCTTTGACTCCTATTCCAAGGGCAAGGATGGTGTTCAGAAAAAGGAGGCGGCTGGCAAGAAGAAGTTTCATCCGGCCTCCAACACGATCTGCAAGCACCCCCCTCACCGTCTGTATTCTTGGACTGTCGATGATCCCCGTTACGAGAAACCGGTCACTTGCGTCGTCTGCTGCGACTGCGGCGAAGCATTGGCCGGAGGCGTCGATTAAACCCCAAACATTACCGAAAGGAGAAAAAGATGGAAAGGATAGACTGGCTGGAAACAGGCCGAGAATACTGGGAAGGCAATCAGGACCATCTTCTGGATGTTATCAAGAGGATGACATGGAACGAATGTCCGTGCTCAATGGGATTTTCCCAAGACTACGCAATTAAGGGTATCATTGAGAAATACAACATTTCCGAAATCTCCTTCGTTGCGTTCTCTCCCGAAATTGAGCCAGATGGCCTGTTGGGAGTAAGGGCTCATTTCGACAATGCAGATGTGGACTTATTTTTCGTTGACGACAGCGATATGACAATTACGCCGATTTGCGCACATCTAACGGAAAAACCCGTGTAGCTGTCTGATTCCACGAAACGGAAAGACACCCGGCCAATTGGGGCCGGGATAAGAGGAGGAACGATCATGAACAAGAAGAAATTGGGTATGATTGAGGAATTCCAGGCAATAGTGGAATCTCTTCGTCCAGGCGGCGGAAGCAGCATACAGCGCGATGACTACATACTCGCACTGGAAGCCCAGCTCGTTCGCCAGGAAGAAGTGATCGCCGAACTGATGCGCTGCATAGTAGTCCAAAAGCGGTGGATCGAAAGAGGTGAAAAACGCCTGAAGAACCAAACACCCAAACAGTCCATTACCTGACCAAAAGGAGAAATTGTGATGACCAAGCACGAGAGAACAATGATCTTGTATTCTGCTGAGATGATAGAACAAGCTCTTCGCATCCCGGCAGGTGAGCATCAGTGGAAAGCGATGACTGAGATTGCCTGCAGGTTGCGATCTTTGGTTGATAAAAACAACTCAAGGAAAGCGGAAAGAACGGAAACGAGAGAATCATGGAAAACAGAAGTACAAAAAGCCATCGATGAATTTAGCCCGCTATATGGCGATGTTACCACGTCCGATTTGCAGGGGATATGTGAAGCGAGGGCAATGCAGATTTGTCGGAAATATAAAGTATCCGGTTGTGAAGCAGATGAATCCGACAAAATCATTGAAGGAATTTACGATAGGGAGGCGAAAATCGCCTGAAGAACCACCCCAGACATTACCTTAAAAGGAGGCAACAACAATGACTCAACTGTCTTTGTTCTCAAAGACGGAGCCTCCCACCGAAGCATCCCCTACCCTACCCTACCTTACGGATCAACCTTCCGAACGCCTCGACGACATCTTTGCAGATCGCAAAGAAGGAGAGCTGGCGCCTTGGGAGATGACCCTGGCGGAGTGGAAAGAAAATCATATTTTCATTCCTGTTCGCGAAGGGCACGGAAAATCGGGGAATGCCAAAAATGGAGAGCGCAACGTGCAGACCACAACGGATGAGGAATTTTCGTCCCTCCGCCAAATAGCCCATGAAATAGTTGCAACCGGAGAAACAGGAGCTGGTGTCACAACTATTATGAGGCAAATCCTCAACCTTTACAACAGATCGGTAGGCCTGAATCTGTTCACCCTTCCAAATCGTAAAGTCATTATCATGCACGATCGGGAGTTACCACCGACTGTGGTGACATACCACAAAAGCGTTGTGCGGCAAGCGCTTGCGGAAGGTAAAGCCGTTCCTGCAAAGGTCCTCTTGCCCTACCCTGATCTTCAACCAAGGGTTATCGACGAAGAAGCGTTCCTTACGCAAAACGGCGCGTCTCGACAGGACATCGGAGAATGTGCGCTTCACAAAAACATTCCCGAAGGCAATATCCGAAAACGCCTCATTGAAGCTCAGGCGGCAAAGGACAGAACCTTAGTCGAAAAAAGAGCAACCCTTCGCGAAGAGTACCGATCCAAAATAGCTGCCGGAGAAATCAGGCCGCCAAGCAGGATTGAACAGTTGATCGCAACAGCAAATGGTCATCCAGACAATGAGTCCGTTCAGGCTGCGCGTCGATTGCTGGTAAAACAGGGCCTCGCTGAAGGCAAAAACGTCCCGCTAGAAGTGCTCGCCGAATATCCCCGTCTTGTCATTGAATCAATGGTGAAGCAGCCATGGGAGATGAACATAATGGAGTTTCGGAAAGATGTCGCCGCAAATGAAGAAAAATATGCGGGGATAACCGTTGGTACTGCAGAAATTCCCCTTAACCGGACCATGGCAGTGCTTCAATTCAGTTGGACACAATCCGCTCACCAGAACATCGTCAGGCAGGCCCTACTTGAAGGAAAACCTGTTCCTGCCGAAGTTCTCGCAAACTACCCTTCCCTACTGGAACAAAAAGCCGAGGAAGAAGAAGTTGTCCCTGAGCCAACGGGATTGTGAATTACATTACCGAAAGGAGAAAGTAATGAATGGAACGAAAAATGCCCTGGCGCGGGTGCTGTACGCAATAGGACACATTTTGGATTTAGCCGCGAATATTGTGCTGCTCATCGGAGTGTCTGCATCGAATCTCGGCAATTGGCTGCGAAGGAGATAAATAATGGCCAGAACAAATGAACGGGGAAACCGAATCGTAAACAGCTCGTCTGCATTCGGGAATCGATACAAGTATGATTTCGATATCTGTACTTCCGAAAAAGGGTGGGAGCAATACGACACGAACCAAGACGCTTCCTACTCCGGCATTTGGTGCAACAAGGAAAAGTTGACGATTATCACCTACATAGAGGGTGACGAAATAATTGCCACCTGCCCCGACAAAGAGCATTACAACGCCGAGATTGGCAACATGAATGAATTATACGGCGGGGGTTACATCGCCAAAATTCTCAATCATGATTCTTTCACAACGTATCGTCAAGACAGAGGCACGTTTCTTATCGGCTAAGCCGAATCCCCAAACCACTTTTGCGCCCTGGACGTCATCCTGCGGGAGACTTTAGCATCCCTCGCGGATGTGTCCACAGGCGTTATTTAACATTACCTGAAAAGGAGGATTAGCACCATGGATAACGGCAAGATCGTCTATGCAGCAATTCGTGAAGATATACCCGTCTTTCTGGTGACAAATGAAGACGTGCGAACGCTGGAGGCTTACGGATTCGACCTTAAAAGAAGGACGAATTTTTATGGTCGGAAAGTCTATCAGTGTACAACTGATTGTCTCGTACTCGACCCTCAAATCGACTGCACGGACTGTAGCGGTTTCGGGTGCGCAGTATGCGATGACCGAGGGTATATTGAACGCGCAGAAGAATACCTGTATCGAACCCTCCAGGGAATCGTCAAAAAGGGCGGCGACGAGCTGCCCTGCATCTCCATGGAAATAGGATACGGGCAGGAATACCCTGTTGAGCATACATCTGTTGGCGGCTCTGCAATCTTTATCACTGCAGACGCTATCTACGAAATGGATACCGAGTCGTGGTTAAGGGAAATGGGCCGACGGTGCTCGTCTGGACAGGATCTCGCCACGCCTAACGTCGCCCTCGCAGCATAGGTTGCGCAAAAAAACACCATCGAGCGATCACAATCCGATTGCTCGATGGTGATAGAATCATTACCATTACGGGGAGGTCCATATGTGAAGGAAGCAAGTTAAAGGCTTGTGAGTGCCAGAAACTGAAACTCATCATGGAAAAGGGAGGAGGCTTTATGCTTCCCCCTTTTTTTGCCCAAAATCCGATTGCCGGAGCAAAAACGCCGCAACGGAAGTAGTATTTAGACAGTTAGTATTTTCAGTAGGTCACGAACATAGCCGCTTGGCTGCTCCATTGCTCGACAACGGGACAGAAGCGGCTTTTTTGCGTACTTCGATCGGTGACGATTGAAGAACGAAACAATATTTGTACCCTGGACGTCATCCTGCGGGAGGCTTTAGCAACCCTCGGGTTGTGTTCACAGGTGCAAATTTAACATTACCTTAAAAGGAGGCACAAAATGGGAAGCATGTATTTGATGCTGATGTTCATGCAGAGAATAACCGAACCCGAACCCGTTGCAAGCAAGGGCGTAGCACCCCACAGGGTCTACGTTAAGGGCGGGTACGACGACGATGTGCGAATCCCCTCACAGAGAGAATAACCCTGTTGCTGCAACCTAAACGTACTCCCGCGGGATACTTTAGCACCCCTGGGGATGTGTTCACAGTTGCAGACCTAACATTACCCGAAAAGGAGCAAGGACGATGACAGTGAACATCAACATCGAAGAAATCCCAGATTACAAACTTGGGGAAACCCCAGAAGATCTTAGGCATGAAAACCCCAACCTCTACCGCTGCATCAATGCCAAACGCGCCTTGCGTGCCGGCTACGAAGATGTGGACGATACAGAGGCTTGTATCACGGACATGCTGGCCGATCTGCGGCATCTCTGCGACGCTTGCGATATCGATTTCTCGAACTGGGATCGCGTTGCGTACAATAATTACACCGCCGAGAAGCAAGAGAAACTCGACAACATGGAGGAGGTATTGTTGGAGTTTGCAAGACCAGACTCCAAGCGGAAAACGCTAACCAAGGAAGACTGGATCGAGATTCACCATGCCTTGGAAGTAAGGGTCAATTACCGAATTGACAATGAAACGGAGTTCGAGGACGCCGGCTGCGAGTGGTTGAGTCAGCTTTGTGACATCATGAGCGAAATCGGTCCCGATGGGCGCAATTACTGGCCTGAGTCGAAGCAATCTCCGGCTGACAAAACATCCTCACTGCCGCCCGCGTGCGACACCGAAGGAAATCTGATTGGTCATGCACTTAGCACATGGATCTGTCCGATCTGCGATGAGAAAGTTCACGAAATCAGTTTCAGACACATAGCCGAGTGCGGCATCCCGTACTGCTCGGAGTGTGACGCTGACATGAATCTCTTTATGGATGAGGAGTAGTCCATGAACTACGCCACGTTTCATAACGAGTTTGAGCATGGGGGACTGAGGCACTTACAGATGACTTTTCGGTGTGGGACGACGATCAAGTGCGTACCACCGTATCTGGAAGGTTGCATCGACACGGTTTGGATTAAGATTAAAGGTGCATTGCCTAAGACAACCGATCGTAATGCGATTGAGGATCTTGCGGGGATGCGAATATTACCATTGGAAAAGGAGGTTATGGCGTGACGCAAATCATGTTCGACACAAGCAAGGTTACTGGCAATGCGATAGGCCGGAACGGAGTTTCGAAGTGCTGCGGGCTCGACATCTACAATTGTTTGAATGAGGAACTTGTCGAGTTTGCTCCAATTAATTCTCGTGGTCATATCACTAATTGCCGCATTGACATTCCCAGGAACAATCTTCCGGAGATCATCGCGGAACTGACCAGGATCGCAAAGGAGGCCGCGTCATGAAGCATACCCCGGGACCGTGGGAACAACAGAACCATTACGTCGTAAGCGACAGGTACGAAAGGCTTCAGGTAATAGCCAGATGTGGGGGCCAGGAAAAAGATCCACTCAATTGGGCTTGCCATGAAACCGATACCGAAAATATCGCCAATGCGCTTTTATTGGCGTCAGCGCCGGAGCTTTTGGAGGCTTGCAAGCTGCTTATTTACTCCATCGAACACGAAATGGAACCTCATGGACGTGTTGCTGATGGAATTATAAACGCAAGGAAAGCAATCGCTAAGGCAGAAGGCCAGGAGGTCCCGAGATGAGCAATCACACACCGGGGCCGTGGGCAATCAATGCAGACTTTACGGGTCAGGTAAAAACCTATCATCCTCATGATACGGCAAACGAAAAGTGGATTGCGGACTGCAATCCAGAAGACGCAAACATCATAGCGGCAGCGCCCGAGCTTTTGTCGGCGTTGAAGTACTGGTTTGACAGCAAGGCGGATCCAAAGGTGCTGGCGGAGAAAGCCCGCGCTGCAATCGCCAAGGCAGAAGGCTATGAGGTCCCGTCATGAAGCATACACCGGGACCTTGGAGAACAGAAAGCTCTCGAAACGGCTATGAAGTATGGGGAAACATCTCCCCAACTGGATCGATGAGGATAGCGGTCACTGGGCATGCTGCCACATTCGACAAGGCAAATGCCCAATTGATTGCCGTAGCACCTGAAATGATGTCTGCCCTGAAAAGGGCATACCATGTTTTTGCGGGCGATACGGACAGAAAACGGGAACTGCTCAACACCATCGGCGAAATCATCGCCAAGGCAGAAGGGAGGCAAGATCAAGATGTACCCTAAACCAATTGACTGTCAGTGCGGGCACGAAATCTCATGGGCTGCAACAATTGAGGATTTCAGCCTGGGGAAAAAACCTTACTTTGCCGCTGTCTGCGGAAAGTGCGGAAAACAAGGATCCGTCGGACGAACAGCAGTAGAAGCTGCAATCCGCTGGAACCTGGAACGAACGGGGGACATGTCATGAAGGAGATTGACCATGACCACACCCGAGAAATTGTTTGTCCCTATTGCGGCAGTAAATGCTCAGATTAGTGGGAGTATGCCGACTACGGAGAAATCGACTGCGACTGTAGAGAAACATATACATATTCGCGGAATGTGACGGTAGAATATTCGTCTGAGAAAATGTCCAGATGAGAACGTCAATGGACGCCCTGTCCGCAGGAACCATCCTGCACAGGGCTGGAAAATTACCCGACCAGGAGAAGGAGAAAAGAAAATGAATGCAGTGGAATATGTTACGAGGAGGTTTAAGGTAATCCGAAGAACCTCTCAGTACAACAAGTACATCAAATGGTATGCCGAAACCTACCACGACGATGGAACGGTTCTTTCGTCGTGCGGCTTTAGAACTGAGAAGCAAGCGAGGGAGTCGGTGATGCACAGAGAAAACCCGTTCCCGATAGGAGACCGGCGGATTTTTGCTACGCTGGAGGAGATTTCGGAATGAAAGAAATAAGCGTAACGTATATTACCGAGGAAGAACACGTCAATCGCTTGCTTGACAAGTACTTCAATGCCGAGGAAAGGTCGCGTGACCGCCGGGAATTTCAAACGCCTCCTACACGCGTAACAGTGATCGCGCATAATACGGCAGCTTTGTGCCACAGCATGGTCATTGATCGTAATGCTAATAGCTCGTTCAACTTCACGAAGGAGGTTAGGTCATGAAGGCGAAAATTAAGGCCTGCGAATGCGGCCACACCGAGTTCGCGGAGTATGCGATGTGCGCAACGCATCAGTCCGGTATACAAATTACGGAAGACAGCTATGGAGATGCGACTTGCAATTATGAGACATCAGCCCTGATCGAATTTGAGGACGTAATGCATCAGGTTACTGGCTACAAGTGCGATGCTTGCGGTAAAGAGTATCCGACTGAATTCGGTGGGTATACGAAGCGCCCGGTCAGAATCCAGATTGGAGTCGAAGGCGGCTTGGTTACAGGTGTTTCGTCAGATGGTCCGGTTGACGTGTTGATTTTGGACTTCGACATTGAAGGCGGCGCCGACGACGAGATTTCCACGATTAACGGCAACGAGTGCTTTGTGCGGAACTTCGATGCTGACATCGATCCTGAATACATTGACGATTGCTTCAGGCAAGTCCAAGTCGGAGGTGCAGCATGAAGACATACCGAATCTGCTGGACGATAGACATTGAAGCCGAGAATGCGGTTGCTGCTGCAAAGGAAGCTTTGCAGATACAACGCGATCCGGGGTCCGAAGCCTTGATTTTCGAGGTAATCTGCATGCAGGATCCCAATAACGACGAGCCGATGAAGGTTATCGATTTGTGGGAAATGGAGGACGAGGACAACAAAGCATCTACCATGCAGTGCCGGATCGAAGGCGACACCATCGAGTACACCTTTACAAATGTGCAGCCTGCCCAAAATGGAGGTGCCGCAAATGGCTGATTTCTACGCAACCACAGCATCAAACGGAGCCCAGATCATACCGGGCAAAGAAGCGGATCTTCAATCCATTCTGGATTGTTTCTTCTATGGTGACGTAACGGTCGCTATTGAGGGTGGTCAGCTCCAGATTTACGGCTACGAATGGCTTGACGTCCGAAGCAAGGACAAGGAGAGGGACGATGATGACAGCGAGATTCTCACGGAGGAATTCCTTGAGCAGATTGCTGTGTATCTGGCGGAACCGTTCATCTTACAGATGATTGGCGCCGAAAAGTGCGTATTTCCGCTGAACGCATGTCAGATAATCGCTTATCCTTCGGGCAAAGTTACTACTTCCTTCTGGGAAGAGCCGACGATCGCCGAAAAGAGCTGAATTAGGCATGTTATTATCAAGGGGGGAGGAATAAGCCTCTCCTCCCACAGACACATTGCACGAAAGCGAGATTAAAAGGAGAAAATCCAAATGGAAAGAATAAAGAAACCTGCAATAGCATGGATTTTATGCGGGTTGGTGCACCTAACAGTCGGATGCGGTACTACGAAGGTGGTTAAAACAGAAGACGATAGTCGATTCGTCCAGAAGACAAAAGAATCCTCTCAGGAACAGGCGCCCATGTCGGCAGGTAAGGGATCCCGGTTCGCCGCCCCCGGAATGTATTGGGTGCCTATCCTTGGGGAGATCCTGATGGTGGTGGATGTCGTGAACGTAATAAAAAACACTAAGTCAGACCACCCCGATCAGGCAAAATGAAGAGGAGGCGCAACATGAATACCCGTTAAAAATGCTACCATCGAAAGGGCAGAAGGCCCCGCCAAACTTTGCGTCACAAAGACGTTTCCCAATCTGGAAGCTGCGTCTGCCTGGCTAAAGTGGCAATGGAACACATTTCCAGCAGCCGGTGACGGATTCGATAAGGTGTTCTATTCTGTCTGTTTCGAGAACGGCCATACCTACAGGGGACGTCTGGACTGCAAACGCCACAATGTTCCCAATGTCCGGGATGCGATGCTGAAAGAGTGCCTCTGGATGTCGGGCCGGGAAAAGAACCCTTATTGCAGGGAATAACAATACCAGCTCTACATGAGCCGGTTAAGTTCAAGCATCATCGAAGGTTTCGGGTCTTTTTTGGACCAGTATGCCGTCGTACAGTGAAAAGGGAGGGGCTTATGAAAAGCCTCTCCCTTTTTTTTGGTTTGCGGCGCGATTGCCGTTCGCTTCGCCTATGCAGCGGGGGCCTGATTTTTCGTAACCAAGCCGCAGTTTGCCACAGGTAAAGCATCAGCGTCCCACAGCTTGCATCTTGCCTCAAGGCACGGCTCCGGCTCTAAGACGAGCTTCTGTCCCGACATCCAGCCCATGTGGGTCTCCTGGTTCCACGAGAACGGACAAAGACCTACGCCTGCACCATCTCCAAATTCTTTTTTTTGCATTATTTCTCCTTCTGAATTTGTTGCCGCAATTGTTTTTAGCTCGTGCGTGCGGCGTTCGCTTTCGAGCCATCGGACAAACCGGAACCAAATACTAAGGCGCACTTCTTTTAGAAAGTCCCTCCCAGAGTCCCATGCTCCCTTTCCGCTAAGACAGTGGGGAGTTCGCCACAGACGCTCCCCAGGATAGAATCGGCGGCGTGCTCTTCCTGCTGCTAAGTTCAGATGCCGTCTTTGTTGCCTTACCTCTATGCGCTTCATAGACTGCCTCTATACTGCCAACCAACCATACTACATGTTGCCTGGGTGAGGGACTGTCAACTGTCCAGCTCAATTCGCTACGCCTTTCGTCAATCCTCTGATACTTCAAAGGAGGAAAGTTCAGTTACAGGAGTGGCCTGGGCTTGAGTTTGCCCCTGCGACTTCATCAACTGCCGCAGTCCTTCCTTGACCAATTCAAAGCGGCAATGGGGCTTGGCAAGGTTCGGTAGCCCCTGATAAATGTCTTTGTCTTTTTCCCTGTCAATTCCCAGCCGCAAGGCGTCTTTTATAAAATGCCCTCTGAGCGTTTTTGGAATACTGTCCAGTAGGTAATTAATGTCCCGGTCTTTTTTCTCGTCGGTCTTGAAGGTATATCGCTTCATTACGTTTTCCTCCGCACACCGTAGTGGTAGAAACCTTTGGCGTTGGCGACGACAGGATCTGGTAAGATATAAAACTTGTGTCGAAGCTTCATGATACCTTTCAGAACCAGCACTCCGCCGCCGCCCGCAATGCCGATGTCGGCCCTCTCCGATAGTCCCTCGAAGAACCTGTCGATAAGGGACGCCACCTTCAGTGAATATGCCTGACGGAGCGCGGGCATCTGCTCAAGCCGGTAAACTTCTTCGAAGATGGTAATCTCACCGTCGGCAAGCAGATTCCCCGCTGTCTTGTGATTTATAGCCCACTTATGCTGCCTTTTAAAAACAGTGCATATATCATCCAGCAGCAACGACACCCCCATTGGGATACTGTTTGTTGCGTCCTCGATGTATTTCCCCATTGTGAAAAAAACCATATCGATCGTAAAATGACCTATATCAACAACGGCGATGTTTTTAGCCCCTGCCATGCCATCCAGCCCTTCAGAATAGGCGAAATATATTCCAGCGCCTTGAGGAATGACATTCACATCCACACTGCGTAAATTATAGATGCGCCCATTTTGAGAAATCGTTGATGCCTTAACCACATGGATTATCTTCCGGGCCATATCTTTTGAGTAGTCTCCCGGAGGGATTCCCAACACAATTCGTCCCTCTTCGATATCTTCCGGGAACAGTCCGTTGAGAATAAGCGAATTGCCGAGCGAAGCAAGCCAGGCATTGGATCCTATGAAGCTTGCCGTCCGAGTGTCTATCACCCACTTCGATATGGCGTCGAAGCCTACAAGGAATTTTTCGCCGTTGACTTCGATGGGCCTGACCTTCCCAAATGTTTCCTCCGGCACCATTGATGTAACAGTTGTCGGGAATATCTTAGAACCTGTAGAGCGAAAAGTTTTTGTTTGCCCGTAACGTATGTCGATTCCAATTACATTTTCCATTCATTCAAATCCTCCCGTGAAGTATTTAAGGATAAAATATCATTTAACAAGGTACTACTTCCTGTGTGGTGCTCGAAAAGCAAAAAAAGTGATCAAATGTGCTCGCAGGCGACGACATTGAGTGTCTTTTAGTGCCTTTTATTGTCTTGAATTCCGGCCTCGCCAGAAACAATTACCGCCCTCCCCTGCCCGGGATAAGGCAAAACTTGCAAAAACGGCATAAATTGAAAAGATGCTGTCCATAGCCATGGATAGCAAAAAACGAAAACCTAGGGAAAATGGCAAATTTACAAAGAACGGAAATGGCAACGATGCCGACTTGCAACGAATACCCAACAATCTTAACGTCTTGAACGTATTCTACCTCGACCCGGATGAAAATCGAGACATTGCTCGGGTTCGACAAAACATCATCTCCATGCCTCTGCTTATCTGGTTCGCAGCATCACGCCTGTTTATAACCTGGGAAAATCTTGCTCGCCAGAGCCTTTAAATCGGAGAAATGGATAGCAAACAGCAAATTGCCCAAATTTGAGGCATCAAAGGCCATTAGTCAGGTATGGATGCCGGCGCTAAAATATTTCTCTAAATAATCCTGACATTCATGGTATCCGGAAGTAGTATTTAGGTAAGTCTTTTCAGTAGGCCGTGGATTCGTGAAAGCGGATGCCACATACGAACAAAGGGTTGGTATAGGGTGCCCCACACCTTGCTCCGACACGCTCAAGAAAGTCCAAGGGCGTGTTCTGTCTGTTGTGTTCCCGAGCATTACAATTGAATAGTCAAATCCCTTTCCTGTTTGCCGGTTATACGGGGCATTGGCGGGAAAGGATTTTTGCGCTCTACGTTCGGATGTCACCACATGGGAGGACTAATATAGAATATATACAGGGTGTAAAAAGGGCAAAAAAAGCAAAATTTTATAGAAAACAAAAAGCGGGATATTGATCTGGGCCATGTTAGGCGGAACGGTCACCCCCTTCTTGATAGGAAAGATCGATCAGGAACGGTCACCCCCCTCTTGATAGGCAAAGGTTTTGCTCTCTGGTAGCTAAGCAATACGAATGAAAACCATGATAGGAGGTCGAAATGCAAGACCATGAAGAGAAGAGAAAAGTGATAGCTCGAATCGAACAGAGTATCGACTGGCTATGCGTCCCAAAAGGAGAGAACAGGTACATGCTCCTGAAGCATTATGATCGAATTCTTTTATTGAAATCAATGCTGGCGCGAATTGCTGGCATGGACATCAAGACGCAAACAGATCTAATCGGGCACTGGCTGCAAACTGTGGCGAACGATCAACGCAAAAAGGAGTTGGCCGAGGAACTGTTGAGGAGCATGTCAAAAGTGCTCTATGTGAATCCGCATTTGGAGAAATGGGCGGAGGGGCGTCTGATCAAAATGAACATGGCGATCTCTCCGCGGCAGATGTCATACGAGTATGCGTATTTGATGAAGCAAGACAAAAGGGTGTCTGGCGTATACATGCACGACATGCAACTTATAAAATCGAGGCTGAAAAAGCGGATAGTTAGGAAAGGTTCGCCGGTGCGGCAAAAGGGCTACGAGGAGATGCATCAAAAGCCTCGGTGTAAGCGGACGATCCGCCAGAACGAGAAGTACAATGAAAAAAAAGAACTGATACAAGCCGAGAAGAATAGGAAGAAGGAAGAGGCGGAAGAACTAAGGAAGCGTCGTGAAGCAAATTGATCAAGCTGTCCGGGATCTGTCTGCCGAAAGGGAATAAAGACTGGGCGGGCAATGCTCGGGGCGCCATCTCTTGATGCCCCCAAGCACATGTCGGTGTACGTGTCTCCCGGCACCCTCTCCGGCCACACTGCGCCGGCAGCAGGAAGTTCTGTGCGTTCGCTCCCACTGATCCATTTTGTTTAGTGCCACATCAGAATAATCTTGACTTACCTTCTCCTTTGAGCTACAATGTGGCTCAAAGGAGAAGGTATTATTATGACAAACCAAAACACCGTTGTCAGGGCGCGAATTGACGGGCGTATTAAGACCGAGGCCGAGGCGGTTCTTGCCTCTATCGGCCTTACGACCTCTGACGCTTTTCGCATGATGATGGTTCGTATCGCCAAAGAAAAGGCTCTGCCGTTTGATCCGCTTGTCCCCAATGAAGAAACCATTGAGGCCATGAAAGCCGCACGGCGTGGCGAGCTTGTTATGGTTGGTTCCGCTGACAACCTCCTTGAGAGGTTGAATGCGGAAGATTAGGCATACCAATCGTTTCAAGCGCGATTACAAAAGGGAAAAATCAGGACGGCACAGCAAAACCATTGATGCCGTCCTGATGGATATCGTGAAGCTGCTTGCCGCTGATGTGCCCTTGCCCCACTACAACTTCGATCATCCGCTTTCTGGTGAATGGGTGGACCACAGAGACTGCCACATTAAGCCTGATTTGATCTTGATTTACCGTAAACCGGATGACGATTTTCTCGACTTGGTGCGTCTCGGTTCGCATAGCGAAATTGGTCTATAGCCAACATTGCACGGCACCTCCGAACCGCATCAGGTTCGCCTCAGCACATGATTTTCCCCTATTCGTGAGCTGCCCCTAATGGTTCATCCCCACGCGTGTGGGGAACGCACACCTCTGCCTATTTGCTACAGAGCCTCCAGCCACAATGAACCATGTGGCAGAAAGGACGTTGTCGCACCGGCGGATTTCCGTTCCCCTTTCCACGAGCACAATGTACTCAGCAATCTGGGCCAGACACGAAATGGTTGGAACATTTTCCCCCGACCACGCTGCCACCTCTTCCCGAACACAATGAACTTAGTGCCTCGCGGTGGAAGTTTAAAATGTAAGAATATGTGATTTTCGAAAATTCGAGATTTTATGTAAGCTTGCTTACGGCACCTCACAGAATTTCAAAAAGTCGTGATTCTTTCAGAATGGCCCTCGGCCTGTCGCACATAAACAAGGAGACGACGGATGCAAACCGCACGTATGATGCCGGAGAGCATTGCTAACCAGGAAAATGGGGGGGACATCGCCATGTCGCGGGTGCTGAATGGCCTGCTTCGATGATACCAGTAAAACCTCACCCCATGTGAAATCGATCGTGCGACCTGAGGCAACGTCGATGCTCGGCGCTTCAATGAGGCCGGGCTATACTACCCTGGAAAATCATATTCGTCACGGTGACGAATACGGGGAATTACAAAAGCTTGACGACGATTCCCACTTCTCCCCCGCTTGAGGGATCGCAGCCGCAAGCGAGGAAGTTAGAAATGAGTTCAGGTGAGTCTATCAGCATTGAGTACGGCAGGCACTGGTAGGCAGGGAAAGAATGGAACTTTTGCTGCATCCCGCACCAACATATCTTGGATGAGTCCATTCCGAAGACGGAAGCGCTGCAGTCAGCACATCGATACATTGACTCCCTACCGGAAGACATTCCGGTTCCAGTAGCACAGCGGAGAATCCTGCCGCCGCATTTCCTGCAAAGGTGGTCTTCGATTGTCCATGTTCGAATTTCCATTATCTTACCTCCGCCTCTTCAATCAGTTTAGACAGATTGACGATGATGGCGTAATCATACGAGCGGTAGGCGAAACATTCCATTATTTCATCGGCAAAACCTGTACCGGGTTTATCGTGATCTCCAAGCGCAGCCAGAAAACAGTGTTCCAGGGAATGCGTGTTGTCGCGTCTAATGCCAGTGTTAAGATACTCATCGAAACGTCTTATGGCACACAGGATCCGCACGCGGCCCCGTGATATTTCTCGCTCGTGACGAGCCTTCAGGTTCGTCCAGTCCAAGGGTATCAAGGCTGCCGCCGCTTTCCCATGTATTCCACTTTCGATGAGTTTTCTTAGTAGGGCGATTTTGTAAAGATCGTCTTGCGCAAACTTGTTTTTCACACCGTGCCCGCTTGCGATTTTGGTTGCCGCAGACGGGACGATGAGACCGTCCTTAATCCAGCCATGGAGTCGCAGCCGCGTCACACCTGTCGACCGCTCCATATCACCGGTAGAATATTCCATTATTTTGCCTCCTTTAAACTCAGCTATTTCCGCCACTTCCCCGTGTCTGCCAAGCAGCATCTCCAAATCTTTGATTCCCAGCCTCAGCATCGAGATCTCCTTCTGGGCTTGGTACGCGTACTCGTTGTAGCCTGTTGTGGTGCGAGCAAAATCAGCCTGCAGCACCGCTATCTCAGCGGCCTGCTGATTCGCAACGACTGCCAGATTCTTGCACCTATCCTTCGGATATTCCAGCGTCCCTCCCCGCCCACACTGTACCGGGGGAGTGGAAAATGTCCGCATTGTCTGTCCCCCCTATACACAATGAACGGTGGATCTCACCGTGAAACTCTTCTCTGGCAAACTTGATAAGTCTTCACCATGCTGTTGTACTTGACGACCAAAGCGTTAATGGCGGCGCGTTTCGCATTAGTATCCGCCATGACACGCTTATACCTGCCGCGGTTTTCGTTATACGTTGCGTTCATCTCGATGATTTCCTGACGGCGGGTGAGATCTGAGCGAGAGTCAGATTTTTGATAATCACTGATAGTTTTTTTCTCTTCGCTAAGATCCTTCTGCATCCGTTCAGACTGCTCAAACATGCTGACAACCTCTGACTTTCCTCGTTCTATATCAGTTAGCAAACTACCGGAAGGAGGAACGCATGTTTGTCCCGGCACGTTTATCGTACCCGCAAGGCTCTGAGAAACCGGAACTGTAGCCGATTGCCTGCCAAATATTTGCACAGCGTAGGATACGTCCTTTCCCTTTAATGTCCCTTTTACTACAGCAACCCCAATCTCTTGCGCTTCTTGGGATAGGATGTTCTTCTTATAAACAGGATTCTGCATCCAGCCATCGACGAGCATCCGGTTAGTGGAGAAATTGCCGGCTGCAATGTTTTCTACCAGGAAATTATAGCTGTAGCCGAGCCTCTTTGCTATAGTGGTCGCCTGTTCCCCAGTAGAAGAGGTACGAGCGAGATACTGCTTGTCACTCATATCTCTCGTCCTTGCCTCCGCGATGGCATTGAGATGCGGATTTGGTACCAGCGGGGGCAGTCCCTCAATGGCTCGGGCGGTATTGGTAACGGCGATGACTGCCGCCCCGGTAAGAATCTCATGCAAAAGATTCCGGACAACATATTGCGAAACCGTTACCGTGATAGTCCTCGTTGTTTTAGAATTGGGATCTGCCGTCGGATATGCGGTTGTCGTTATAGTATACGTGCCCGGCACAGGGAAGGTAACGTCTATTGTACCGCCAGAGTACTTGACGCCATGGACATCCCAGTCGATTGTTAGAGGCAAAGTCGAATCGGCAGTCGCGCTATATAGTGCTGATTTCCCTGCGATACAGGTTGTGGGTCCGTTCAACGTGAGTGCAGGTGCAGCAGGTACCGTAAGTGAGGCAGCGCGAGAAAACATCCGGGGATAGTTGTTAATAAGCACAGCGATAACGAGGCCGCCCAAAAGGACCACGACAGAGCATAAGGCGCAAAACACAGGGTTCAGGAAAACCCCGACAAAAACCGGCACGTCCCGTAATGGTTGCCACGGGCCATCATCGAGACGGATTAGCGTGCGATTAGTGATCTCGCCAGTTTTCAGAAGAGCTTTAATTTGATTGGGCGAAAAGGGGCCGCAGAGGGACGCTACTCCGCGGTCATCGGAAGCCTGGATAAACCATTCGGTTTGATTATTGTTTTCTTTCATGCCGTCCCACCTACCGTTGGCAACACCGTCTTTCTTACAGAGCCTGTGGATCACCTTGCTCGGCGGCAGCAATGAACTCCTGAAACGCCATACCATCATCCTCATTGAAGACCGAACGTGCTTGTCTTGGTTAAACTGGCGCGCCCTTTTATATATTACTTCTTGCAAACAAACAGGTCGTCTGAAAGTAAAACTCCTCTGGTGCCGATTCATGCCTCCGAGATTGAAGAAATGAAGCCCAATAGGACTATAAGCAGCTGTGTCGCTTGGGTATTTTGCAGTTTAGTCTGGATAAGGGTATTGTTGAGTCGGGTAGAAATAC
>SESA01000867.1_pt1 | contig 17449 bp, 23 predicted proteins | sample 3171451 | NCBI WGS metagenome assembly SESA01 (sample SAMN06051862, study PRJNA518727) | freshwater metagenome | biome: subpolar coniferous forest; feature: holomictic lake; material: water; isolation source: holomictic Lake 227, 8 m depth | place: Canada: near Kenora, Ontario | collected...
TCATCACGAACTCGCGCGGGTCCGCGATGCTGCGGTCAACGTGGCTTGCGGCTGCCAGGTGCAAGATGTAATCCGGCCGGCCGAGCCGTTCCGCCACGCGGTCGCAGACTTCGAAACAAAGGTCATGGTAGACGAACCGGACCCGCTCACGATGGCTATCGGGGATCGCCGCGACCAGGCTTTCGATGTCACCGGCGTAGTCGATCCGGCACAACGCCGTAACGTCCCAGTCGGTTTTCTCCAGCACGTGGGCCACGGCATGACAGCCAAGGAACCCGTTTGCCCCGCTCACAAGTATCGTAGTCACCACGGCCTCCGTTGAATTCCGGGCAAGACCGCCCGCTCGTAAATGTTCGGGCCATTCCAGCCGATCGCAAGCTCCGGCTGCTCTTCAGTCGAGTAGCCGGCCCGCTTCTCCCAGAAGCCCGGCCCCTCGTCGGAGACTTTGGCAACACCCGGCTCGCGCGAGTACCAGTACCACGGAGCCACCCCGGCCGTTGAATCTGCCGACTCTCCGAACCTGGCGTGGACCCGATAGGCCAGCCGCAAGTCATCGGCTCCCGGTGCGTCCGCGTACCCGCCGACAGCCCGCAAGGCATCAAGACGATAGGCCCAGCAACCACCATAGCCCCAATCTCGCACCCCACGCCCAAACGCCCGCGTCGTGACCAGCTTATCGCCGCTTGACTCGTAGACGTGTCTGCATTGCGCCCACGCGGCCCCGGTGGCTTCCAGGGCACGGGAGACGGAGGCGACGGCGTGAGGCCAGTAGCAATCGTCGTCATCAAAAATCATGTAGGCTTCACAGTCCGGAGACAGCATGTTGACCCCAAACTGCCGCTTGGCCCCCAGATTCGGGAACCGCTGCGGCACGCTGACAAGTCGCCAGCGGTCACCCTCTTGGTTATCGAATTGTTGGGCGTCGTCAACGATCAGAAGTTCACAATCCCGGTGCGTCTGCTGCGTAAAGCAGAAAATCGCACGGCCCAATAACCGCGGTCTTTTGTACGTCGGACATACCACCCCAATTTTCACGCCGTCATCCTCTCCCGAATTGGCTTCGACAGGTCCAGGTCGATGCTCACGACAATGCCCGGTCGCAAGTCATCGGCAAACCAAAACACCGACCCCTGATGTTGCAAATAGCGGTACTGCCCGGGCGACTTCCCGGCTCCCATGTCGATCAGTTCCAGGAAGTAGGCCGGCGCCAGTGCCTCCTTCTCAATCGGGCTGCGGTTGTAGTTGCCGGGGGCGTCCTTGTCCATGCGGTGAGCGTACTGCAAGCCGTCCACCACGCGGAGAATCCCGCCCGACTCCCACCAGGTCTTATTGATGTAGAAGCTGTCTTGGGCATCGTAGGCCCGCAGCCAGTGCTCAGCGCTGCGGTCCCCAGCTCCGAAGTAGTCTCGCTGGTGCAGATCGAATCGGTACGGCGGGATCCCCTCGAACGTCTCCAGGAACTGTGCGCGGTTGACGAACCAATTGCCCGTGTTCGCCAAACACCACCACTGGGCACCACGCAAGGCCACGTCCGCCAGGTTGCGAATGTGGATGTCGCCGACGAATTGGGTGTAGTCAAGCTCCGGCGTCCCCCGGCAAGCCGAGTACCAGACCGCCTCGTCCCACGGCTGGAGGCTTGCCAGCCGGTCGAAGTAGTCGGCGCCCATCGTGTTGTCCGAATCGCACATCACCACCCAGGGGCTACTGGAGGCCGAAACGCTGATCGCCTTGTTGCCGAATACGCCGTGATTGCGAGTGTTTTGGAACACGCGGACCTTGGGGATGTTCGCTAATGCGGCCCGCAAAGTGTCGATGTCCGGCGTGGCGTCGTTTACCACAACCACCTCCCGCACAAGAGGATGCTCAACGGCCGCGGCGACACATTCGCGGATCCAGGCAAAGTTTCCCCGCTGCGACTCGTTGAATGCCGTCACCGCTAACGTGATTCCAGTAGCCAATCGACAATCCTTTCTGCGGCGTGCCCGTCGCCATAGGGGTTCTGCGAAACGACGCACTTGGCGTATTCCGAGGGGTCGGTAAGCAGTTTCGTGGCGTGCGCAACGATCGACTCCCGCGACGTGCCCACCAAGCGGGCTGCGCCGCACTCCACGGCTTCCGGGCGCTCGGTTGTGTCCCGCAACACCAACACCGGCCGGCCCAGCGTAGGGGCCTCTTCCTGCACGCCACCGGAGTCCGTCAGGATCAGGTAGGACCGGCCCATCAGCCAGACGAATTCAGGGTAGGTCGCCGGCTTCGTCAAGTGGACGTTCGGAAAACCGGACAACATCTGGACAACCGGACGATGAACATTGGGGTTCGGATGAACGGGGTAGACAAATTCGGTATCATTGAACACGGTCGCCAGCCAGTGGATGGCTTTGCAAATTTCCGCTTGCTGCTCGCCAAAGTGCTCCCGGCGATGTTGCGTTATTAGGACCAGGCGACGATCCCTCAGCATCGGATACTGGTCTCTCCATTGGGCGTCGTTCGCCCGCTCGCGGTTCACCGTCCACAATAGGGCGTCGATAACTGTGTTTCCAGTATTTATGACCAGTTCCGGATCTACTCCTTCCGTGAACAGGTTCACTTTTGCTTGATTGGTCGGGGCGCAATGCAGCCGCGTAGTGATACCGACCGCCCGCCGGTTGAACTCTTCCGGCCAAGGGGATTGCAAGTCGCCCGTCCTCAGTCCGGCTTCGACGTGAACGAACGGCACGTGACGGTAGAAGGCTGCCATCGACGCTGCCAGCGTGGTTGTCGTGTCGCCTTGGGCGATGACGTAATCCGGCTGGTACTTCTCGATCGCCCCGTCGATCCCCTCCAGGCACCGGCCGGTCAACGCTGCCAGCGACTGGTCGGGGCGCATCAAGTCCAGGTCAAGATCCGGGCGAATCCCGAAGTAGGCGGCAACCTGGTCCAGCAACTCCCGATGCTGCCCGGTGAAGCAAACAACCGTCTCGATGTCCGCCGCGCGCCGCTGGCACTCCTTCACGACGGGAGCCATCTTGATCGCTTCCGGGCGGGTGCCGATCACAAGTAGGGCGCGAATCGTCACGGCGTTTCCCCCCGGTAGACTTCATCCTCCCGCCGCTTCCTCAGAAACAGCAACCCATCGTCCCAGTTTCCGCCGACAACGTGCGTCTCGATGATGTCGCTTCCTCCGACCAGGATGGACTGCCACCGCAAGGCAAGCCAATCCATGATCGTTCGGGCGCCGTGCGGGTTCCAGCAGGCGTTGTAGATGCTGTGCATGTCCTCAATCGCGTACCAGCCGCCGGGCTTGATATGGGGCCACAATGCGGCCAGCGAGGCAAGGTGTTGCTCCGGGGCGTGCCCGCCGTCGTCGATGACAAGATCGAACGGGCCATGTCGCCCGGCGAACGCCACTTGGAAAGCGACATCCTCCTGCTTGCCGACTTCCAGTGTGATTCGGTCCCCAGGCCCCGGCGTCCACTCGGGGGCGTGATCGAAGCCGACGACCTTCGCGTCGGGGTGGGTGAAATACTCCCGCCACATCCGCAGCGAGCCGCCTCGCCACGTGCCGATCTCGCAAATGGTGATTGGCTGTTCTCGTAGGTGCTCCCAGCGGGCGGCGTAATGGCGGGCGAACCCGTGGGATGATTTGTCCGTGCTGTAGAGGTCGCGCATCCGCAAGCCGATGTCGTGTAGGGATTCCATGATTGGCCTCAGAGTTTCGGGAATTCGGTTTCGAACGCCGCCAGATTCTCGCGGTACAGCTCCAGCGTATTCCGCCCGATCCGGCTATTGGTACTCGACGCGCAGTCCGGCGACTTGGCTTCGTTCCACGGGGCGTAGCACGTCCAGTAGTGGACAACGTAGGGGAACTCGTCACCACGCCAGCCGCGAGTCTCAGACGCCACGCGGTTCGTGATATGGTCGAACGCAAACCACACGAAGTAGTCCTTCGTGACCCGCTCCAACTGATCGTTCAACACCATCCCCGTCACCTGCTGATCGAACCCGCCGGGGTTGATGTCCTTGAACTCTTCCTGGACGGCTAAGATCGCCTCGACCGTGCCATCGGGGATTGACGACGGATCGAAACAGAAGGAACTTGAACCCCACAGCCTGCCCATTACGCACGGCCACTTGGCCTTCAGTCGATCAAACGACTCTTGGTGGTCCGCAACCTCGCCCGCCCCGCCAAGCCGGCAGAAGTGAACCCAGTCGTCCCAGACGGTGGTATCCTGCGTGCCGTCGCAAAGGATCTTGGGGAACCGCTTCGACAGTTCGTCGCAGGCTTGGGCCAATGGACGTTGGATAAGCGAATCGGTATCGAAAAACATCAACCGCTGCCATTTTCGGAAGCGAGGGTCAAACAATCTCCACTTCATTGCGCATCGCGTCTCAGGCACGCGAACAATGTTTATTCCCCTCCCCTCAATATCCGACATATCCGTTGCTTCGTTGCATATCCAAGCCACGTCCGATGTCCACTGGCCTTGCCGCTTGGCATTCACGGCTTGAGATTTTCCGTGCTGAATGTAAGAGCCACCGTCAGCCACAATCACTAGAACGTCGGTACTCATAGGATTGGGAACTCCTGCTCAAATGCTGCCAGGTTCTCTTGGTACACGTCAAAGCACGGCCGGCCCAGCCGATGGTTCCAGTAGCCCAGCATCTGGTTTGCATCGTCCGGCGTCCATCCCGGACCGTTGGTAAATGGCTTCTCGATCCACGGCGCGCTCCACCGGCAGAAGTGCAGCAACACCGGCACCTCGTCGCCCCGCCACTTGCGGAATTCCGAGGGGATGTAGTTCATCGGCCAATCGAAACCACAGAAGCCGAAATAGTCCTTCGTGACTTCCTCCATCCGATCGTACAGCAGGAGGTTGATAACCATCTGGTCCGCGTTAGACGGGTTCAAGTCCTTGAACTCTTCGTGAATCGCCAGCAACTTGTCCTTGGTGTCCACGGGGATACTGGCCGGCTCGTAGAACATGAACGCCATGTTGAACATGCGTTGCGTAACGTGCGGGAAGCGGGCTATCAGCCGCTCGTACAGTTCCGGATGGGCTTCCGGACCGGCGCCGGATTGCGTGTCCCAGTATTGCAGGCCCAACAGGATACTGCCGTCCTCCAGATTCAGGCCCATCGTCGGCAACCGCGGCCCAAGCCCGTCAAAGACCTTTTGCAGCGGGCCTTGCACGATGATGTCCAGGTCGATACAGAAGGCTTGCTTCCAGCGGTGGAAAAACGGTGTGAAGGCCCAGAACTTCGTGAGGAAGCTCCACTGATCATCTGGCACTCGCAAGACGTTGATGCCGCGTTGCTCGAAATCGACGGCGCAGCCCTGGGGGGAGATCATGCAGAAATCCCCGGTGTACGATCCTTGTCGCCGGCAGTTCACCATCACCGACTTGGCGTGAGGCAGGTAGGCGTCATTCGCCACGAAGGAAATCACTTGGTCGGACACGGCAACTCCAGTTCAGGTAAGCGAAAGGAACGGAACCACACCATCGGCGCCACGGCGTTTTGCCCAAACGTGCATACATGCCCCGTAGCTGTAGGTGTAAATCGTGTGCGTCTGGCCCAGCCAGAACAGAAACCGCGTCAAATCATCAATGGCCCCCAGCATCTTGTCGTGCGTATGCCCCCAGAAATGGAACTCAGCGCAGAAGTAGGCCGAACCGAAAATCATCTTCCGGGATGGTTCGTGAGTCACCACGGCTTGCTCGGCGCTCTCACAGTCCATCTTGACGACGTATCGCTCCCCGCCGTGCTGAGCGTACAACTCGTCCAGCATGACGGCCGGAACGTCGGACAGCGGCCAGGCGGGGTTCCACGTCGGCGCCTCTCTGCCGACAACCAGCCAGTGCAACGGCTCGGCCTTGATCGGTTCGTACAGGGGACCGACGCCAACGGCAGCACGGATCGGGATGACTTGCGGCACGTCCTGGAACCGCTTGGCCAGCCTCGGGTAACTCCACGGGTTCGGTTCGACGGCCACGATCTTGGCGCTCGGGTAAAGTCTGTGGGCCAACGTGGTCACGCTGCCCACGTCGGCGCCGATATCGTACACCACGTCGGGAACGAACCCGATTTTCCCCAGCAGGTACTCGTCGGTCGTGCCAACATTCAGGAAAAGTTGCTCTTGTTCGTCGTCTGTCATCCGGGAATCCTTTTTGTGGCTTGGAAGTACCGACCCTCGCTGCCCCGCACGATGTCATGGGTGGCCGCCATGCGGGCAATCGGCCCGGCGGCCAGTCCGGTGGAATGGATTTCCATCGCGACGTAATCCACGCTGGTCATAGCGAGAAACGACGGGAGGTCTCCGAAGATGGAATTCTCGCCACCCTCGGAAACGTGATGTCGTGACCGCAGAGCGTTCGGCACCGCGGCCCCCATGCTTGAATGTCGCCTACCACCGCGGGGTGTTCGTGGTTTCCGTCGATGAAGACAACCTCCGTCCGCACGGCAACCTTCCTTGCCTCCCGTGGATTTCCCTCTGGCGACAGCCCCCAGCACACATCCGGCCGACGAAGCTCCAGAATCGCGATTGCATCCTTGAACTGCGGTTGCACCGCAATGTCCACCAACTGAAGCATCCCGTTCCGCTGGAGGTGTAAGCCCGTCGCCAACATCGACCGGCCGGCATAAACCCCGATCTCCGTCCAGGAACGCACAGACGAAGCCAGCGAGGCCAGCCAATCACATTCCTCGCGACTCATGTAGCCGGGGATGCTTTCGATGATCGCCCAATCGTCGTCGGTCAACTTAGGCATGGGCTTCTTTCCAATCAAAACCGTCGGGGTCGAAGTCCGTCATTTTGTCTTGGTAGACATACGGACCCATGTTTAGGAAGTTTGAAAACGCGGTGAACCCGCCGGGAACCACGTCCGACGTCATGTCCCGCTGAAACACGCAACCGGGAACGAACACGTAGGCGTTTAGTTGCGGCTGGATTAGAATCAAGGCATGATCGCTTCCGAGGGCTTGTGGCATGACTCCATTCATCAGCGACAGTACCTTCTGGGAACTGGAACCGCGAACCACCATCCCGTGATTAGAAAACACGCCATAGGCCCGCAGCAAGTGCTTGACGGGAGTCACCTCAACATCCCGTCCAATGTCTTTCCTGTGCCAGACGGCAGGATTACAGTGGAATGTTCCACAGAGAAACAGGATGTCCCAGTCGTCTGGCATGACCTCTTCAAGGTAGCGGAATCGGTCCATGATGTCCGGTGCCAGGATAGCGTCATCCTCCAGTAGAAGCAGGTCTCTATCGGTGTTCTGGACAGACCGAAACAGATAGGTGAAGCTCAGCCAATTTCCGATCGTGTCCGGGTGGCTCTGCATGTTGGCCGCGTTTGCCGCCGGCCCGCGGTAGTCTTCCTTGGTCATGGCGGAAAATCGACGCGCCGATAACCCGGCGCGTGACAACTCGCCTTCGATCAATAAACGGCGGTCAGTCCGGTGGTCTAGGTTGACGTACCAGGGATCGAGATTTGCGATTCGGAATTGCGTCATGCGACAACCTCCGGCTCTACGGCCACAACCTCTTCCACGATGTACCCACCACTCGGCCCGATTTGGCTCTTGGCCGTCGCCAGCAACTCCGCCGTCAAGACGACTCCCAGAAACTGGCACAGCTCCCCGATGAACTTATCCGGCTCACGCATGGCCAACTCGTAACTCACGATCAACGTCGGCAGGCATGTCTGCGACGCGAAGTCCACGAGTGCCTTCGTCCACTCCAGATTCTGCCGCGCCAACTCCGCCAGCGACCGTTCCGGGATCCCGTTGGCCGCGTCAAACCGCAACTCCCCTTGAATCGTCGCCAGCCAGTCTCGGCAGACGATGATAACTCGCGGGGCCCGCAAGGCGAACAGCAAGACCTTGACGGCACTGATACCCACCGGGTCTTTCCATCCCCATCGTTGGTGGGCAGCGTTCCGCCGGCCGACGCAAGCCACCTGCACTTCCAAGTTCGCCTGGTGCATGGTCTGATCTTCGAAGTGCCAAGCGTCCAGTTCGGCTTGCGGCCCGAGGGGGACGCCCAGTGAGTGAACCACGGCGGCCACCATCGACGTTCCGCCACGGGGGATACCAACGATTGGCACCGTGTAGGCATCTGGCGGCGTGCCCTTGTTGAGCCACATGCTCGTAGCGACGGTTCCGATTCTGGAGAACGTCTTCATAGCAGCCTATTCTTCAGGAGGGCGTTGTCAGCGTACTTGGCCGTGAGATCCCAGTCTAGCAGAAACGACAGCAGCCCCTTCAAGTCGGCTTGCCTGTCGTACTGCTCCACGTCGTAGTATTCCAGGTACAACCAGCGAGTCTTGCGTAGCGTTTCCTGGCCGCCGAGGATCATGGCCGCTTCCGAACCTTGAAGATCCGCAAAAATCAGGTCCACGAACGGCAGGGCGGCCACGGGCGGAATACCGTCAAGGCGTCTCGTCTGGACAATGATTGTCGATGGGAATTTGACTTGCTTGTCACGGTCGAGATGACCAGTCGGCACGCGCAGGCTTCCGGAATAGTCCCAGTCCTCGCTGCAAGGCGCCGTTGACCCTTTCACTTGCCCACCGCTTTGCGTGAACGGCGCCGTTCCGTCGCGATCGGATATGGCACACTCGAACAGGGTCACCCGTGGGTCGTTTCGGCAAACGTGCCGGGCCAGCGGGCGCGGATCAGGCTCGAAAGCGATCACCTTGGCGTTCGGCATGGCCATCAGGAAGCCGCGTGTTGTTTCGGAATCGTTGCAACCGAGTTCAAGAATAACCGGGTCCGTCTTGCCCAACAGGCAATAGACTTCTCCGGCAGTGATGTCGTGGTGATAGAGCGGAATATCTCGCCCAGATTCGACTATACGTGCGTCCATGTTTGGCCGTAGATAACCCTATCTATAATGTAAATGGTTGTTGGAATAATCGCCTTAATCTGCGAACGCGACATGCCTTGCCGGCGCAATTCTTTTATCCTCAGCACTACGTCAACAGGCGTTTTTGCGCCGGGATTCCGCTCTCCTTGAGCCGATGTTCCGTGGCGGCGTTTATCGAGTTCATTCTGTGAGTGAGTCCCCCAATACAAATTAGACGGAACATCATTTGCGCGATTCCCGTCATCGTGGCAAACCTCCATGCCTACCGGGCGCGGACCGTGAAACGCAGTCGCAACAAGCTGGGACACAAACACAGTCCTTTGTCTAAACGTCGTGCGCCTATATCCACGGGAATTTGGCGACGCGATTCGCAGCACCCACGTTCGCAATCTCCACCCCGAATCACCGTGACATGACCACGCGTTTCCTTTGTCGTCAACAGCAAGGCCGGTATGTCCGTCGCAATGCCGAAACGACCTACCTTCAATGATAGGAAAGGACGGACAATCATCCTGCGATACATACGGCTGGCGTGTGTTTCCAGTGCCTTCGTGTATCTGAATTCCGGCTGCAAAACAGACGTTACATCTGCTGTATTTTCCGTGCCTAAGATTATTGGTTCCAGGATGATGACTGAACTCGCTCAGCGACTTGAATTGCCAACATGCCAGGCATTGCTTTAATTTGTCGCTAGAAGTATCTTTGATTTCAGACATGCGATTGCTCCTGTAAAGCATCGGGTGTTTAGAGGCGGCGGGGTTGACGCCCCGCTGTTTCGCTATTCTACAGGAGATTGGGTCGCTCGTCGATATGGCTATTACGTTACCCATACCCATCGATCTCCTTCATCGTCTACGACAAGATTCGGGAAATCCAACTCACCCGGCGCAGGCGGCCCAACAAGGCCCATGCCGTTCGCCCAGAATGTGCCGGAGAACATCGGACAAACGATCTTCTCGGCCCGACCAAGCCATCCCGCCCACCAGGAAAACGTGCTTTGGCAGATAATCAACTGCCGCGCCGATGCCAGCCGCATGAAGTCCACGTCCCACGGGGTGGGTTCGGCGGTCCACGGCAGGCCCAGCGCGTCGCCAAGTTGCTTGACGAACGGATCGCTGTAGTCGTCGGTGACAATCCGCACCATCGCGGCGCCAGGGAACTCAGCAAGGCATCGTCGGTACTCGTCAATCGTCGTGGCGCAGCCGTTGTGTAATTGGCTTGGTGGCCCCATACCGTTTCCAGGATCCACGTAGTCGGTTCGCCGCACGTGAACGTAAACGTCGCGGGCCTCGACGGGAAGGAACGGACGTCCTAGCCTCAGCCAGTCGTGCTTGATACGGCCCTTCCACGGCTTCAGGAATTCGTACCGCTGGCCGAACCACGCTCGCAAGATGATGGGACGTTCGTGGTCAAGACCGTCCATGTCGAACCACTGCACCGCGTCGATGAACTGCGGCATGGTTTCGAGCTTGCGGCCGGATGTCGGCAGCATCTTGAAGAGCGGGACACCTGACCACTGGACGGGCTTCCCGGCCTTGGTGACGAACTCGGCGGGTGGCCGATAATCGATGAACATCCGCTCGGCAAGGATCTTGCAAAGCAGGTAGGTCTGCAACTGGTTTCCGAACTGTCCCAACAGCCGCGGACAATGTAGGCTCACGTCCAGCCTCGCTTTCTCACTACGTCACTTGTCGTCGATTTTTGGCTACGCCACGATGTTGCTTGCGTGGCATTTACGATTCCACTCACTACCGTCTTTCCATCCGCAAGCATACCCGTCGCTGGCAAAATACGGCAGATCGTCGGGCGCCGTCGGAAGCGGCTGCAGCGATACGCCAAATACTTGCGACTGATTGAACCACCCTTGCCTGTACTCGTCTTCAATTTGCAGTCTGCGGTATTTTTCCACAGCCGCGACAGGAAACAGCTCTGAGCATACAACAACAGCTACTTCACTGCCAAACTTTCGAACGCGATACACCCTCAATTCGACGCAACCTTCAGGAATAGACGCCGCCTCATCGGCGATCATTACTCGTCGTTTCCCCTCCAGCTCCAGTAATGCGGACTCTACGTCGCAGGTCGCATTGCCAACAATTGGCCATTCCGTCGTAATTGGCGACGCAACACTTCCTCGCGATTCCTTTGCCGCGAACATCGCACAAACCACAGCCGCTATCCTGGACAGAAAGCCGCGCCGTTCTAGTCCGTCATTCATCGATCTCATTCCTTTCTTGCGCCTACGTCACTTCCCGATCACGGTTTCCAAATATACCACAAGCACCCCCTCGCGTACACGCCGCCGTCCCCCGGGGAGTTTGATGTGCGGCAGTTCCTTGCGGTTCAACCAGCCGGACACGGTGGACTCAGCGACCTGGCAGATTGCCGCAACCTGCTTTTGCGTCAAGAGCCGTTCGCGCTTGCCGTTCTCTTTCTCGCTCATTTTCCGCACTCGCAATTCGTCGGCAGGAAGTTCCCGATCCGCAACGTATTCCAGTCGTCAAACGTCACGTCCTCGCGGTGGTAGACGCGCACCCATGCGGCGTATTGCTGCTGCCTTCCACTGTTCGTGTCTCCAATCGTCGGCCCCTCGTAGAAAACCGACGCGATCACGCAGGCACAAACAAACATTAGGAAAAAGTACATCTTATCACTCACTGCCGCATACCTCCCGCCCCCACAATCCCCTTGCCGGCCCACGTTCCGCCCGCTCTCCGCGTGATGAAACACGCATAGCTCAGCACGTCAATCTGGTCCGCCGTCTCGCCGTGGCGCCCAGTCCAGGCCGACAGTTCCGATTCGCAGTCCGACATCCACGCCGGCGCACTTGGCCCGCTCGGAAACAGCAGTCGCCCATGTTCCATCTCATCGAACAACCCCGCAGCCGTCGCCCGCTCCAACTTGGCGTCTTCGCCATCGGCGCGCATGCCCGGAAGTTTCGTCGGCAACAGCTCGAACGTACAGAACGACAACTCGCGATCGGCCTTCAGTTCCGCCAGCAGCGCCGGCCCAAAGTGGGCGTTCTCGATGTAGCATTTCGCGGGATGCCACCGCAGCAAGTCCGCTTTTGTGCGGATCTTCAACTCCGGGTAGCCCACTTGCCACCGGCCGATGTTCCTCGCGCAAGTCACCTTGTTGACTGGGCTGTGGTCGAAGATTCCGCAACACGACCACGATGGTGGGCGCCCGCGGTCTTCGGCGGCCTTGTCCTTCGACGTGCCGGCCGTGTCGATGACGGCGAACCGTCGACAAGTCCGCTCGTCGGCGGCTTTCCGCGTCCCGTTCTCTCCCCATTTCAGAATCTGGCAATCCGTCTCGTAGTAGTGCAGCCAGCCGGGATCGATCTGGGTGCCCTCGGAAACAGTCCAGTCTCCTGCCGCAATCTGGGCTGCCAGCACTGGACCGCAGCGACGCTTCAATCGAGACAGGTAGTCGTCGACGTCGATGGTCGGATTGTCAACCACACGGGCGGGAACAAATGCCGTATCTGGGCTAGGCCAAAACACAGTACCGAGAGGCGTCGGCGCCTTCAGGTCCAGTGATGCAATGAAGTCGATGGCGTCCTGCTTCACGAACCTATTGCGAACCCACGCGGCACCACGCCCGCCGGGGTTTGTCGCGGCTCGCATTCCGCAAGGGATCGGGAAGTCTACGTGCTTACGCATACGGCTAAATAGGTAGGTGTATTGCTCTTCGCTGTACTGACACAATTCGTCGTAGCACACTCTATGGAAACTAGGCCCCTGATAGTTGTAGACGCTGTTTTCATGTTGCAGGTGACGGAAGACAATCTGCGCCCCAGATGGAAACTTCCACGTATGGCTCGATTCGTTCGCGACACCTCCTAATGGATGATAGAGCGCGTAACTCAGAACCCAAGGGGAATCGTTGCCCGTCGTCAATTGCGGGTACGTTCGGCGGAAGAAAATGCCCGTGTAACCAGGAATCGACGCGCCCTCTCCTAGCCACATCAATAGGCACCAGCTCTTCCCGGCCCCTCCCGCGCCGCCGTACAGTGCCTCCTCACATGTCAGCGCCAAGAAGTCCAGTTGGCGGGGGTGCGGCGATCTCTGCTTGACCGTCCGCAATAACTCTTGCTCCCGCTCCTTCTTCTCCACCCACTCCCGCTTTTGATCCAACGGCAGTTTCTTCCACCAACTTGGCAAATCTTTCGTCGATTTCTGCTTCCTCTTTTGTAACCCGAACATCTAACCGCTCTTTGTATTTGTCCGGCCGCGACCCCTTGAGCATGAAAATCAACAACGTCGTGTCGTACTCTCGCTCGACATACTGCTCATCCGTCGAAGGGTCAATGATCGGCTGGCCCTTGTCGAACTTCTTCCGTAAGACGCCCTTGACGGCACGCCGAACCGCTTCGGCTTCAAGGCGGTCGGCAAATATCTCCGCCGCTTGCTGCTCCCTGCCTATGAATTCAGGATCCGACTTTCGCCACGCCCCGATTGTCGAATGAGCAACACCGGCAGCGTCGGCAGCGGCAGTGATAGCGCCAATCTCCCCAAGCGACTTAAAGTACGCCTCTTTTTTAGACTCACTAATTTTAACCGATGCCGCTCGCCGCTTTGCCATCATCGTCCTCAATAAACCGTAAACTCTTGCCACTCCGAATAGCACGGCAAACCGTCACCTGCCAGATCCGTCTCGAATCGCCAAAACCAATGCTTTCCGGCTCGCGTCAAAGCGCCTGCCATCGCGGCTGGAGCAACCAATAATCCCACATGGCTCGTGGGAACATTATCGCTTGGAAGCCTCACGGTTCGACTTACTACCGTAGCCTCCACGGTGACCGGCGTTCCGCTTTCGAGTAGCCGAAACTGTATGTGCTTCAGCCCACTGATAGCCGACATGTCCGTGTCATCCGGCGCCGTCGGATCGGGATAAAAGTCTCGCCCGACAAAGAATCCCGGAACATTGGAGCCAGCGACGTATCGTTGCTGCGCGGTCATCGATCCTTCTCCCCTTCAAAGTCTGCACGTATCGCGATTCCCGTGTTGAATTGAGACGCGGAAGCAATCCCGGAGTCGAGCCTGTGCGAGTCCACGCAGCCACTATCGAATTGACTGTCGTCCGCAACACCGCTATCGAATTGCGACGTGAACCAAACGCCGGAACTGAGCGTGGCCGTGAAGCAAATCGGCTCCTGGGGGATGACGCCGCGAGCCTCACTGTCAACAACAATCAGCCCCAGAGCCGCCCCCAGCGAAACATGGAAGCCCCAACCATCGCCACTGACAGCAACCTGCCCCTGTACCACGCCTGCCGAGTCACGCGCCCCGCCCGCTTCAGAGTCAACGTCTACTCGCCCCGCCGCAATCCCACCCGATGCTCTCACGCCCACAGCCTGCGACGTGACAAGCACCGTACCTGTTGATGTACCAACAGACAGACGGTATGAAACGGACGCACTGGACACGATCAGCGTGCCCGTCGAAGCCCCTGCCGACTGTCTGGCTCCCGTGGTTGCAGCGGTCGTGTCAATCTGGCCCGTCGTTCCGCCTGCCGATGCTCGTTGGCCTGCCGATATCCCTGAGATCAGGATCGTGCCTGTCGTAGCCCCGATGGACGCTCGCTGTCCGTCCGCCGCGGATGACACCAGCACATCGCCGATTGACGCCCCGATGGAAGCCCGATCGCCAACGCCTGCTGCCGAGATCAATGTCGTACCTGTTGCGTCGCCAGCCGATACTCTGCTGCCCGTACCGATGGCAGACACAACAACTGTCCCGGCTTGATAGCCCGCCGATTCCCTCGCCCCAGTGACAACCGAACTCGCTTCGACCAGCCCGGCGACACCCGCGGCCGACACCCGCTGCCCGTCGCTGCTGCTACTGACCAGTGTGGTCCCCGCCGATGTGCCGGCCGCCTCGCAGTGGCCGGCTGCTTCGCTGGACGCCAACACCAGGCCGACAGCCGAACCGGTAGACGCACCAGCAGCCGCCGCGTAGCCATCGCCCACGCCGGTGACAAGGATGGTGCCGGTGGACGCACCGAGGGAATCACGAACTCCCACGGCCTCGGACGAAACAAGCACGTTCCCGGTGCTCAGTCCGTCCGATACCCGATCCCCTGCCGCACTCGCGGAAATCAGCGTTCTCCCCGTCGTGAATCCCGCCGACTCGCGCGCACCAGTAGCCGCGTCGGAAACCGTGACATTCCCGATTGCGGCCCCAGTGACGGGCAGGATTCGTGATAGGAAGAACTGATAGAGGATCATGCTGTCGAGTTGGCAAACACAAGTTTCGTAGCCGTGGTGATACTGTAGTTCCCAGCCGCATTGACCGCAGCATCGCCGGACGTTCGAACAAGGTGGCCCTTGTAAACGTCCAGGCCCACGCCGCTCCAAATTCCGATGTTCACGACAGACGCAAGTGGTGTCATGCCGGTCATGTCAACCTGTGCGGCCAACACTCGCTTGCGTTCGTTGCTGCCGTTGTCCTCGGATGCCGAGAACGTTGCAGCCACGGCACCCTTGACGACATTGCCGTCGCCAGCCGCGCCGGGTGCCCCGCTGTGCAGCGAGATGCCAGTGACCGTCAAAGCGTCTGAGATTTGGTCCAAGGCCGCTGCGTTCAGAAACGTGGATTGTGCCATCTCTGGCTCCTCTCGTTAGGTTATGATTCGTCCCAGAATTACTACTTTGCTCGTTGCGTCGGGAGGCGTTACCCACGGGGCGTCCAGGTCACCGATTCGCGTTGCTCCCACGTAGCTGTTGATGCGGCGGTCCTGTCCGATGCCCGTTCCTGCCGTGAGCTTCACCACAGCCCCGTTGTAGAAATCGTTCTCCGAACTGGCGTCAGTTCCGAGTTGAATTTGGCTCGTTGTCGGACTGCCAATCACGCGGCAGGTGCCGTTGTAGTTGAGCATCAAGGCGGAATTGACCGTCTGGGCCACATTGCTCGTTGTGATTCCGCGGGCGTCAAGATCGGTAGTCGTCAGTACACTATTCCCGCTAACCGTCCCAATGATGGTCCCAAACGTGACTAGAATCACGTCCCCGCTGCTCGTTGCACCACCTGCGATGTAGAGTCCGTTCCCGGCCCCGTGCCCACCGATGACTAGCCCGTAGCCTTCGCCTGCGGACGAGATCATGCGTGCCGCGTCACCGTCAGCATTCTCGATGTGGAACGTCGTGACGGAAGCACTGCTGTTTTTCAGCTTCACGGACTGCAACGCCAGTGTGGCCGTGCTGCTGCCGGGTGTGCCGCCGTGGGCCACGCCGTCAGCGAGCACTACACCGCCACCCGACAGATTGATCTGTCCCGCCCCGGTGCCCGTTGGAAGCGTGATCGTCTGGGCGGTGCCCGGCTTGGACATGGTATCGGCAATTGCTTCCACGCTGTCCGTCGTGTTGTCGAACGTCGTCCCAGTGCTGATGTCGGTCGGCGTCAGTGCATTCGCCTTTGCCATCAACGCCCGGAACGCTCCAAGCACGGTGTTGATTCCGCTTCCAGTCCATGCCCCGATACGCCCGAGCAGCGTCGTGGTCCCAGGTGAATCAGGAACATTTGCCAGTGCTGCTGCGGTAAATCGATAGACGGTCATCTTTCACCTATCATGCAGTTATGTTACAATTTCGCAAGACGTGGGGCTAGGGTTGCTCCGAACATCGCAATCACCGGCGACCGCCCCGCGTTTTACTTTCGGTGAATCTCTAACCATCGTGGAGGTGACGCGATGTCTAAATTCGAAGATCTTACTGGACGTGAATTTGACCGCCTGACAGTTATCCGACGCGCGCCGAACATGGGAGAAAGGACGGCTTGGCTTTGTCACTGCAAGTGCGGAAACGACCATGTTGTTCGTGCTAATCAGCTCATTAACCATACCATTCGATCTTGCGGCTGCCTGCGCGATGAAAACACAAAAGCAAGACGCACCAAACATGGCTGTGCGCGGCATGGAATCCGAAATCCTGAATATGTCATCTGGTGTGGGATTATAAACCGATGTGAGTCTCCCCGCCACGAACGATTTGCTGATTATGGAGGCCGTGGAATTACAATTTGTCAACAATGGCGACGTTCGTTCGAGACTTTCATTGCCGACATGGGGCCGCGACCAGCACCGGGAATGAGTATCGGTCGCAAAGACAACGACAAGGGATACGAACCCGGAAACTGCGAATGGCAAACATCCGTACAGCAGGCTAGAAATGCTCGATCGAATCTGATGATAACACTCGGAAGCGAAACGAAATGCCTTGCAGAGTGGTGCGAATTGAAGGGACGAAACTACGGTACCGTCAAGACACGACTGTACCGAGGCTGGAGTCCCGAACGAGCGTTTGAGGAACCTATCAAATAACGTCATGGCGTCGCCTCCACCATCGTGGCGAGCTTAGTCAATGTCGCACCCTCGGCCATGATCTGATCCGTCGCATAGCGGGCCGTCTGGATAATCGTCCCGCCCGCCGCGACAAACGCTGCTGCCCCTGCCGGCGCATCGGCGAACCCTCTGAGTGTGATTGATCCACCCGTGCAGCTCGCGTCGATCGTCACGCGGCAAGCCCCGTCGATGACCACGCTGTTCGTCGCGGCCATGCCTTTGAGAGTGACTGCTCCCTGGAAGTTGCGGACGACTGCGGTT
>SESA01000880.1_pt1 | contig 17247 bp, 20 predicted proteins | sample 3171451 | NCBI WGS metagenome assembly SESA01 (sample SAMN06051862, study PRJNA518727) | freshwater metagenome | biome: subpolar coniferous forest; feature: holomictic lake; material: water; isolation source: holomictic Lake 227, 8 m depth | place: Canada: near Kenora, Ontario | collected...
CGCAAAATCCGCTTTTTAGGTATCAATACGCCGGAGATTCAGCATAAAGATAAAATGGCTGAAGCGGGTGGAGAAGAAGCCAAGGCCTGGTTGATTAATAAGCTGCAAGGCACCCGGGTTCGCTTGGAGTTTGATGTTGAGAAAACCGATAAATACGGTAGAACTTTAGCGTACCTTTTTACTGAAAAAAAAGAGCATTTAAATGTGTCTTTGGTTAAAGAAGGCTTGGCGACAATCAGTATTTACCCACCAAATTTGCTGTATGTTAATGAGCTGGTTGCCGCCGGGAATAAGGCGGAGCAGGATAAGTTGGGTGTTTGGCAGCGCCCCGAGTATGCAGCAATACCTGTTGGCAATCTTACGGAAGCGGGGCACCCAGGTTGGACGCGACTGGTGGGCAAGGTTGTCAGTATTCGCAATACCTCTAAATGGGTTTACCTGATTTTTTCTGACCAATTTGAGGCACGCATTGAAAGCAAATGGTTGTCTTTATTTCCCGATGTCAATGAGTATGTAGGGAAAACGCTCGAAGTTCGTGGTTGGCTGAATAAAAACAGAAAACAATTTTCAATGTTAATTCGTCACCCGAGCGCAATCAGGCAACCAGAAAACAGTTAAGGGGCAATAAACGAATGCGATGTTAGGATAATGAAGGTGAGATGCTACAATTGGCAGCTTATAAAAATATAATTAAGTTTATCCCCGTGCAATCAAAACAGACTAAACACGCTTACACATGGAACACTATTTATCAAATTGCCTTAGAGCATAAAAAAGCACTGATTTATTCTCATGTTATTGCTATTTTAGCAACCATTGCCAGTGTGCCTGTGCCTTTGTTGATGCCATTGTTGGTGGATGAGGTTTTATTGAATAAACCGGGGGTAGCCATTGGGTTTATTAATCAATTTTTTCCTGCTGAATGGCATCTGCCCCTGCTTTATATATCTGTTATTTTGATTGCCAGTTTAATACTGAGAGTCATCGCCAGCATTTTTAACATCATTCAGGCACGACACTTTTCCTGTATTTCCAAAGACATTATTTTTCGTATCCGCAAAAATCTGATCAGACATTTACAAACCATTTCCATGGCCGAATATGAAAGTCTTGGTACCGGTACGGTGGTTACTCATTTGGTTAAAGACCTTGATACGATTGATACGTTTATTGGTACTACCGTTAGCAGATTACTGGTCGCTGTTCTGACTATTATCGGGACGGCGGTTATTTTGCTCTGGATGCACTGGCAGCTGGGTTTGTTTATCATGCTGTTAAATCCTGTGGTGATTTATTTCACGCGCGTGGTCGGTTCTCGTGTTAAAAACTTAAAGTCCAAGGAAAATTCTGCTTACGAAGTGTTTCAACAATCGCTCACTGAAACGCTGGAAGCTATCAATCAAATTCGTGCCAGCAACCGCGAACATTATTATTGTCAGCAACTGATTGAGTCTGCCAGATCGGTTAAAGATTTTTCAGCGGCTTTTGCCTGGAAAAGTGATGCGGCATCGCGTTTAAGTTTTCTGGTGTTTCTGTTTGGCTTTGATATTTTTCGCGCCTGCGCCATGATGATGGTGTTTTATTCTGATCTTAGCATTGGCGAGATGCTGGCGGTGTTTGGCTACCTTTGGTTTATGATGGCTCCCGTGCAGGAAATTTTGGGGATTCAATATGCTTTTTATGCCGCCAAAGCGGCGTTGGTACGTATCAACAGATTGAATGCGCTGGAACAGGAACCGTATTATCCTCATCTTGAAAATCCGTTTTTGCATAAAACAACCGTCGCTGTTCGCGTCGATAATCTGCATTTTAGTTATGGCGAAGAAAAAATACTTAACGGCATTCAGTTAAAAATTAAAGCCGGAGAAAAGGTTGCCCTGGTGGGTGCCAGTGGAGGTGGCAAGTCTACTTTGATACAAACCTTGATTGGTCTTTATTTACCCAGTGAAGGCCGGATTTTTTTTGACGGTGTTCCTATTGAACGCATAGGTTTGGAAGTTGTCAGGGAAAATGTGGTTACCGTGCTACAACATCCGGTTCTGTTTAATGATACTATCCGCGCCAATCTTACTTTGGGGAAGCCGGCCAGCGATGCAGCATTATGGAAGGCACTGGCGATTGCACAAATGGAAGAGGCGGTTAAAGATCTGTCAAACGGGTTGAATACGGTTGTCGGTCGTTTGGGGATGCGGCTTTCTGGCGGTCAACGGCAAAGAATGGCCATTGCCCGCATGATTGTTGCCAATCCCAAAGTGGTGATATTGGATGAAGCAACCTCTGCGCTGGATAGCGAAACCGAGTATAAATTACATCAAGCACTGGCTGCTTTTTTAAAAGGCAGGACTACCATTATCATTGCCCATCGTTTGAGTGCGGTTAAACAGGCCGATCATGTTTATGTTTTTGAACAAGGTGTTATTTGTGAACAAGGCCGTCATGAAACATTAATTAACAATAAGGGTCTTTATGCCAAACTTTATGGCGAATATCAATAAAGCAGGTGCAAGGTATACAGCGTTTTCAAATTAGGTTAATGACATTAAATTTATGCAGTGGAGTGCAAACCTGGGTTTGTACTCCACTGCATAATTAACTGATATTGAAACTGCTGTAAATCAATCCCTTGAACCTTTCACCTTGTACCTTGAACCTGAATACTTATGACCGAACTTTACGATTTACATTGTCATTCAACCGCCTCTGACGGTGCCTTATCGCCAACAGAATTAGTGCAACGTGCGCACCAGCAGGGTGTTACTTCGCTGGCATTAACCGATCATGACACCACCATTGGACTCGTTGAAGCACAGTTGTCTGCAACGGCGACAGGTATCAGGTTAATTCCTGGAATTGAACTGTCTACCAACTGGCAAGATAAATGTTTCCACATAGTAGGGTTGGGGATTGATCCAGCCTATCGGCCTTTGGCTGAAGCTACCCATGATTTGCAGAGTACCCGTGTGGAACGAGCAGAAAAAATTGCTTTAAAGCTGGAGAAAAAACGTATCCCTGGTGCGTTTGAAGCGGTCAAAAAAGCGGCGGGTAAAGGCATGATTACCCGTTCCCATTTTGCTGATTTTCTGCGTTCACAAAACCATGTCTCTACCCAGCAAGAAGCTTTTGATCGCTATCTGGCTAAAGGTAAATCGGCTTATGTTTCTACGTCCTGGGCTGAGCTGGAGTTGGCGGTAAGCTGGATTACCGGAGCGGGTGGTGTTGCGGTGTTGGCACATCCTTTACGCTATAAACTAACAGCCAATTGGATGAAACGCTTGTTGACAGCCTTTAAGGATGCGGGCGGGCAGGGAATAGAAGTGATAACCAGCAGGATGAATGCCGATGAAATACGCGTGGCAGCGGATTATGCAACACGATTTAATTTGGCCGGTTCAGTAGGGTCAGATTTTCATAACGCAACCAATCAATGGGTGGAATTAGGCAGGCTTGCGCCTTTGCCCAATAACATCAAGCCGGTTTGGGAATTGTTGGGTTAGCAAGGCGCAAAAATAAACCCCCACTTTTGTAGGATGTGCTGAACGGCAGTGAAGCGCATCATTCGAGATTGAGCGATGCACATCTTAGAAAGTGCGGTTTATAGCAGGCGCAGGATGGGTTTCGTTGCACTCTACCCATCCTGCGAAGTGTAGCCAGATAGGCTGGAATAAGGCCACCCAAGCACAGCGCGTGGTGGCGTTTCCGGCACACCGCTGCCATTATTCAAGGGTTTTAATTACAGCCACAGCCGCCGCCCTGCGCGGCATTGCCGCCGCCTCCCGCCGCCTCGCGGCTGGTGTAGTTATGCGCCCGCAGCGAGCTTTGCAACGGATACGGATCCAGAGCCATCTGCGGCTTGGCAAGGTTGCTCCGTTCCCAGGGTTGTACCGGGGCGCAGCCCGCGAGCGTGGCAACGGCGGTGAACAATAAGAGGTGCTGGTTTTTGGTCATGTCTATGTTCTCATCAATAGGGTTACGTTTTTTAATGTAGTGCTTGGCTACGCTTTAGTTAGTAAGTAGCCTCGATGCAGCAAAGCGAAATCGAGGCTGTGTGAAGCTCCGATGAGCCTCGATACCACTCAGGTTTTGTTTGCGTTGATATTTACAAACGTTCCGGCCGGGGTTACAAAACCCGGCCAGCACTTAAATACTTGAGCCGGACGGGTTTTGCAAACCCGTCCGCAACATTTCTTTCGCAGAGCGTACCTATGGCCTTAAAATTAAAACAAAAAACGTTTTAGCTTCTTCGCTTTCATAATGCCAGAAGAGTGCAGTACCTCTCATCCTGACTGTTACAACCATCACGTTCATAATCTAACCTGCTGCAATACTTTGATAAAGGTTTTTGCATCCTGATAGCCGATCACGCGTAAGGCATGGCTTTCTTGTTGTTCGCCGTTAAAAAACAGAATGGCGGGCGGGCCTATCAAGTTGAATTTCCTCATGAGTTCTTTGTTTGCAGCCAACTGTTGGGTGACATCGGCTTGCAACAGGACAAAACCAGCCAGGGTTTGTTTGACAGTGGCGTCGGTAAAGGTATAAGCCTCCATCTCCTTGCAGGCGATACACCATTCCGCATGAAAACGCAGCATTACCGGCTGATTGTCGGCATTGGCCTGTTTAATTCTGGTGTCAGCTCGGCCATATAAATATGCTCTACAGGCTGCATTATTAAAGGCTTTAATGATTTATTGTTATCGATATACCGCCACATATACCGACACAATCCACATGCTGCTCTGTTTTAGACAAAAAAAAAGACCGAATTAACCGGCCTTGATTGTTAAATTATCACATTGTCATTATCTGCATAAATTGGGTGGAAGATATGACGGTAATTATCACCAATAGGCCAATCAACAGCATTGAATAAGCGAACATCAAGGTCTTCTTTTGACTCGTCATCCTGCTTGAACACTTCAATATCACCGCACCGGTAGCCAATCGGGGTTTTACCGCTGCAATCAACTACGGTTCGGATGATACGCACTACCGTCTTATTGCCGGGCTGTTTTTCTTCCAGCTTGGTTAGTCTGTTTTCTAAATTACTCACCTTTAGCCTCCAATAGTTCTATTCTCTTTTCCAAGTCGCTACCCTCTATCACCTTCGCAACCGCTTGCAAACACCATGTTAATTTTGTCGCGTCTTGCACGTCAACCAGTCCAGACCTCGCCTCTCTGTAGACTTTCGCCATTTCGCTTTTAACATCAGCCATTGTGTTAAGTTTACATCGATAGCGGGTTGTTTTTTGTGTGGGTAGTGCCTCAACCGCGCCCGTGATGCTATCAATGACTACAGGCTGTTTTTTACTCATTATTTAACCTCTGAATAAGTAGATAGTGAGGACGCGCGTTTTTTCGCTTGTCCTCAATGTGTCGAAGATGTCGGAGGTTCCAAAAAGTTACCTGCCTCTGTCGTCATCCACTCAAGCAACAGACCGAAGTCTTTATCAGATAGGCTTGTTAATATGGCCTTGGCTTCCTTAAGGTTGTGGCTTTCGATGTAGTCTTTTTCTGGGTTTTTCATTTATTTTTATCCGGTTTGGGTATGGGGTTTTATTTCAAAAGTGACGATAGTGCTCTTTTATTGCGTTTTCCCTATAAGTTCTTAGATTGTTATTTCCCTGTAGTCATAGACAAAACAGTAAAAAAGAGCACTAACAGCACTGATTGATTAAAAATTCACTGCATAAGCGGTCTGTCCGTTAAAAATTACAGATATTCCAGACCATAATTTTTTCCCGTTTGACTTCCTAACATCAAATCCTCTTTCAGATAACCGTCTAGTTAATGCGTTGCTGCTATTGGGTCGCAGCCCGTTATCAATACAATGAGTTTTATAACTGGCATAAACATCTGTACTGCTTGCTTCATTCAGTGGCGACAACTCACAACATTCATTCAGCCAGCCGCCTATCAAATCCTGTTCTTCCTGATAACTGCCCGTTGCTTCCAGAATAGTTTTAGGGGTATCGGATAACCCGCGTTTCTGCCAGTCAAGGCAACCGTCGACCATCCACGCCAGAATATCAGGCGCTTCGGCTTTCAACTTTTCCGCTAACCCTGCATCTCTTTCTTCGGGTTTAAAGATGCGCCGGAAGGGTATTAACCGGACACGCCGCCAGATTCCATAATCGTTGCCCTTGATAATAGGCTTGTGGTTCCCAAGCACCACCAACTTAAACTGAGGCGTAAACTGGAACGGGTCACATCGAAGTTTACGAACGGTCATTGTATCGCCAGACACTAGGCCCTTAACCAATGATTCAGCCAGCGCCGCGCCGTCCTCTGTTTCCCCGCAAATCGCAAGCCTTGCGCCTACCAGTTCGGCTAAATCAGGGGTTGCGCTTCCAGCATCGCGTTTGGAGTCGGTTAAAGTCTCTGAGGCTATCGCCCTCGCATAATCCAGGAGGATATAACGCAGGATGTCACCAAAAACAGATTTACCATTCGCCCCCAAGCCAAAACAAAATATAAAAATCTGTTCCAGAGTGGAACCGGTCAACATGTACCCGCACCACCGCTTAAGCCAGTCGATCAACTCCACGTCATCATCGAATATCTGATTTAAAAAGGCTTGCCAGCGTAGCGCCTTGGTAGCATCCCCAAGCGCTGAGACATTTAACGATTTCGTTATTAAATCCGATTGCAGCGCCGGTCGTGCCACGCCGGTTTTAAGGTCAATAACTTGTCGTGCCTGATCAAATCCCACCTTGAAAGCATCGGCATCAACCGACGTCAACGGGAGGCGTACAGCTTCAAAGTCAGAGAGCATTGATACACTTGCCAATACAGTTCTTTCGGTTTGGCTTGTTCTCGACCACTTAGCAAAATATTCAGCGTTGGCAAGATGTCCAGCACCTTCACTGTAAATCTGTTGTGGTAACTTTGCCGCTAGACTTCTTATAACAGCGCCGTCAGTGTCCCATAGCCACGCATCATCACGCCAAAAAAGCCACGCCTTACAGTCGCTTACATAGTGCAAATTTCCGTTGTGGGTGTCGTTCAACCTTTCGGCATTGCCTAACTCTGATAGTGCGCGGGTGTTATGCGTGCCGTCTCTCGCATTTGAAGTTGGTAGCGTTGGAATGGCAAAAATTTGTTTGGCAAGCTGTAGATTTTCGTGATTGATGTTTTCGCCATAATCGGGCATTGTCGAGTAATCAACGTCATCTGGTAGAAAAATCATGCGTTCACCTTCGGGTAATAAGTCCGGGTAGATTCACGCAGCTTTATAAATCGCTGTTCTTCTTTGTCCCAACACTCAGCATCTTGATTCAGATTGACGAATAACGGGGTCACTGTCACGAATAACGCGCCCGATCTCAATAAGCACTTAACGAGTTGAATAATTAATGAATGGCTTGGTGCTGCATCAATCCATTCGACCAAACAGGGTAAGCCGGTCACGTTGCGCCAATCAAGATAATCTGGGAATTGGTTATAACCCAAAACAAGCACGGAAAAATTAGGCATTTTTTGCCAATTCTTAGCGCGTTGGTAGCCAGTTTCGCCAACTTCAATAATCACTAAAGACGGTGGGTTTTTCCATTTGATGCGATCCTGTAAGGCTTTACCATAAGCCGGCAACTTTAACGCGCCCATTATCTGACCTCCGCAAGCTTACATCTACCCAGCAATTCACCATCTGCTCTAAGAATATCAATATTTAAAGTTATCGGGCTGTCATCAATATCAATTTCAGCACGATCCATGGAATCTTTGAGGCGCTTAACCAATAAATCTAATCTTAAGTGGATCTCTGTTTTCATACGCACACCTTAGCCAGCAAGACATAACTTGCTATCCGGTGGCCTTCGGCAATCGTCCAGTGGGTCATGATGTTATTGCCCTTTTCACGCAGTTCTTGAACACGCGCTGCGGGGTGCATCACATCTAACTCTTGACGGGCTTGTAAGGTCGTCATTGAGCCGTTTATTTTCAGGTAAGCCAGAATTACAAATTGTTGGCTATTGGTATCGGTGGCTGTTGATTTAGGCATAAGCGCCCACCACTTTGAGTTGTCGCGGTTCGCCGCCGTGGCGCTTTTCATACTGCCACCCTTGACGCTGCAACTCTGCCAGCTATCCAAGCATCAACTTCATGCTCTAAAAATCCCATAGTTCGCACTGACAAACGTACTTGTTGCGGGAAGTCTCCAGACTTAATAAGGTTGTAAATTGTGCTACGGCTTAAACCAGTCTTTTCGATGGCTTGACGTAAACGGATGATATAGGTGGATTTTTGGAGGGGTAAAGCGGGTAAGGGTAATGCGGGTCTTATTTTTTGCATGTTGTTCTCGCGTGTGCGGTCACTGGGCGTACTCGCGGCTGCAAGCACTGTTCTTTTAGATAGCGGTTTTCTGCTTATCTGGTTTGCAATATACTGGTCATCCAATGATGTGCAATAACTATTTATATTGATAAGTGCCTATAAGCGACCGCATAAAAATAATTGCTTGTTTATCAATTGATTACATTTATCGTGTCATTTTAAGAAACAGTGCATGCGCTAAATAGAAACAATTAGCCTTGTTTCTTGAACGGTATCACCTGAGCACCATTTTTTAAGCTGTCCAGGTAATCACTCCATGCTTGCATCATCTTATGACGTTCTGGCAAGTGAGAAGTCCGGTTATAAGCGCGTCCGTTGGCATCCCTAACAGCATGGGCTAATTGATGCTCAATAAAGTCGGGTCGAAAGCCCAGCACCTCATCAAGAATGGTTCTTGCCATGGCTCGAAAGCCGTGGGTTGTCATTTGATCTTTATCATAACCAATGGCTCTAAGCGCTGTAGACATTGTTATAGCACACATGGATTTTTCACCCTTTGGAGTTTTAAGGTTTGAAAATACAAAGCGTCCATGGCCTGTGAATCGCTTGAGATTGGTTAAAATCTCAATGGCTTGGGTAGATAGTGGCACAATATGTTCCATCTTTGTTTTAGTTACAAAATAACGCCACTCTTTAGCGTCAAAATCTATTTGTGACCATTCCGCTTGACTCAATTCACCAGACCGAACAAATACCAAAGGTGCAAGCTGTAAGGCTGATCTAACAATATACGTTCCGCTATAAGCATCTATGGCTCTTAATAATTCACCTACTTTTTTGGGTTCTGTAATAGATGCAAGATGAACTGTATCAGCGGTTGTTAATGCGCCTTTTAAATCGGCTGTTATGTCCCTTTCAACTCTGCCCGTTGCAACTGCATAACGGAAAACTTGACCGCAAACTCTTAATGTTCTCTGAGCTGTTGCGGCTACACCTCGGGCTTCAAGTCGCTGTACACATTGCAGAATGTGCATAGGTAATATATCGGCGATGGGCTTATTGCCTAACCACGGAAAAATATGCTGCTCTAATCTGGCTCGGGATGTGTTTGTTTTTTCCATCCAGTTTTTTTGCTTCTTTGCTCCCCACTCGCAAGCAACGGCTTCAAAGGTATTAATCAGGCTTTCGGCTTTCGCTGCATTAACGGCTTTTTTATTCTCACTTGGGTCTATACCTTCGGCAATTAACTTCCTGGCTGCGTCTCGCTCGTCTCTGGCTTGCTTTAGGCCGGTATCAGGATAAACACCAATGGCTAACGTTTTGCGCTTTCCGTTGAATCGGTAATCAAGCCTAAAATATTTTCCACCATTTTTGTGCATAAGTAAGTACATGCCTTTTTCGTCAGGTAGCTTGTAATCCTTGTCTGTATGGGGTTTTGCGTTCTTTATGGCGGTATCTGATAAGGGCATGACGGTACAAAATCCGGTTGTTTTAAATATGCCGTTATTTATACCGTACATTATGGCGGTATGTCAATGGATGCCGTTAAACGATGATGGACGCTAAACAGTCTACAAGCCTTATAATCCCTTGTGTTGGTAGACGCTATTAAATGACTTTAAACCTTTATTTTATGGCCAGCTCGGTCAGAGAATGGATTGTTTCAAACCTTAAGGCCTGCTCGGTGGCTGTTGCGGTCATTACTCCAAAGCCTTGCAGCGGTTTTAGCGGATTACTGTTGCCGATGCTAAAGCCGATGAGCAGTATTAATCCGTAGGCTAACAGGGAAATTCCCATAGCCTTCCATAGTTTCCGCCAACCGGAGCAGTGTTCCGGCAAGGAGTCAACCGCGTTCAGGTAAATCGCCGGCACAATAAGCAACAGCGCCTAGAGCAGCATGGTGACGGATTGCGGCACTATTCGGGACAGCAGCCACACGGCAACGCCCAGCATTAGCACGCCGAATACGGATTTGGTTACATTGAGCCAGGCACCGGCTTTAGGCAGTAATTTTCCGGCAGAAGCCCCCAACAGCAGCAAAGGCACGCCCATGCTCATGACAAATAAAGCACTGCCGCCCAGCCACGCATCACCGGTTTGCCCGATATACATTAAGGCCCCCGCAAGTGGCGCAGCGACGCAAGGCCCGACAATCAACGCCGATAATGCGCCCATTATGGCGACGCCCGGCAAGGTACCATCCCGGTGTTTCTCGCTGGAATTATGCAGTTTGGCATGGATAAAGTTGGGCAATTCCAAATGGTATAAGTCAAACATTGAGAGCGCCAACAGCACAAAAATACCGCTAAACAGCGCGATAATCCAGGGCTCCTGGAAAGTGGCCTGCAAATTGGCACCGAACAGCGCCGCCAGGACGCCAAAAATCGTGTAGGTGATGGCCGAGGCGACCACATAGTTCAGCGACAGCATAAATGCCCGCGCCGTAGTAATGGCGTGACCGCGACCCACGATAATACCGGACAGGATCGGTATCATTGGAAAAACGCAGGGCGTTAACGACAACAGCAAACCAAAACCAAAACCAAAAAAACTGACCAGCGTTACCCTCAAGCTATCGTTGTGCAAGGACCGTGTAATCTGATCCTGTTCCGACCAGGGTGCCACTGGTTGGACTGCATTGCCCGGCAGCGAAACCCGGGTCATCTGCACGCCGCCCCCGCCATCGACTGCCGGGGGAGAAAAGCTGACATCCAGCGTGGTTACCTGAGGCGGAAAACACACGCCAATATCGGCACAGCCCTGGTAATGAATCAGCAACTGCGCGGGCGTTTTCCCCTTAACAGGCACCGTGACTTTCATTTCCTGATGAAAATATTCAATATCGCCCAACTGTTCATCATGTTTGATTTGTCCGGCGGGAAATACCGGATCGCCTAACTGAACCCCCGGCGATTTTGTTTCAAAACGCATGTTTTTTCGATACAGACTGTAGTCCCGGGCTATGGTCCAGATGATTTCAATTCGATCGGGACTAACAGCCTGTGCCGCCCCCTGAAAAGCCACCTCCGGATCTAATAATGAGTCGCTGTCGATGGCGTAAACCCGCTGGCTTAGCAGCGCTAATAAACAGATGAAAATTATTTTGCAGTTCGTCATCACAAACCGGCAACCTTTTCATTTAACAATTGCTCCACTAATTGGCGCAATTCTTTCGCTTCGTCAGATCGAAAGCCCAGATGCACATGATGAACCTTACCGTTCCGATTGATCAAATACGACGAGGGCATGGCTTTAACGGCAAAATCCCTGGCGCATTGCTTGCTGACATCCGCCACAATAGTAAATTGGGCGGGATTTTGCGCCAGGAAGGCTTTGGCGTCCTCAGCGTGCTCATCCAGATTGACGCCGACAACCTGCAACCCCCGGTCTTTTAGTTGACCTTGCAACTCGTTAAGAAACGGAAAAGACTGGGCGCAGGGCCCGCACCAGGACGCCCAAAAGTCCACATAAAGTACTTTGCCATGGTATTGACTTAAAGCTGAGGTTTGGCTGTCGCCCAGTGGCGACAACGCGCAACCCGGCATAGCATCCCCCACGGCAACAGCCAATGCTGCTTGGGTTGAGAGCAGCAACACACCCGCTACAACAGCCTTAAGGTAGCGAGAAGCAAGGTGCTGGCTTTGTTGAGCGGTAGCGCGCATAAAAAATTTAACGGTAACGAATTTGGAAGCTAATGGATATAAAATCATAAAATGCCTCTGAGTTTGAATAAGGGATAGCAGAGTTAAGTGTCTCGTCAACGGACTGCCAACTTAAGACGGGACAGCTTCTCATAAGCGTGACGGGGTTTGCAACCCCGTCACTCAGGTTTTGTTTGCGTTGATAGTTGCAAACCCCGGCCAGCGCTTTGGCGCTCTCATAAAGTTCCCCGGAACGCTGAGCCCCAAACATCAAGGGCGCTTCCAGCTCGACGTCGGCTTGAGATCACCTGTGGGCGAAGCCGATACCTCCGTGGCATTGGCTTTGGCGGTGGGAGAGGCTTTTAGGCCCAACAGCTCCACCTCATAAATCAAGGTTTCATTCGGCCCTAAACGGCCGTCGGGGGTGCCGGCTTCGCCATAGGCCAGCCCGGACGGCACAAAAAGCCGCCATTTTGCGCCTTCGGTCATGAGCAGCATGGCTTCCTGCCAGCCCTTAACCAGGTTGGCAATCTGCACCTCTGGCGCTTTCGCACTTTTTTCCGTAGTCGTTAATTCTTTGCCATCCAGCCGGGTGATCCGAAAATGTACCCGGGCCGTGTCCTTCAGTGTGGGTTTGCGGGTTGACTTGCCGGGTACCAGCACTTTGTACTGCAAGCCGCTGGCAGTCGTGATAACGCCGGGTTTTAGTTTGTTTTCAGCCAGAAAGGCTGTGCCCTTGGCAAGGTTTTCAGCGCTGACTTTTTCGTTGTACAACACGCCCTGGACAAACACCCAATCCTGGCCTTTTTGCAACTCGGCCGGATTGAGCCGGAGCGGCTTTTTAGAGAGCACATCGTTCATACCCAACACAAACAAATCCTGATCCAGCGGTATTTCGCTTTTCTGCAGGTTTTGCAGGTAAAAAATGCCTTGCGCGTAACTGGACTTTTGCTGGTCGGTTTGCAGGACTGGTGCCGTGCCGGTCGGCTGTGTCGGCGTGGTTGCTGCACAACCGGCTAAAACAGTCATTACCAGGGCGGTGGAATAAGATTTAATAGTCATAGATCCTCATAAAAAATAAAAAATGAATAAAAAAGGGTTGTACGCCATAAGCGTAACGGGGGTTTGCAACCCCGTCACTCAGGTTTTGTTTGCGTTGATATTTGCAAACGTTCCGGCCGGGGTTGCAAACCCCGGCCGGCGCTTTAGCCGCGCATCGTTCCATCACGAATGATGCGGGCTAAAACCCATAACTCCAGGTCGCTGCCAAGGCACCAACGCGGTCAAGCTGGTAGCCGTTGTAGGCGGTGTGCAGCGGTTGCAGCCATTCGAACTTGATGGTATTGCCGGCAAAGGCACCGCCGGGCACCGTCACGTTAACGCCCAAACCCAAATCCACAAACTGGCCGCCGTAGTTGTTGGTATAAGCAGTAGGAGTTGTCATCATGCCAGTAGTAAAGGGGGTGCCATCGGCAGTGTCCGGAAAGTGCCCGCAGATTTCACCCTGCGAGGTATAAAGACTCCGCACCGTCGTCGCCAGCCAGGGGGCCCATTGATAGCCACCCCAGAGACTGGTCTGGAAAATGTCGCCCAAGACATAGCCGGAGGCATTCTTGCTTTCCACGCGATGGGTACCGGTCAGCTGCACGCCCCAGGAAAACGGCTGCAATTCCCCCGTATAGGTCAGGCTGGGTTTTAAATCCCAGGTGCCGCTGCCCAACTGCATGCTGTAATCCATTGGCCCATGATTTGCCGGGCTATTATCCCTTTGCATCACGGCGACATCGCCGGTCGGCGCAGTGCCGCCCAGACTCAGCACCACCTGGTGGCCGGGCTGTTCAAACAACTTAAACAAGGCATACAGGCCGGTATCGCCGACCCCGCCGCTCTGGTTGTTCGTTATACCCATTCCCATACCGCCGTACATGTGCTGGCCGCCCATTACAGTAAAAGGATCAAACAGACTGTTCATGTTCATTTCCATCGTCACCCATTGCGGCATCACCATCAACGTCAGCCAATCCGCCGGGGCGTACATTAAATCCAGCATGTGCATATTCATGGTCATGGTGTTGGGTGACATCCAACAGCCCGAAGGGGCATTGCCACAGGCCTGTGCCTTGACCACGTCAGGGCTGACCGGCGTGCTGCCGTTCAGTATTTGCCCGCCCTGTTCGCTGCGCATGTAACGATAGCCGGCCATCATGTCGCCGGCCTTACCGAGCGCATGGTTAAACATGATGCCCGCCGGCGTGAGGGCATGGCCGGCATGGTGATGCGGCGGACTGCCGGCATCGCCGGTGCCACCGCCGAAGCGCAAAGCGCCCAGGTTGATTTTGAGCGCGGCATTGGCGGTCCAGTAATCAAAATTGTTGAAGGTCTGGTCACCGCCGCCCAGCTTTAACCTGCCCTGGTGCGTGTAATATTCAAAACCGGCTTGCAGACTCACGCCTTTGGCAAACTGTTTCGCCACTATGACCCCGCCACTGAGGGTGCCAAAGCCTGCCAGGCGCTGGTCGCTGGAATAATAGTCCGGCAAGGCCTTGGTATAAATAGGCATACCTGTTACAGGATCCAGGCCAGTTGAAATTGTGGTGAAATACGGCGCATAAAAATTCGCCGCCGACTGCGAGTAATAGCGCACACTGGGCGTGACCGTCCAGCCGGCACCCACGGGCTGCACCCAGTCGGCATCAAAGGTGTGGCCGGTAATGTTCCAATTATCATGGGCGACAGTGTAGCGGGCATGCAGCGCGGCATCCAGCGGCTCGATGAAGTATTGGTAGGCCAGATGGCCGGTCACCATATTGCGTTCATGCGGGCGGGATTCCATTTGCCCGGCACCTGAATATAACAACGGCAGGTTCGGATCCGCAGCCGGATCCTGAACGGCGTTAAAGACATACACCGCCTTGTAGGGATTGCTCAAATAGCCGGTGCTGCGGGTATAGCCCAGGCCCAGTTCCAGCAGGGCATTTTTGGTCAGGACCTGGGTTAGACCCAGATTGCTGGCCCAATCCTCACGCGTGCCTTGCACGGTTTCGCTCACATAGGCATTCTGGGTGTGTTTGCCACTAGGATCACTGGAAAAGTTAGTCGTCAAAGTCCCTTCGGTCAACGGACTGTAAGATTGGTAAGTAATCTGATTACCCGACACTGAACTGGTCGTGGTTGCGCTGTCCGTGTTGTAAGGACCCCAGAGTGTAAATTGGGATGACCACGGATCCAGCGTGGCATGGGTATAGCTGTTGGTATAGCTGAGGTCGACATTGACGCTGGTGCGTTTTTGGTTAAAATCCAGGCGCGTGCCCAGATTGCCGAAGCGTGAATCATAATCGTTTTCGACGGAAATGCCTCCGCCTGCCGTTACCGACGCATTATCCCAGTCATAGCCCAGCTTGAAGTCGCCCTGATTGCGGGTTTCCGGCGAGGCACCAGCCAGGACATCAGTGACCTGGTTGGTTATGTTGCCCGGTGTATACCCACTGGCTCCGGTGTTAGGATCGTAGTAATAATTTGCGGGAAGGCGATTGCCCTGCTTGTCGATGAAGAAAGGAAAGTACGTTGTGTTGTGTAAATAAGGTGAAGCGCCGGTCATAATCGGATTAACAGCCTGAGGGTCAGCATAGACGGCGTTCATTGGATTCGCTAATACCGGTGCAGAGGCAACCGGCGTGGCACCGGACCAGGTATCCTGGATGTAGTTAAACGCAAACTTGATGCGGTCGGTCAGATGGATGCGCGAGCTGCCGTGCAGGCCCTCCACTTCAATCGGGTTTAAGACATTGGGGGCTTTAACTACTGAGACCGGGCCACCAATTATGGCATTTTCATTCGTATAAATATTGCGGCTGCTTTCCTGGTAATGGCTGTACTGGAAATCCACGCTGTCCTCTTCTTCGGCGTGCGCGGGGGGGGGGGGCAGCAAGCCGGGCAGGATCAGCGCGGCGATGGTGAGTGCGTGCAGGGACGAGGGTGGGGCTTTACCCAGCCGGTCGGCCTTTGGCGGTTCCCTGACAACTCCCTCTTCCGCCGCGCACCCGGCTGGTTTGCCGGACGGGGCCGGGGGCCGGTTAATCAGCGCCGAATGAATGGCGGCCGGCAATTTTTTAAGTTTGGGTTGCCGGGGCAGTGCTGCCGTCTTTTTTGCAAGCGCATTAATAACAGCCACGGCCGTCTCCCTGCGCGGCATTGCCGCCCACCGCAGTAAACAATAAGGTACAGGAGTTTGTCGTCATGTGGGTGTTCTCATCAAAGTGTCCGGTATTAGTTAATGGTGTGAGCCTCATAAGCGTGACGGGGTTTGCAACCCCGTCACTCAGGTTTTGTTTGCGCTGATATTTACAAACGTTACGGCCGGGGTTGCAAACCCCGGCCAGCGCTTTGTAGGTGTAGGATGGGTAGCGTGCAACGAAACCCATCAACACCGGTCGTTTGCAGGATGGGTTTCGTTGCACGCTACCCATCCTGCGAAAATGGAGGTTTATTATTGCGGCTTGCCTTACCCGGAACGGGATCAATAGAGATCAGCAAACGCAAGGTTATGAGGGGTTGGTGGCTCAAAATCAACTCCGGAACTTTAGTCAGGTTAAACAAAGGAAAGACCGGCATCCCTTACGAAATGCCGATCCTGTTGAGAAAGTGTCAGCTTTGGCCCGTTAGCGCAGACAGGTGCCGGTAAAGGGCCTGCCGTCCATTAAGCCAAAGGCGACACGGTAAGCAGCGCCGGTTTACTGGTTAATAAACTGATTGTAATCAGCTGTGGTTGTTACGACGCCGTTAGGCTCATCAATGTTGCCCGCACCTACCCCGGTGCCGGTGTGAATGCCCACTGATGAATCAGGTAGAGGGAGTGCGCCTACAGCAACGTTTTCGCAATGAAGCTTGACCAGGTAGTTGTTCGCTCCCGCAGTGCTGTGCGAAACGGCGAAGATGTAGGGGCCGTTTTTAACGGTTGCGTTATTAGCTACCTGAGCCCAGCTAGCACTTTTGGTGGTGCCCTGCACCCATATTCCCGCGTCGGGATCCAAAACGCCCCCGCCGGTGGCTGTAGCAGCAAGTGTTGATACACTTGAGCCCGCTACCGGTGTATTGCCATAAGGTGAACCTATTGACACTCTCAATGTACTGCCTGCGCTTAATGGAGCAAACACGCCCCTTACACAAAGGATAACTTTTATCAATCTGAGTCGTATTGTGCTGGATAGGCGGTTTCGACGATTGCGGATTGCCACCGGTTAGCGCAGTCTGTCCTGGTATCGAATGTTTAATTGTAATCAAATCTTTTCCCACAATGACCTCTTTGACCAGCAGTCTCATAATTCGTTGGCGTTGACCA
>SESA01000885.1_pt1 | contig 17191 bp, 13 predicted proteins | sample 3171451 | NCBI WGS metagenome assembly SESA01 (sample SAMN06051862, study PRJNA518727) | freshwater metagenome | biome: subpolar coniferous forest; feature: holomictic lake; material: water; isolation source: holomictic Lake 227, 8 m depth | place: Canada: near Kenora, Ontario | collected...
GTGCAACCGGCTTAACGCACGAACAACTGGTGCTTTTACAGCAAGTGTTTAAAAAACACCCCCAAATTGAATCGGTAAAACTGTATGGCTCACGCGCAAAAGGCACGTTTCATGAGCGTAGTGATGTTGATTTAGTCTTGGTGGGAACAGGCATCGACCGCCATTTAGTCGCAGACCTGTTAATGGATTTAGCTGATTCAGATTTGCCTTATACAGTCGATTTGCAGAATTTCAGCGACATAAAAAATCGGGCATTAATTGAACATATTGATCGCGTGGGGTTGGTGATTTATGAGTGGTAAAATGAATTAAAAAGTTGGGTGAGGTTTGTACTGTAATTGCTGGTCAATCACCAGAAGGCAAATTTTACAATGCAAGTGGAGATGGTTTACCTTTTTATCAAAGCAAGAAACAGTACGGTGAAAAATATATCGGTGAGCCAACGACGCGGACAACTAAAGAAGCAGAGGCAAACGATATTTTAATGTCGGTTCGCGTGCCTGTTGGATCTATAAATTTCGCCACACAAAAAATTTGTGTTGGTCGTGGACTTTCTGCAATAAGAGCAACTAAATTAATAGACTATGAATTTCTTTTTAATTTTTTTTAAAACATGAAAGTGAAATTGTAGGAAATGCGGGTGCTGTCTTCAATTCAATCAATAAAGCACAAATTGAAAACATTGAATTTTTACTCCCACCACTCCCCGAACAACGCATAGTCGCCATTTTAGATGAAGCGCTTGCTGCCATAGCCAAGGCAAAAGCAAATGCCGAACAGAACCTCAAAAACGCTAAGGAACTATTTGAGAGTTATTTGCAGAGCGTGTTTGAAAATAAAGGCGAGGGTTGGGAAGAGAAAACATTGGAACAAGTTTCAAAAATATTCGGAAGAGGAAAATCAAGGCATCGTCCAAGAAATTACGAAAAACTTTATGGCGGTAATTATCCTTTTATACAAACTGGCGACATCAGGAATTGTAATCACTATATAACTCAATACACTCAAACATATAGTGAATTAGGACTTGCCCAAAGTAAACTTTGGTCAGCAGGAACAATTTGTATAACGATAGCGGCAAATATTGCAGAAACAGGTGTTTTAACTTTTGAGGCTTGTTTTCCTGATAGTGTTATTGGTTTAGTGGTAAATGATAAACTGGCTGACATTATTACAATCGTTCAAAGCAAGAATACAAGCATTAGGCAAAGGAAGTGCGCAAGCCAATATTAATATGGAAACATTTGAAAATGAATTATTTCCTTTTCCATCTGTTAAAGATCAACAAGCCATCGTTCAAAAACTCGATGCCCTTTCAGCCGAAACCAAGCAATTAGAAACCATCTACCAACAGAAAATAAACGACTTGGACGAGTTGAAAAAATCCATCCTGCAAAAAGCTTTTACCGGTGAATTGAACACTACATCAGTCGCGGCATGAATACTCAAGAACTAACAGCATTAGTCAATGAATTGGTTAAACTTTCTGCGGAAAGTGAAATGGCTTGAATTTAAACATAACTTTCATTCACCCGAAGAAATTGGCGAACGTATCTCTGTACTATCTAATGGCGCATGTTTGCAGAAACAGTCCTATGGTTATCTCATTTTTGGTGTACAAGATAAAAGCAATATCAGTACAATAATTTGGCCGCAGAAACGGAATTATGCTCTCTGTTTTTTGCAAAAAAATTATCCAACGAACACATCATGTATGCACATCGTACTATTCAACGGCTTCGTAAATTTTGACAAGCTTTTTCCAAAAAATCGGTTAAAAACAGGTAATGCCGCTCTGCAAGTATTTGCTGGAGTAACTCACTATCAATCGTTAAATAATCATGCACTAACGCATTGCGCATACCGATTATTTTTCGCCATTTCTTTAATTCTTCCAGTGAAATTTTTTACAGCTCAGCCAGTTTATTAAAATTTTCATAAGCATCTAAAGGTTGATTTTTACCTGCTGCTTTTAACCAGTGTTTTGCCACACCAATACAAGACTTAATCAACACTTGCAACGCCCTTTCCACCGCTCGGCGTTCAATGCGATTAAAGGCACGCAATACCGCAATGCTGGCCAAACTATCCAAATCCTCTAAACATTCGCGTCGATGTTGCAAAATAGCGATAAGATATTCTTTTAACATCAGCTTCAGTTCCACACTTGTAACGGATATTGATAAACAGGCAGGATAAAATCTATTTCCATGCGACTGCCAATTCGACGGGTTTCTTGCCATAACCGTCGTTCATCTCTGCAATACAACACACAGTCCGGTTCAATTATTTGCCATGCCAAGGGAATAGGCACTTGATTTATATCAACAATGGATAACTGAAAGTCATGCAAAGCTAATGCCTGTTGCCAGTCTAGTGTCAAACACTCAGGTCGCAAACGTTTCTCCAGCGGATCGTTGTTGATAAAAGATTTAAAAGCGACGGCTAAATCATAATCACTGTTTACATTATCAGTCCCTTTAACGCGGGAACCGTAAAGCCAGACAATTACAATATCCGAGTTTTGTTTGGCTAATTCAATAATCGATTTTTGAATTTTATCCATTAGTGTTGTGTTTTTAGCCGGTAAAAAAACTTGCCTCAACAAAAAACGGCATTAGGCAATAAAAATCAATCTGACTTACCCGGTAGCGTAATAAATCCAAAATGGCGATAGAAATCCGCAGCAGAATCATCCTTTGCATCAACGACAATGCCAACCACCGACAAAGAGTTACCCGACTTTTGCTGATAACGCCATCAAGGTGTCTCAATCTTGTCTATGCGTGTCCTGATACCGGCAGGCATTTCCAGCTTGTTTCTATCCCAGCCTTCCAAATCCAAAACCTCATCCAAACATTGCTCCATGAGCTGATGGGCCTGTTTAGCGACTTCGGCAATTCGTTGATGAACCTGTGTGTCTACAGTGCTTTCAGATGGCATATCCATACACGTCTGCTGATAATCGAATAATTTACGCAAATTGGTAATTTGCAAACTGATATGAACAGGGCATGCACAGGTATATAGAGCCGCTTGATTATTGATGATGGCAAGTTGTAGCGCGGTAAATTTGTTATTAAGATTCATAGTCATCCCCTCTTATTATTATAATTATCAGATATATTTCAGGTCGTTGGTTTTTTAAGACTTGCCATGCCGCAAATCGTCCCTTATTGCGGCGTTAATCATAACCCCATTACAGCCATTCTACCATCAAGAAAAATAAGCTTTGCTTGGTGGTCAACACAACCCTCTTAAGCGTCGTAGAATATGGCCGAAATAGTGTTTAGACAATAGCATAAGTAAAGTAATTATTCAGTCCCCCCTCTTTAAAAAAGAGGGATTAGGGGAGATTTTTTAAATAAATCCCCCTCGGCGACCCTGCCGCCCTACGCGCTAACCTTCCCCTTTAAAACAATTTTGCTAATGGCGGGAAGAACAATAAAGGTGCAAACCATAATCCAGAAAATACCTATGGTAATAATCAAACCCATACTGGCAATGCCTTCATGCGATGAAAAAGCCAAACCGCCAAAACTGGAAGCGGTGGTTAAGGCACCATAAAACATGGCTCTGGCAGTACTGGATTGGTAAATGTTTTGCTTTTCAGATAACGAATGATGCAACTTTTCAACCATGTGTATGCCGTTATCAACACCCAACCCCAGTAACAACGGCAAGGCAATGATGTTGGCGTAGTTGATGGGCGTATTAGTCAGTACGGTACTGGCCATGGTGAATAATCCCGCCAAGATCAGGGGCGTCATGACCAACAAGGTATCGGTCATATTGCGACGTATGCCATACAAAAGTATGGCAATAATAATTAAGGCGATGGTAATGGCTTTTTGAAAAGAATAAACCACTTCTTTCATCGACTCCCAATAAATGATCGGCAAATCGGTTGTTTCAGGCGCAACGGATTGAACATCAGCAATAAACTCTTCCAGATTGCTTAAATCATTTAAATCTTTTTTGGGGAATATCTGGATACGGTAACTGCCATCCTTACTGAGCCACCGGTCTTTAACATCAGGCGGCAAATCCTTCAGTGTAACTTCCTTGGCGTTTAAACCCGACAATAGTTCATTCATGGTGCTTGGCAAAGTACCCAGCAGCGTTGTTTGTATTTTCTCAATAAACATGCGTCGACTGGGTTGTTGCCGTGTATCCAGCTCAACCAATACATCCTGCAACTCGTCTTTAAAACCTTTTAATGCCGCTATTTCGTGGGCATCCGTTTTAGCCGGCAAAATGTTGTCAATCGTTTTTATCAGTCGATTAATGCCGGGAATGGGATCATTATCCGTTTTCAATGCAGGGAAATACTGTGTTTGTGAACCCAGCAGCAAAGCCATTTCTTCAATGATCGCCAGCTTTTCTTGTTGTTCAGAAGGCTCAAAGTCAAAAAGACTGACTGTTTTATCAACAGACCCCAATACCGAAAGTTTTTGCTGCATGGCCTTGGCTTGTTGTTCGCCTGCGGCCAACACCGTCAACGTCATGGGCGTGGTGTCCGGATCTTTATTCAAGTTTTTAAAGGCAATGACCGATTCGGTATTGGGGTCACGTAGATTAATGGGGTTAAAATCAATTTTTACCTTAAACACCAGCACGACAGAAATAACGGCAATCAGGAGGGTTAATAACGAAATAGGTTTGGCATAATGCAGCGTGAAGGTCGCCATTTTTTCTGCCAACGTTGCCAACAAAGGATGAGTTGACTGAGGCTCCAATTTTTCCGATACCGGAATAAATCGTATCAGTGCCGGTAACACCGTCAAGGTTATCAAAAGACAGATAAACAAACTGGTTCCTGCCAACAAGCCCAACTCGGATACGCCTTTGTAATCGGTCGGTACAAACGCATAAAGCCCGATGGCTGTGGTGCCTGCGCACAATATTAATGAAGGGCTTGTCGAAATCAACGTACTGCGCAATGCTCTGTCTTTATGAACGTGGTGCCGCAAATTATCCTGATAGCGCAAACAAAAATGAATGGCGTATTCAACCCCCAAACCAATATTGGATACCGCAAAGGCAACAGAAATCAAATTGAGCTCTTTCACGGAGACAGCCGCAAAAGCGCCGCAAAAAACCATCCCTAAAGCCAGGGAAATCAGTGTTGCAAGAGTCAGTAAAATGGAGCGATAAGCGATCAGTAAAATAAATAAAACCAAGACTATCGAGAAAATACTGGCGTTAAATGTACCACTGCTCATGCCTACCAGTTCATCATCTTCCAACCCTACTTCGCCTGTAATCCAAACTTTAACCTCAGGTACATCGGGTTGTTGAACCTCGGCAATCGCTTTGCGTACAGCATCAATTGCATGCTCAGCCGGTCGAATTTGAGTGTAATCAAACTTGGGTGATACGGTAATAAAGCCTTTATCCATCCCGTTACCACTTAATTTTTTCTCAGCGATTAAGCTTTCCCACGACAATAAATTATTTTCACCATTCATGCTTTTATGCAAGGCCAGTGAAACTTTATCAATTAACGAGGGAAGATCAATAGGAACCGCCTGATCTTTATTAGCCGAGCTTAAAGCATCTTCAAATATTGAAAAAAAGCCGGTTAGATTTGGCTCCTGAGAAATTCTGCCGATAAATGATTGTGCTTGAGACAAGTTGTTTGACAAGCTTTGCAGCTCAACGCTATTCAGGTAAAGCAAGCCGTTTTGATGAAAGAATTCATTTTCATTGGGCAGGTAAACTGTTTCAAAATTAACTTTGTCTGCGCTTAATAAGCGTCCCAGTCTTTTAGTTGCGGCCTTGGTTAATTCCGGGGTATTGGATTCAACCACCAATAAAATGGTATGCAAATCTTGCGAAAAAGCCTTTTCATAATTACGCAGGTTTTTCTGAAAAGGCGCATTAGGTGCAACCATGTCATTCGTGTTGGTATCAATGCTTAAATGACTAACGGTATATTGCCATGCAAAAAAAGTGAGCACACTGATAATTAACAACACCATAACGGGATTGCTGAGAGTCCAGTTTCCCCATCGGGTAAAAAGACTGCGACTGTAATTTTTAAACGACATTATGTTGATCCGGTTATTCAAGGGTGATTCTATCCAAAGTGTTTAGCGCTTCACTTCGGGATTCGATAAGTTGGGTGTCCTGCTGCTGAATAAACAGCGCAGGAATTTTTGCGGCGTTGGCGGCTTGCAGCCCGTCTTTTTGACCCAGACAAAGCAGAGCGGTATCCCAGGCATCAGCGATGGTCGGGTCTTCATGTATAACGGTGACGGAAACCAGGTCATGAGTAATCGGACGTCCCGTGCGGGCATCAAGAATATGACTGTAACGCTGACCTTGGTAATCAAAATAATGATTATAAGTGCCTGACGTCATTATCGCCATCGGCAAATCCTTGGGCATGGTAATTCTTTTTTGCATGCGCTGCTCACCCGGTAACGGTCTTTCCAGCGCAATGCGCCAGGGTTGAGAATCCGGCTTGTGCCCACGGGTTTGCAATTCCCCGCCGATTTCAACCAAATAATCGTTAATGCCGTTTTGCTCCAAAACCCGACTGATTTTACCCACGCTATACCCTTGCGCAATGGAGGACAAATCAACTTTTAAATCGGCCTGTTTTTTACGCAAGTGAGTATCATCGACCACTTCCAACTTTTCCATACCGATTTTAGACAGCGTTTTAAGAACGGCCGCCTCATCGGGAATAGCCGGTGTATCACCCCGAAAACCCCATAAATCAAATAAAGGTTTGGTCGTTAAATCATAGCAACCCTGACTGGCCTGAGAAACGGTTTGTGCAATACGCACTAATGATACAATCTCGTTACCGACTTCTTGGCTGTCCGTGTTTTCAGTACTGTTGAAACTCTCAATGACCGAGTCAGGCCGATAATTAGACAGTGTTTTGTCGATGGCATCGAGTTCGTTTTTAACACTCACTTCAACGGCCTTACCCTCTACCGGTAATTCTGACCAATAACTGATATGATAGGTTGTGCCCTGAGCTGCGCCTTCAAGCTTTTGAACGGCTTGTTCTGAACAACCGCCAAGCAGACTAAAAAACAATATCAGTCCATAATAATTAGATAAATTAAAGGATTTCATTTTTAAACTTACCGGCTTGGTATTCCATTTCTGTTTATTCATTATCATCACAAGCTGTTTACCTGATTATTGCGGTACAAATTTTCTATTGTTAAAGAGTGCATGCGTAAATTTACTTTATTTTAATCTGCACAGTGATGAGCAGACTGTTCAAAAAATGGACAAATCGCATTATTATAATCTCAAATACACATTGATTTATTTAAATATCAGATTGTTGGTTTATATAGAGCCACTATTTTTGATTCATCACCGTAAAGCGCGTCCGCGTATCACATTATTTTTTAGGCGATAGCCATGAATGAATTATTAGGCAACAAACCGATGCGATCCCTTATACCAGGCATTCTTTTAGCGGGTCTATTGATACTGGGCTTTATGGTTCTCCGTGAGTTTTTACTCTCGCTGGTTTGGTCGATTATTATAACCTATGTCACATGGCCTCCTTACCAATGGCTGAGACATCAACTGAAAGACCAAGCCAATCTCAGTGCGATCGTGATGACGGCGATTATTGCCGCCGTGATTTCACTGACGCTCTATTGGCTTGTTGCCATGCTACAAAACGAGACCAAAGCCGCATATCAAAGCCTGGTAGACAACCTTATCCAAGACCCCTATCAACTGCCTGATTTTATACGTCAACTACCCTGGCTGGGCAATTATTTACAGGAATTACTGAATCAGTTGACCCATGATAAAACCGAGTTGGCCTCACAACTTATTGATTGGGCCAAACAATGGCTGGGTGGCTTTGCCAAGTTTCTGGGCGGTCTCGGTCTCAATGTGATGAAGCTGGGCGTTATCTTGGTCACTGTGTTTTTTTGTTTTCGTGACGGCAAAGAAATCATTAAACAGTTGCAGGAAGGACTGGTTCGTTTTCTGGGAAAATATCAGCATGTTTATCTGCAAGCTGCGGGTAAAACTACCCGTGCCGTCGTTTACGGCCTGGTACTTGCTGCCCTCGGCCAAGGTATGGTGGCAGGCGTGGGTTACACGGTTGCCGGTGTAAAAGCGCCGGTGCTGTTTGGAGCCATAACCGCATTGTTGGCGCTAATCCCGATGGGTGCAACACTGGTCTGGCTGCCCACCGGCATCTCCCTGATTCTTATCGATAAGCTGTGGTCCGGACTGGGACTGTTACTGTGGGGTTTTCTGGTCGTTAGCACCGTTGATAATGTTATTCGTCCGCTGGTCATTAGTGGTGCCAGTCGGGTACCTTTTCTTATCGTGTTGTTGGGTGTACTGGGCGGACTTACAGCCTTTGGTGCCATTGGACTTTTTTTGGGGCCCGTCGTTCTTGCCGTTCTGCTGTCCGTATGGCAAGCCTGGCTACAGTTACAACAAGATGAAAACTTGCCAGACCTGGAAACCCTTCAGATTTGGCATACTTTACCCGTAAAGGAAGTGCTTCATGAACTGGATTCTGATCATGCCCTGGGTTTAAGTCAAGCCGATGCCGCAAAGCGCCTGCATCGATATGGCCCTAACCGGCTTACCGAGAAACCGCCCCGCTCCACCTGGAATTTGTTATTCTCCCAGTTCAGGAGTTTTCTTATTCTGGTGCTGATTGCAGCGGCCATTTTAGCGGCCTCTATTGGTGATTTAAAAGACGGCATAGTAATTTTAGTGGTTGTCGTCATTAACGCTTCCTTGGGATTTTATCAAGAATTTCAGGCTGAAAAATCACTGCATGCACTGAAAAAAATGCTCGCCTTTCAAGCCAAGATACGTCGTGATGGCTACACGCTTGAAGTATCTGCCGACCAACTTGTGCCCGGCGATATTGTCATTCTGGAAGCGGGCAGCAAGATACCCGCCGATGGTCGGGTTATCAACGCGCATACACTGGAAGTTGATGAGTCGTCCCTGACCGGTGAGTCGATTCCTGTTACCAAACAAAACCAGACACTCGCAAAGACCTCAACCCCGCTCGCCGAACGTAACAACATGCTTTATATGAATAATGCCGTTACCCGGGGACGTGCGGAAATGGTGGTGACAGCCACCGGCATGGACACCGAGATTGGTAAACTGGCGAACCTGTTAACACAAGCAGAAGATGCCGCGACCCCCCTACAAATCCAGCTTGATAGCCTGGGCAAACGCCTGCTTTTAATTGCGCTGGTGGTCATTGTGCTTTTGTTTGCCAGTGCCCTGTGGCGCGGCGAACCCCTGATACAAACCGCATTTACCGCCATCGCACTGGCCGTGGCGGCCATACCCGAAGGCTTGCCGGCAGTCGTTACCGTTACCTTGGCTTTAGGCATGCACCGTATGGCGCGTCAGCGTGCCATCGTCAAACGTTTGGCCGCTGTAGAAACGCTAGGCTGTACCACGGTTATCTGTACTGACAAGACCGGCACGCTGACTGTTAATCAAATGACAGCGCGAGCACTTTTTTATAACAATCAAAGCCATAGTGTCAGCGGAGAAGGTTACAACCTGGCAGGCCAAATACTGCCCACAAGTTCGCCGGAAGATTTATCGACGCTGCTGCTGCCACTGGCGCTTTGCAATAACAGCCTGTTGCAAGGCAGTCAAATTCTGGGCGATCCAATGGAAGGCGCATTATTGGTGCTTGCGGCCAAAGGCGGTATCGACAGGGATCAGGCAAATAGTCGACTACCCCGGATTGCCGAAATCCCTTTTGATGCCGAACATAAATTTATGGCGACCTTTCATCGCCTGGATGATGAAATAAAAGTGTTCATTAAAGGTGCGCCTGAAGTACTGATAAAGCTCAGTCAGTCAGTTGTTCATAAAAATCAAATCCTGCGTCCTTTTCATCCAAAAGACTTCTTGATCCAAAACGAAAAGATGGCTGGTAGTGGTTTACGCGTACTGGCACTCGCTACACGTTCATTGCCTGTCGATACCTTTCAAGCCAATGCTGATCTGTTTCAATATATCAGGGAGCTGACTTTTGTCGCGTTAGTGGGTTTGATGGATCCGCCCAGGCCTGAAGCTCGCGAGGCTATCAAGCTCTGCCAGCAAGCAGGCATCGCCGTCAAAATGATTACCGGCGACCAGAAAGTAACCGCTTTTGCGATTGCACAAGAACTTGGGTTGACGGGTGAAGTGATTGAAGGCAATGAACTGTCCGGTCTGGATGATGATGCCTTGGCCTCGTGTATTAACGCCATCGGCGTATTTGCCCGCACCGCACCTGAACAGAAAGTGCGCATCATCAACGCCTTAAAAGCCGATGGCCACATCGTTGCCATGACCGGTGACGGTGTCAATGATGCGCCTGCACTTAAAACGGCTGATATAGGTATTGCTATGGGTGTCGCCGGCACCGATGTTGCCAGGGAAGCAGCAACCATGATACTAACGGATGATAATTTTGCCACGATAGTCAAAGCGATCAAAGAAGGCCGTGGCATATATGATAACATGGTCAAATTTGTCCGTTTTCAGCTATCCACCAACATCGGCGCTATCCTGGCGGTGGCTTTTGCCCCGTTACTGGGAATGCCTATTCCTTTTACCGCCGTGCAATTATTGTGGATTAACATTATTATGGATGGGCCACCTGCCATGTCGCTGGGCATTGATCCGGCACGGACGGGCAGTATGAGCGAAGCGCCCCGTGATCCGGAAGCCCGTATTCTTTCATTACGCCGCTTCGGTAATCTTTTTAGCTACGGATTAACGATGGCAACAGGTACCTTGGGCATTTTATATTATGGCTTGCAAACCGGCGAACCCCGTCATGCCACAACCCTGGCTTTTACAACGTTTGTGCTATTTCAGGTGTTTAATGTTTTTAATGCCCGCTCTGAAAAAAACAGCACTTTTAACAAGCATTTCTTCGCCAACAAAATGCTTTGGCTGGCGCTTGTCTCGGTAATCCTGTTACAGATACTGGTGATTCATTGGCCACCGGCACAAGCCCTGTTTCATACCACGGCATTAACACAACCGGATTGGTTAATGGCTATTGGTGTTTCTGCATCTATACTCTTACTTGAAGAATTGCGGAAGTTATTGAGATGGGCGTTATTTCAATACAAAAAATAAGCGCTGATAACTCAATTGTTACTAAAAAATACACCTAAAATATGAATAATCTTTATCTTATCCTTCTCGCTATGCTGCTGGTTGTACTCAACGGCTTTTTTGTATCGGCAGAGTTTAGCCTTGTTAAGCTACGACAAACCCGCATTCGCCAGATTGCCAAAACACGCGGTTGGCGTGGCGGTATCCTCGCGAAAGTCCACTCAAAACTGGATGCCTATTTATCGGCTTGCCAGTTAGGCATTACCCTCGCCTCATTGGGCTTGGGCTGGGTCGGCGAGCCCGCCTTTGCAAGCGTGCTTGAGCCTGCCTTAGACAGATTGGGGGTCACCGCACCAGAACTGATACACGGTATCTCCTTCGCTTGCGCCTTTTCCATCATCTCGTTTCTACACATTGTAGTTGGTGAACTTGCTCCAAAATCGATGGCCATTCGCAATCCTGAACAGATTGGGCTCTGGAGCGCCGCCCCTCTTTATGGTTTTTATTGGCTGATGTATCCTGCCATCTGGTTACTCAACTCCAGTGCCAATTTAGTATTGCGCCTGTTTGGTTTAGGTAGTTTCCATGGTCACGATGCGCATTATTCGGCCGACGAACTTAAACTTATTTTACGCAGCAACGACCAGGACGACCGCTTTACCCATGACGAATGGAATATTCTGGCCAAAACGCTAGACTTCAGTACCTTGGAGGTCTCTGATCTTATGCGTCCAACCCACGAAATGGTTGCCTTGTACCGAAAAAAATCATTAAAATCAAACCTGAAAACAGTCTATGACAAGCGCTTTAGCCGCTATCCTTATTTCGACACTAACGGTATTGATGTACTGGGAGTGATTCATTTAAAGGACTTGTTTTTTGCCCAGCAGGAAGGTAAAGCCCAAGAAGATTTACATCAATACCTAAGACCTATTCAATATATCTCACCGGATACACCGGCACTGGAATTATTTAGATACTTTCGCATGGGTGCCGCACATTTTGCAGTTATCGGGCAAAAAGGGCAAAAGCCGCAAGGCTTTATCACGCTGGATAATCTATTAAGTGCAATGGTCGGTGAAATACGCGACGAGTTCCGTCAAAACAATAATGACTGGCGTCGACTTGATGACGGCTCCTTAATCATCAAAGGCAGCCTGCCCATATTCTCACTGGAACGGATATTGGGAATCGATATTGAAAACGAAGAACTGGAGTTGGAAGATGAAGTATCAATCGGCGGCCTGCTTATGTCCAAATTACAGGATATTCCTGTAGAAGGCCAGAAAATTGAATTTAATCAATTCGATATCGTGGTAAAAAAAATGAATGGCCCCACCACCCTCTTTGTTCAAGTCTACCCTAATAAAATTAACGCGAGTTAACACTCAATGTTCAATTTTTCGGCGCTATACTCTTTCACTCAATCTTCAAGTTTTTAAATCTTGATTCCGGGTAGACAGCTATAGCAAGCAATAGGCGCAGGCAGAAATAAGACCACCCAAACGTAGCGCGTGATGGCGTTTCCGGCACACTCGAACAGAAATTCCGGAAACGCTTATTCCGACCTACGCAGTTTCTGGCACGTAATCTTTACATTACGTCAGGAAAGTCAGCCACAACAAGCATTAAAGAGAAAAATGCTGTTCTGCACTTATCATTTACCATTGATATGCAGGGGTGGTAATACACGCTTATCAATGATCTATAAAGTCAAGGTAAGAAAACTTGAAGATCGAGTGACAGACCTGCCGACTTAAGCGCAGTGGTTTACAACATTATTCACCGGACACTTTCAAATCGCCTTCATCTTTAATCGATTGAAAGGCTGCCAATAAACCGGAGATCGCTTCCAGCAATTCGGCAGGTATTTCATCCCGATTCAGTATGCCGGTCACAATGGCGTAGGCCACGTTCGCATCATCGCATGCGTTATTGTATTTTTTGTATAGATCGCGTGAAGAACCTGCGTGGTATTGATGGATTCGATAATTAAGCTCATCGCTATCTATCTTGCCATCACGCCATTCTGCAAAACTCAGATCCAGTTTTTCCAGCTCACGATGTAACTCTCGATCATAAGCTTTTACGATATATTCACGCAGTAGTCGTTTAATATTTTTGGAGTAGGATTGCATAACATTTACCTAAAAGACTTAATAATTACCCTAATATAACTACTCTGCCGTTGAAAATTAAGTAAGTATTCATGCCCCCTTTGAAAAAGGAAGAGAGGGGGACTTTATTAGACAAATTCCGGGAACGCTGAGTCCCAGCTGGGCGTAGTCACCACCCTACCGTAATCGAACTGATTATCCCGTGCCGAGCCGGGGCTCGGCGTTCAAGGATGTTATCTGTCCCGTCTTAAGAGGGTAGCCAAAAAGAGAGGCCTGAATACTTACATCGAAACCAGCATCGGCTGAATCGTTACAATCTAATTAATATGGAAACATAAAAAAGCACCGCCAACCCTACAAAACGTATACTCAAAGCTTAAAATGCACCAGCACGGCTCTAAAGGTATCCTGTGAAATCGTGACCGACCCGGTAAACGGGAAATCAAGGGTCATAATGGTAAACAGTGACAAAGCTACCAGCATAGATAACATCGACGACATAATCAATTGGGCTACAAAATTCTCTGTCCCAAAAAATATCGTAAATAATATCGTGATCATTCCACCGCATACCAATACAATCCAGAGAATCGATGGAATCCCCGGCCCGGCAGCCAATATCCGCTCACGCCGAAGTCCGGCGGCTTCATTCAATTTCTCCACGGACGCCTGAAAAAATATGCTCTGGTTCTCGTTTTCAGGCTGAAAGGAGGTATAGAGATTCCAAATTATCTCGGAAGCGGCTTGTGCCTTTTCGCTACGTTTCCCGCTGGCCAAGGTCAACCATTCATCATTAACAATAGCGAAGGCATAGTCGCTTAGCGCTGTTCTTACTGCCTCCTTAAAAACAGGCGGAAAACCGGTAGAATCGCGGTAAAGATCTTCAATACAAATCGCTTCACTTGCTGCATTTCTGCCAGCCCTGTCAAAGTTTTGCCATGAGACGATAACCATAAACGCCAGCAATACCGCATAGATAACCCCTATCGTTGAAAAAATAAATCCAGCAACATCGTTATGAGATTTAAGTATGTGGAAGGGAATAATGCGCCTGACCAGAAAAAGCGATCCTACGGTTATCCCAAGGAATAACCCAATCAATAAAATTGCTAACAGAGTACTCGGAACGTAAAACAACAACCATTGATTTAGAGGCATTTTTTCTCCTTTACTAAGGGTAAGTATTCAAACCCCCTCGCCTTTGCTCTCCCCCCTTTAAAAAAGGTGGACTGAGGGGATTTATTTAAAAAATCTCCCCTAACCCTTCTTTTTCAAAGGGCGGGGACTGAATAATTACAGCTAATGAAAACCATCCATTGAGTGTTTATATGTCAATGGTGTTTTGCCGGATACCTTGCAGACTTTAAGAAATTAAATTGCCAACCTTATCTTTTAAAAATTTAAACCATCCACAGTTGCGTCAATAAGGCTTCTATCAGACCTGTTATTTCACCCTCGCTAATAAACACCAATCGCCCAATGCCATCATCACAAGATCTGGACGGCAACTGTCTTGGCGAATAACGTTTTCCGGCTGCCTCTTGTAAGAGCAAGGGTTGATCTTGCCCGGAAATATACACCAATCCTTTCAGCCGTACTAATAGTTTATAGTGTGTCGTTAAATAGAGTAGTACAGACTGTATCGCTCCCTTGGTGTTGGGGCTTCAAGTTGCAAAGTGATACTGCTGAAGCCATGATCGTGCAAATTGAGCCGTTCAGAATTACGTAATATCTCCTGAATTTTTTCGGGAAATTGAGTAGTGCGTTGGGGTCAATCTCACCGCCACATAAACCGTCAATTGCTGACTGGCGATAACAATGTCCAGATAATCCTGTACCTCGACCGCCTCATTATTTTTCACACGCACTCAAACTCCATTTCAATCAGAATACTACAGATTTAGCTTTATATGATAAAGCAATATCACTTAAAAAGTTAGCGTGGCAGGGTCCGTATAGCCTCTTTTTGACAAGTAAGACTTAAATGTAGCCCCTGCATTTTCTGGTTTGACTCTACCGTTTTTAAATGCTGAAATTAAACAAGTAGCCTCGATATAATAAAGTGGAATCGAAGTTACCTTGTTTCATGGACATTTTTCAGCTTAAACTCTGCGCATAAAACAGTTATTATCTGTCAAAAACCAGTGTCGTGATAGAATGTAAATGACACTTTTGCCTGAGCAGACCCACCACTGATGATAAAAACCCGGAAACCGCAGTCCAGTCTGTTATTAGTAGATGACTCACCTTATGATCTGGCTACTTTAGCTACTTTTTTAACTGAATACCATTTATTTACCGCTACTAACGGTCTGCAAGCTTTGTCGATTGCCAATCAAGAGCAACCGGATTTGATTCTGTTGGATATCGGACTGCCTGACATGACCGGTTACGAAATCTGTCAGCAACTTAAACAGCAACCCAACACAAAGAACATTCCGGTCATTTTTGTGAGCGGATTGACCGAAGAAGGAGATGAAGCCCAAGGCTTTGAGGCTGGTGCGGTGGACTACATCACCAAGCCGATACGGCCAAGCATTGTTCGTGCACGTGTAGCCATACAGTTAATGATTAAAAAGCAACATGAGCAACTGTTACTAACAGCGAATACCGATATGCTAACCGGCATCGCCAACCGCCGTCATTTTGAAACCGTCGTGCAAAATGAATGGAACAGAGCCTTACGTTATCAAAAGCCCCTGTGCCTTATTATGATTGACGTGGATTACTTTGGACATTACAACGATCTTTATGGACATGCCGCCGGGGACGATTGTTTAAAAGCTATCGCCAACAGCCTCGACATGACTCTGCGTAGAGGCGGTGATATGGTCGCTCGCTGGGGCGGCGAGGAATTTGTTTGTTTGCTGCCGGAAATGCCGCTGGAACAAGCCATTAAGCTGGCAGAGAAAATATTGCACCGAATTCATGGCTTAAGAATTACCCATGCAGGTTCTACTGTTAACGATTACGTTACGGCCAGCTTGGGGTTGGCAGCGCTAGATATCTCCCATCACACCGCCTGGCAAACGTTACTTAAGCAAGCGGATCAAGCGCTTTATCGTGCAAAAAATCAAGGACGAAATCGCCTGGTTTGGTAGTATAAAAACCGGCCAAACCTGAGCATTGACATCCTTTATCCAATCCTGCTGTCCAGATTAATACGGGGGCATTATCGGCTATGATACGGAAACGGGTTTCGCTTTCTCTCAACACTTCTTCAATGCGTTTGCGTTCGGTGATGTCGTTAAGCACACTATCCACGCCATTAATATTACCTTGTCTTTGTTGTATCATCAATGGCTGCATTGGCTAGTTGAATTAGTGATGATTTCAATAAAGGTTATATCTACAACGAATTATTAGAACCTAAAAAATTAATTCGCCCGCGAAAAAAACTAAACCAATAGGTTATTTTTTAAAATCAGTCATTACTGGAGCAACTTCTTATTACCCAAAAGCGAGATTTCGCTGATTTCCGTTGACTTTCTTCTTATAGGGAAAGCTTGGAAAAGGCTCTTTTCTACCCTATAGTTTCATCGAATGTTATGAACATCGTGCGATACAATACAACTATAGCTTATTGCACCCTAACCTTCCTAATCAACGCTTTTATTCCGACTGTTTCCACCGTCCAAATCGCCCGGCAAAACCTATGCTCTCCGGCAGGAAAGGGAGACAACATCCGCAATCCGTACCTGCGTTGAATATATCACGCGTGTTTTCTTAAAAGGTCATAATCTATTGCACCAAATTCCGGGGCTACTGAACGAATATGTATGTCCCGTTGCGGAAACGGAATTTCTATTTTATGTTCGCGCAAGACTTTTTCAATTCGCATGTATAAATCGTGGGTAACCGGCAAACGGTTTGCCAGTTCACTGACAAAAATACGAATTGAGAATGTCAGTGAGTGTTCGCCAAAACCCACTATAAATACACTCGGTGCAGGTTCTGCAAGTACCATTGGCGTT
>SESA01000890.1_pt1 | contig 17080 bp, 29 predicted proteins | sample 3171451 | NCBI WGS metagenome assembly SESA01 (sample SAMN06051862, study PRJNA518727) | freshwater metagenome | biome: subpolar coniferous forest; feature: holomictic lake; material: water; isolation source: holomictic Lake 227, 8 m depth | place: Canada: near Kenora, Ontario | collected...
CCTTCCTGGCTATCCGGGGGAAAAGCGGCCGAAAGACAGGGGATAAGGATAACCGAAAAGGCTGGAAAAAAGGCGCGGTGGTAGTACCGTTTCGGTATGACAACAGCCTTGCAGACTATCAGTGTGAAGTTGCCCGCCGCTGCTTTGGTGCAGATCGGACGGCGGAAACGGAGTGCTTTCGTGCGACAAGCGGTGTTCAATGAACTGAACCGCCAGCCGGAAAAGCCGTGGATTCCGCAGACGCCCGCCGGCCAGCGGCGGGCGGCCCTCCGGGCGGCCTTTATCAAGCGGGGCGGGGAATTACTGGACGCCGGGGGCCTGGCCGCCGAAATCCGAGAGCGCCGGGGAGGGCGGGCGTGAAGACGTTCCTGGATTCGGGCGTGCTCCTGTCCGCCTGGCGCGGAAAACCGCTATTGGCCGACCGGGCGGAACGCATAATGGAAGACCCGGCGCGCACGTTTTGCACGTCCGGCCTGGTGCAGCTAGAGCTTTTGCCCAAGCCGGACTTCTTTGGGCAGGCGGACGAAACGGAGTTCTATGAAACGCACTTCGCCGCCGCGTCCGCGCCGGAGCCGCTGAGCGCCGAACTGGAGCAGGCGGCCTTGACCCTGGCGTGTGCCTACGGGCTGGCGGCGGCGGACGCGCTGAACCTGGCCAGCGCCCTTCGGCAAGGGGCGGGGGAATTCATCACCTCGGAACTGCCCGGCAAGCCGATGTTTCGGCTGACGGAAATCAAAGTCCGCTCCCTCCACGGCTAAAACACCCGGCCCCGCGTTTCCCCGCCGCTTTCGCCGCGGGCAATGTAGTGGCCACGGGGGAGCGCCATCACGGCTTCCTTGTCGAAACCCCGCAACGCCAACCACGGCAGGGCCTCGGCAGTGCCTTGGCGGAAGGTAACGACCTCGGTCGCCTGCCCCCGGATACGGTTATGTACGAGATTGGGCGCAATCGTTATCGCCGCGAAGTCCAGCCCCTTAATGCGCCCGTTCTCGAGTACTTCCTGCAGTTCCTGGCAGGTTCTTTCATCCCCTACACATTGCTGGAGTTCGTCGCAGGCGAAGAGTTTCCGGCCTTCCCGCCCGGCAGACATGGTGGAAGCGTACTCGCAAAAGAAGGCAAAGCCGAGCATCCGCTCGCCGGGGAACATCGTCGCGGGGTCATAGACGCAGAAGCCCCGCGCCGCCGCCGCGTCAATCTCCGCCGGCACCCGCGCCGCCCTGATCCGGTGGCGGAAGGCGAACTGGCCGTCGAAATCGAAGATGAACTTGGCCGCGCCGCGCCAACCGAGCACGAAGTTTGACCAGTAGATGGTTTTCCCGTAGCCGCTCATCCCGGTGATAAACAGCTTGTAGGGGCGGTGGTTTAGGAGCATTTAGAATTGGCCACGGATGAAACACCGACGAAACACGGAGGGGAAAGCCGGTTTGGTCTTATCCGTGTAGGTCCGTGTTTAATCCGTGGCTGGCCGGACAGGCTTAGTTTTTTAGAATTGGCCACGGATGAAACACCGACGAAACACGGAGGGGAAAGCCGGTCATGGTTTTTTGTCTTAGAGTGCCAGCCACTTTTCCGTTTGTTCCCAATGCTTCGAGCAATCGGACAGCACAAACGGCGACTCCTTTGCCTTTTGAAGCGTTTCCGTTTTGATTGTTAGGCAATCCATACCGTAGCCACCGTTCAAAACCGGGAGCGCTGCGTCCAAACGCGACAGCATTTCGATAAGCTCGCCAACGGTGATAGTGTTTCGACCTTGGAAATTTATCATGGCTTCTTCGTTTCTTCGTTTCTTTGTTGTTGAATGCTTAACTCCCTATCCTTCGCCAGCTGCTGGAAGGTCCGCATGGCGGCGGCGAACTGCGCCAAGTCCGTAGCGAACGCGCCCACAAAGGCCACCAGCGGCAGGTGTTCACCGCTCACCCCAAACTTTGCAAGCACCAGCGGACTGCTTTCCACCATGACCTTGGCATTGGCCGGGCGAATAGCGGCGAGGGTTTCCGCTTCCTTTTCCAGCGCCGGGCCGAGTTTAAGGGCGGCGACTTTGCTACGGAGCCAGCCGACGCGCAATTCGCTGTAGCCGTCCAGTAGAATTCGTACCACCTCTTTAACCAAGGCCGGATCAGGCGGAGGAACAAGCGGCTCAAGCAGGGCAGGAGCCGTCTGCCCAGCGGGGATTGCCACCAGCCCCTGCTTGGCAAGCCACTCGCGGGCCTCCACCTCGACGGACTTGCGACCGCCAAGGTTCCGGGGCGGGGCGTTCCCGGGCTTGGCGGGGGGGGCGTGCTTGGCGGCCAGGGTGGCGGCGGTGCCAGCCGCTGGAGCAAGACCTGGTAAAGCTCCTGTTCCGCTGCCAGGCGGGCCAGCCGCCGGCCCGCCGTTTGGGTTAATTGTCGTTGGCGTCGCCATAGGTTAATCCTCTCCCGCCAGGTAGGCTGCGATTTCATCGGTGACACTCCGCCGGGCCTTGCGGGCCGGGGCCGGCGCGACGGCAGCCGGGGCCTGCAACACGGTTTTTAGGTTTTGGTTAACGTCCTCCAGCTCCGCAATGCGGCGTTCGAGTTCGATTTCGCGGGGCGTTTTGGCTCCACGGCGGTTTTGGCGCTCCACAATGGCCGGGCTTTCCGGCGGGGGCGGGGCGGTTTCCGGCGGGGGGTTATCTGCGGGCGGCGCGCCGGCGCTCTCCGCCCCGTCCGGATGTCTGAGCAAGCGAGAAAGGTTGTGCATAAGGACGCTAGGTTAGCCGGGCTTATTGCGAAACGGTAGCGCCAAGGGACGCCAAAGACAGAAAAGGAGCGGTCTGTCTGCCCCCGTATCGCCGGGTTAAGCGGGCGAGAGAGAAAGACTGGGAGAGAAAGGGCATTTACCTCTCTCTTTCTCCCCCTTTCCCTAGCAAAAGAGGGAAAAAAGTCTGGCTACCTCTCGCCGGAGAAAATTTGTCTGTCTCGCCAATCCCCTAGGGGGATAGACAGACAGACAAAAAGACAAAGGGGGTTGCGGGCGTCTGTTCCGGGGCGCAATAGACGGTGCCAGAATCGGTGCTTGGCGCGGAATGGCGCTACCGGGCCGGACGGCTTCTGGTATTATCTGCGCTGTTGGCAGCGAATGGCGACGGAACGGGCTGTATCCCGCGAACTCGCCAGCCGCCGCCGGCAGTTCGCAAACCTAACATCCTATGAAACTTGTCAAAGTGTATGGTCCGCTCCTGTTGGTCGGCTTTGTTGCCGTCGCCCTCGTGTTCCGCTGGGACACGCTTCGGAAGATCGTCATCGGTGCTTGATTTCACCTCCCTCAACTCCCCGCCTACCTCTCTATGGCCAATAAATTCATCGTTCCCTCCGTGCCCGTGGTGGGCGTGGGCGTTTCCGCCCGTGCGACCGCGGACCTCGTTCGCGGTCCTCGCTATCACGTCCTGTGGCTCAAGCTCGCGACGAAGTTCCCCAGCGGGGCCGATGTCACTCTGGCGAAGTGCCTGGGCGACATCATCCTCAAAATCAATGGCCGCCCCCAGCGGACGCACAGCGCAACGCAACTGAACCGCTACAATTCCCTCATGGGGAAAGAGTATGCGGCCAAGTTCGCCCTGGCTGCTGCGCCCGCCACCATGATTGGCTACTTCAACGCTATGGGTGCGGCGATCAGCACGCCGGCCAGTTCCGAGACCGTCACCACTGTTACCGTGAGCACGACCGTGGGCACGCCGGATACCAATACCCATGAGCATCGTTTCGGCGAAGAAGTGGCGTACGGGCAGGTTAATAGCGCGCACATCGTTTACCTCCCGATATTTTTTGCCGAACCGTGGCGGAAACAGTACGCGGCTACCGATCGCATGGCGCTCCCGACCTCCTGGCCGGGCGGGGCTGGGGCCATCGGCACCTTGCAACTGGAAATCACCCTCGGCACGAACGAGGATCCCGGCCTCGAAATCATTCAGGAAGTTGACTACCAGCAAGGATTTGTGGACGCCAACGGCGCGCCGATCCTGGAGCTTTCCAAGTGGAATCGGCTGAACCACACCTATTCCGGGGCTGGCGAAGCTTTCCTTACCACGCTGCCCCGCTATGAGACCTACCAGCAAATCACGCTGGAAGCAGGGCAAGGCAGTGAAGGGGCTACGCATTGGGACACCATCACCAACTGTAAAATGAAGATTGAAGGCAATCAGATGCGGGACACCAGCAAGGCCCTCAATGATCTCAGCCTCATCGCTCGTGGCCTGAACGCCGCCGCCCTGGCGGAGACGCCGAACATTTACGACCTCGTCTTTGATTATGACGACGTGCCTTCCAACGCGCTGCCGATGGTCTATGGCGGCAAGCAGATTCAGGACTTCCAAGTTATCCCCACCCTGGCCGGCGGGCATGGCTCGACGCTGGCGATCAGCTATCAAACCTTCGGTCCCTTGAGTTAATTCGGTTCCTCCGGGCCGGGTGTGCGGTTCTCTCTCCCGCGCCCCCGGCCTTTTTACCATGAAAAACTCACAATTGATGCTAATTCTCGCGGTTATCGGGGCCGCCGGGGCCGCGTTCTACTTCTGGAACTCCAAAAAGCCCGGCAGTGCGGCCGGCACGGTGGCCACCAAAGCGGCCGCGCCGGTAGCCCAGGACAATACGAACAAGTATCTGGACCTGGCCTCGCAAATCCTGGCGAACTTCTAAGCCAGCCGCTTCCCTGGCCACGGATTAAACACGGACCCACACGGATAAAATGACAACGGCTTTCCCCTCCGTGTTGGGTCCGTGTCTAATCCGTGGCTAAATACCTATGGCCTATACTCCGCGTTTCACCAAAACGCCCGCGCCGAGCCTGACAAGCCGGTACGCAGGGATGGAAGCGGGCATCCGCGACGCCGAAAGCCGGGGGCTGCATACCTACGGCTACAACCTCAAGAACATCGCCGCCGGCGACCTCTTGACCGTGTCAACGCCGGTGGCTTCAGTGGACATCGGGCAAACCCTGACCGGCGGCGGCACCCGCGTAACCTTCACCGCGCCCAAGTCCTACGGCAGCCTTTACAGCGGCGGGGCCGCCATGGGCACCGGGGCGGAGTACCTCCGCCTGCGCAACGCCCAAACCCAAAACTATCTCACCCGCGCCGGACGCTAAACCTATGTCCATTCGTTACGACCCGAACCACCCCACCCCCCGCGACCGCCGCAGCGGCAACAACCCAACGCCCGTGACCGGGCGCAAGCTGGAGTTGCCCACCGCGCGCCCAGCCCGGCAAACCGAGCGCAGCGTGCAGATCCTCACTGAGGCCAGCGGGCCGCTCTTTCCACCCCGCCGGGGCGGGGGCGGGCCGCTCTTTCCGCCGCGCCGGGGACGCTAGAAAATTCCACTTATGATCGGCGCTATTGCAGGAATGTTTGGTGGTGGTGGGGGCGGCGGCCTTTTCGGCAGCTCCTCTTCATCCTCTGCCGCGACCTCCGGCGGCAACTTTTCCACCGGCAACGTCCACCAAGTGGGCGGGCACGGCAACACGGCCACCGTAACCACCAAGCAGACGGCCGACATGAGCGCCGACGCCAAGGCCAAGGCCGAAGCCGTCGCCGCCGCCAGCCCCTACGGGGATGGCGGAGACGTGGGGGCCAGCGCTGGCGGCGGTTTCTCCCTGGCCTCAGTTCCCAAAGCCGTGTGGTTTATCGCGGGCGGGCTGGTGTTGCTGCTGGTCGTAATGACCTTCATGGGAGGCGAAGAATAATATGGGATTCTTTGGCGGTGACAATCAGACCTCTTCGACGACGAATAACCTGGCGCAGGATTCCTCGCAGAATCTCGCCGACCTCGCCGCCGGCATCCAAGGGGACTTCAACACCATCACCCGCTATGACGTGACGGGCGACGCGCTCGCCTCCGGCATGGACGCCATCGCGGGGATGAATGCGGACAACCTCACCTTTGCCAATGCCGGCATGACCGGCGGCCTGAACGTGGCGAACAACGCCCTGGCCCAAAACCTGGACGTCATGCTCATCGCCGGGAAAGTGGCGGACAACGCCAACTCGGAAATGGGCGTGCTCACCGCCAACGCGCTGGGGCAAAACACCGTCGTGACCGCCGCCGGCATGAAGCTGGCAGACAACTTGGCGCTCGGCGCTTTCGATCTCGCCGCCGTGACCGCCGCCGACGTGTCCAACGTGGCGAACAATTCCATCGCCGCCGGCATTACCCAGAGCTCGATGGTAATGGCCACCGCCGGCAAGGCGATGGACCAAAACAGCAGCCTGGCCGGTCGGGCGATGGACATTGCCGCCGGCGTGGACGGCTACAAGACTTTGGAAACCATGTCCGGCAACTACGCCGATGTCATGGCCGCGACGCTGAACGTGGCGGACAACCTGGGCGCGGAAGCGATCTCCGCCGGAGCCAAAACCGCCGCCAACGCTTTCGGCCTTTCCCTGAACACGACCGCCATCGGGGCCGCCGTCGCCGGCAAGAGCATGGATATGGCGGACGCGCAGAACGCCCGCGCCAGCGCCCTGGCCGCCGGGATCGTCGGCTCCAATGCCAACATGACCCTGGGGTTGAACGCGCAAAACACCACCTTTGCGGGCGATGCCATCAAAGGCGCGCAAGACTCCGCCAACGTCGCCGTGTCGCAAATCACCGAACTGGCCGACAGCGGCTTCAGCAAAATGGCAGACCTCGTTACGGCCAACGCCAAGTTGGCCGGCAGCGTCGCCACCGGGGGCGGCACTACGCTAGTCGAAGCCGGCAAGGCTATCGGCATTGCCGCCGCCGTCGCCGTGGGCCTCTGGGCCATGTCTCGCCGCGCTTAAATGAAAACCATCATCGAAGAATTTCCCGAGACGCTGCCCGCGAACTCGGTCCCGCGCCAAGTCAACCGCACGGGTGAATTCATCATCATCACCGAAGCGGATTGGCCGATTGAGATGAACGTGCCCGGCATGACGGGCGGCTGGATTCGCTGCGAACTGGGCTTTGAATACCGGATGATGGCGGGGGAAGCCTTCCCCATCGCCTACTTCCGCAACCCGGAGGCCAAAGCCTGCGGGATGCGCGCCATCGTCGGCTTTGGCTCGGTCGTGGATCGCCGGTTGAACGTAGTCTCCACCCGCCCGAACCAGTTTGTCCAGTTCGCGGACGCCATCACCGTGGCCGTGCCTACGGCGAAATCCCTGACTCCCGGCGACCCCTGGCTGTTTAGCGGCGTCGCCCTGGACAATGATGATCTCGGCCAGCGCAAGCACCTCATCATTACCAACCCGGATGCGGCGATTGCCCTGGAAATCCTCTCCGGCACCGTCGTGTGCGGCTTGGTGCAACCGAAGCACTCGGTCGTACTGGAAACTGCGGATGCCTTCACCGTGCGCAACCCGACGGGCAGCGGTGGCACGGTCATCTTTTACGCGCTGGAGACCTTCTATTACGCCCGTGGCTAAATGCACTACCTCGGTGCCAGCCCTTGCCCCCATAACCACACGCCCTGCGGTTATAGCGCGAGCGTCCCGGACCCCGATCCCGATCCCGATCCCGATCCCGATCCCGATCCTACCTATACCACGCCGCACTTTGACCGGTGGCTGGGGGGTATGCCGGTGGCAGACATAGACGGGGCGGATGCGTTCACGGTTTTGCTCAATGGTATGCCGGTAGTGTACGGAAATTTAACGGAAGTGTAACTTATGGCTCAATTCACGATCTATCGCTCGACGGACGCCTCCGCGCCGGTGCTCACCGGGGAGGTCGGCTCCCTCGTCGCCCTACTCACCGCGTGTCTGGTAAATGGCTACGGCGCGAAGGCGACCGCCGGCTGGACCCTCAGCTATACCGGCACCAACAAAGCCGTCTATCGCCCCGGCGCTGGCTCGCAACATTGCCTGCATGTGGCCGATGCGGGCGGTGGCACCGGCGGGGCCAAGGAGGCGCAGATTCGCGGTTACGAGGCCATGAGCGCCATTGATACTGGCACCGGCCCGTTTCCCTCCGATGCCCAGTGCGCCCTCTATCTGAACCACCTCGTCTGCCGCAAGTCCGCCACCGCCAGCAACGTCGCCCGCCCCTGGCTCATCATTGCCGATAGCCGGACGTGCTACATCCTCATCCAGACGGGTGATACCGCGAGCACGTACTACGGCGCGGCGTTTGGGGATATATACAGCTACGCCGGGGCGGATGCGTACCAGACGTGCATCATCGGGCGCTATGCGGAGAACGTGACGGGCTATACTGTCTGTGAAGCTTTCGGCGGCCTGAGCACGGTGCTCGGCACGGCGTTCCCCGGCCACTTCCTGGCCCGTGGCTACACGCAATCCGGCGGCAGCCTGGCGGTAGGCAAGCATGGGGATGGCATCAAGCAAGCCTCCGCCGTGGGTTTCTCCGGCAGTGTGCCTTTTACCAACGGGCCGGATGGCGGGATCTATCTCGCCCCGGTCATCATCCATGAAACCAGCGGGAACATCCGTGGGCAAATGCGCGGCCTCTACGTCTGGCTGCACACGGTGGCGGGCATTGCGGACGCCGACACCTTCTCCGGCTCCGGGGACTACGCGACGAAGACCTTCCTGGCCGTGAATCAGATTGCGGGCAACGCGGTGACTACCAGCCTGGGCGTGTTGATCGTGGAAACCTCCGACACCCTGCTGACTAATTAGGCACGCAGGAACGCAGAAAGAATACTCTCATGGCGCAATTCACTATCTACAAATCCACGGACGCCAGCGCGCCCGCATTGACCGGCGAGGCCGGTTCCCTAGTCGCCCTCCTCTACGCCTGCTTAGTCAATGGCTACGGCACCAAGGCGGGGGCGGGCTGGACGCGGGAGTTCACCGGCACGAACAAAGCCGTCTTCCGCCCCGGTGCGGGCGCGCGGCATTGCTATCAGGTGATAGATGACGGCAGCGTGTTCTCCACCGAAACCTACAAGAGCGCCGGGTTGGCCGGCTATGAGACCATGAGTACCGTGGACGTGGGCACGCGCCGGTTTCCTGATCTCACCTTGTATGCCGTGCGAAAAAGCGGCGCGCTTAGTGCCGCCGCCGTGCCGTGGCAGTTGTTTGCCGATGGCACCACGGCGTATCTATTCATCTATGGGCAACTAACCGCCGCCGTCTATGATTGCTATGTCATGGGCGGCTTCACCAGCTATGTCGTGGGGGATGCGTACAACTCCATCGTTACCGGTTGCGTCTGCGCCGCTGGGGGTACGATGACACCGGGCTACGCGGGCTACGGCGCGTTTTTCATCGGCTCGGCGATTCCTACCGCCACCACCTCCACCAGCCGGGCCATCCCACGCGGCTGGACCCAACTAGGCACGCCGGTGCTCACCACCTGCAATCTGCCCGTCATGGACGATGCCAGAGATACGGCCGTGTGTGCCCCCACGGGCATCGCCTCGCCCTTCCCCAGCGCTGGCTCCCTGGTCACGGTGCCGATCGAATTACGGGAGAAGACCTCCGCGACGGAAGCGATCACCCGGGGCTGCTTTCGCGGGTTGCGCGGCTGGGGGCACAGCTTCTCGCTGCTGAGCGATCAAGGCCTCTACACCGCGACGGATGGCAAGGTTTTCCTGGGCCTCCGCAACGTCGGGGCCTATGCCGCCACGGCCGTAACTCCCGGCGGGGTGTTAGTGGAAACCTCCGCGACGCTCTAAGTCATGGCCGATCGGGGCGCACACGGTAAAATCTTCGGTCAAGAGGAACGGCGAGCGGGTTACTCCGCCGTGGAAACGCTGGCCGTCACGCGGCAGGTGGGTTGGCTCTTCTCACCGCTGCCCCAGGCGTTACCCAGTGGCATCCGCGCCCGCCTGGGCACCTTTGCCCACCAGGCGCAGACGCCGCTCTTCACCCCGCATGTTACCCGGCTGGCGGGCACGGCGGAATACGATCCCCTGGCGAACCTCCCGCGCAGCCCCGGCTGGGCCGTGGCGGGTAGCGAACGCCTGATGCTGGGGATGGCCTTGCAAGAAGGCCCCGCGCCGAACGCGCTGTGTGTGCCTACCTATGGCTGTTGGCGCTTCCGCGTGGGCGTAGTCTCCACCCCGATGCGCGCCGTCAGTGTGTATGTCAAACAAGTCAGCAACCTTACCCCGCGCCCGCAGATGGTAGTGCGGGCCAACGCCGCCATCGGCCTGGCCGCCGACTTAGTCGTGACCGCCACCAGCAGTACGGGTTGGGTGAAACTAACGGCCACCGTAGATGCCACCACCGCGCCGGGGGCGTTCTGGGTAGAACTGTGGAACCGGCAGCGCAGTTATGACGTGGCCTACTTTGGCCGCCTGGCGACCGGCGAAGCCCCCCCGGTGGAGTTCTGAACATGAGTGTCCCCCGCCTCCATTTCGCGTCCTCCTTACCGCCCGTCATTAGTAATGCCGCCATCACGGCGGCCTTCGCTATCGGCCAGCATACCTTTTACCCGATCGGCACGCCGGTCCTCGACCCCGTGGTATCCGCATTGCAGTGCATCCTGCCGACCGAAATTCAAGCGGAGGACCTGCCGCTAGGAGCGCTTACCCGCCGCCTTTGGATTGGGATTGTGGGCGTGCTTGACAACTCGGGCGGCGTCTCGCAAGTGTTTTATCCGCCCTGTGCCGGCACGGTGCGTTTTTATCGGGGTGGCTTGACTGGCCTAGAAGTGGCCACGCTGCCCTATAACGGCGGGCCAGTCGCCACCGGTACTACCAACGATGGCCGCGGCGCTAACATCGCAGCCTGCCTGTGGAATGAGAGTAATACCACCGCGACTGCGCCCTATGAGGTCGGTGGCAACTCTACCATTAAGACCGCCCTGCCGGTCATTGACCGTTGGCTCCAGGTAAATTGCGACGGCTGGGGCTATCTCTCATCTGTAGCCCTGAAAGGCTATGACCTGATAGTTGATTGCGACGCCATTAAGCTAGACTTGGATTGGGCGTACTTTACCAACCCCCCCGACGCGGATGGCTACCTGCTCGTCTTCTATCTCGCCGTTCTCTCCCAACCCACCCCCTAAATTTATGCCCTGGTTCACCCTCCCCGACTTCCTCACCGGCTACGATGCCGACAACGCCGCCGCCGCCGCCAAGGCGGAAGCCCAGCGCCAAGCCCTGGACGCCGCCGCCCGGGAGGCCGGCAAAATCTCGGCGGCAGAAGCCGCCCGCCGCGCCGCCAACGGCTACGGCGTGGACCCCACCGCGCAACGGGAAGAAATCACCGCCACCTTCACCGACAGCGTCGTGGACAACGCCAAGAGTATGAGCCAGGGCGTCTCCGACGCCATCAACACCGGCGTCTGGGGCATCCTGAAAACCATCCCCCTCACCGTCTGGCTCATTGCCGGCGTGGCCCTGCTCTTCTACATGGGCGGCGGCGTCTGGCTCAAAGGCGCCCTCAATCGCAAGTAAATCCGTGTTCCGTCGGTGTTCAATCCGTGGCTAATAACCCGTGTCCAATGTGCTCGAATTCACCGAACACGCCGCCGCGCAAAACGACCGCTGGCTCCTGGTGGCCCTCGCCGCCCTGTGTTGCTCCGCCGTGGTCTTCCTGTGGCGCTGGATGGTGCATGACCGAGAACGCGTGGCCGCCCGCCTGGAAATGATCACCGACCGCCACATTGAAGCGCAGAAGGAGCTATCGAGCATGGTAGCCCGCGCCACCTTCGTCATTGAAAACAACACCCGCGCCATCACCGATGTCGCCGGGTGCCTCAGCGAACAAGCCCGCGCCACCGCCGCCTGCCTGCAAAAGAATTACGTGGACGGCCTCCGCTACATCCCCCCCAAGTGAAATCCACCGCCGCCAACCCCTACGCGGAAAACCATAAACCCCAACACTACGGACCCAAATTCTTTATGCCCCCCACCAAAAAAAACCCGCCCCCCATAAACCCCGTCGCCATGATTGCCCACCTAGAGGCCGCCGGCCGGGGCATAGACAAACACCACGACCACCTATTTTGCTCGCCGCTCACCACCGAAGCCACCGCCGTGGCCGTGGTGCAACTCCAATGCGCCGGCCGCATCCTCCGCCTGGAGTGCGAACGCTTCCGCCAAATGAACCCGGAATTCTAAACTATGAAATATACTATATTTAAAAACTACGCATTCTCCGCCCTGGCCGCTGCCGGCCTCTGGATTACCATCGTCGCCCTCAGCGGTTGCGGCAGCACGCCCAAGACCATCGCCTACAAATCCCTGGCGAGTGTCGGCGAGACGGAAGCCGCCGCCATGCGTACCGCCGCCGACTACCAAGTCGCCGGCAAACTCGCGCCCGAAGCCTGGCCGCAGATCGCCGCCGCGCACGATAAATTCACCCCCGCCTACGGGGCCGCCGTCGCCGCCGCCCGTTTCGACTACACCCAACCCGCCAGCACCACCGTGATTGTCCTGGCCCAAATCGTCGCCGACCTCGTAACCGCCTACCTCCCCGCGAAGTAACCCCCGTTTCAACCTTCAACCTTCAACCTTCATCCTTCCCCCTATGTGGCCCGCCCTCATCCCCCTAGCCGCCAAGCTGATTGAGCTGCTCGTCAGCAAAACCGAACCCACCGAAGCCGATTGGGACACCCTGAAGCTTTTGGCGGACAAAGACAGCGCCCGCTACCTGGCGGACGCGCAACTCCGCCTGGACGCCGCCAACGCTAAACGGGCCGCAGCGCCCAAAATTCTGCCGACGCGGCCGGCGTAACGATCTCGCGGTAGTGGGCGAAGAGCATGGCCTCGCTGTGCCCCGCCTCCAGCGCCGTCTTGCCCGCGTTGCCGAACTCGGCCAAGTGGTAACTGCAAAAGCTGTGCCGGGTGACATTGTGGGGCCATTCCACGCCCGCCCGGCGGAGCGCCTGCGTGAAGCCGCGCATCCGGTTGGAAACGCACGTTAGCGGCAACTCGCCGGGCAAATTCAACCACGCCGCCAAGTTCGGGCGGATAGGCACCAAGCGCCGGCGCCGCGTCTTGGCCTTCGCCGCTACCACCTCTATGAAGCCGCCCCGGATCTCCGCCTCCGAGAGCGCCGCCGCCTCACTAGAACGCAACCCCGCGAAGTAACGCACCGCCAGCGCCCGCATGACATGCGGGTCAAGCTGCCGCGCCAAGTTCAACGTCAGGCGAACCTCGGCGGGAGTGTGAATCACCAGCGCCGGCCCCGGCGGCAAGCACGGCACCTCCGCCGCCGCCGCCGGATTCTTATCGAGATACCCGCGCCGCTGGCACCACGCCAACCACGTCCGCACATCGGCCAAGTAACCGCGTTGCGTGCGGGCTGCCCATTCAGGGCGGGAGAACCAGTTTTCGATTTCCTCCACCGTTAGCACCTCCAACGCCCGCCGCTGCCGTCCCTGGGCAAAGGAAGTGAGGGATACCCGCAAAGCGCGGAGATAGCGATCCGAGCGCCCGCTCCGGGCCTTGGCCACGAGGAAGTCATTGATGGCCTCCGCGACCGACCACCCCAGCGGCACCGGGCGGGCCGGGGGCCAGGCGGGGAGAATAGACAGGGCGGGGGGTGCGGGAGCCGTAGGCACCAAAAGACCTGCCCCAGTAAAGGCGTTCGCGACCGCCGCCAGCGTGGCGGCAATGTCGGCGAGCGCCCGGCAAGCCTCCCCCAGCGCAGCGACAGTTTCAGCGACAGGGGAAGCCGGTTGCAGGCCGGCATTCACCAATAAAACGTGGTCGGAGCGACAGGATTTGAATTTGGCCGGGCGACTCATTTGCGGACGGGGAGGGATAGACGGGCTTTGGGCGCTTCCGGCAAGCCTTCGCTGATGTTGAAGCGCAACGGCAGGGGGAAGCGGTTGTTGTTGGCGCGAACGGCTTGCAACGCCGCCGCGCACAGTGAACCCAAAATAGCCGTGTCGCGCATGTGGCACGAGTCCGCAAGCGTTTTGAGATACTCAAGGTCTTTTGTCTCAAGGTAGACCCGAACTTGCTTCGGTTTAATTTCACTCATGGAGTAGTAGACCATACAGACAGAAGAAATGTCGTAATACGTCTTGACTTGTCTGAGAATATTTGAGACAACTGACTTGCGTTGCGGAACTGCAACGGCAAACATCAAAACCACTGAGAGAAAATGAAGACACTGAAAGAGATAATCCGCGAAGTCCAAGCCGTCCGACCGTTGTCGGCGCGGCAAATCGAAAGGCACCTCCGCGCCGCTGACATCCGCCCCCTGGGTGCCCGCCAGCGCCCCCAGCAATACTCCAATCACAGCGTCGCCGCTTTGATTCAGTATCTGGGCTACGAGGAACCGGAGCGCCCCAGCATCCGCGCCGCCACCCCGCTGGAAATGGCGCGCCGGCGGGGCCGCGTGCTCTCCCTCCCCGAAATCAAAGCCGCCGCCCGGGCCATGAAGAAAGGTGGTGTGAAGTGAACGCCAAACCGTGTTGCCATCCTTTCCGCCGGGGGATTTGTCGCCGCATCACGTTGCTTCAGTACAACATTGAAATGGCTGAAGATACCGGAAATCGCGTCGCCGAAATAGATTTACGCGCCGAGTTGAAGGCGATGCAACTGGCGGAGCAAGGGCTGGACCGAGAAGAGGCAGAACGGGAAGGCGGTGCTCAGTGAACGCCGAACAACTCGCCGCTATGTCGGAAATAGCATTGCTACAAGAGGCTGCGGCCAAAAATCAAGCTTGGCTGGCGCGGCTGACGGAAGTCCAAGACTGTTGGCTGCCGTGGGCAGTGTGCCTGCCGCTGATTGTTTGGTGCATCTGGTTCAACAACCGGAAAGGCGGTGCCCAGTGACCTTCCCGCTGTACCTCTCGCCGCGCCATGTGGCGCAATCGGGGCGCTTGCCCTGGAGTGCGGTCATCTATGCGGGGTGCGGGGCGCGGACGACGCGCCCCGTCGCCAAGCGGCAGGGCTGGCGGCACCTCCGCCCTGGCGTCTGGCAGTGCCCAAAGGAAAGGAGGGGGAAATGAAGGACCTGGCGAGAGCAATCAAGAGCGTGCGCGCCGCCCGGGAGCGCGCCTTAACCGAGGCGACGCGGTTACAGGAGGTAGTCTATGGCCTGAGGGCAAAAGTTGGCCGCCAGCAATGCGCCATACGGAAACTGGAAGCGGCGCAAAAACCCAACCCCTTCGACACCTTCGCTCCATTATGAAGCCTATCTTTTGGATTATCATCGGAGCGCTGGCCATCGCGCTGGGGGCGGCCATCGGGAAACTTCACTTCTAAAATTATGACTGACGAAATTACTCTGGCACAACAGCGGGGGCTGATTGAGCGGTTGAGCGCCGTGCGCGTGGAAAAGTTTTTGGTGCAAGTGACACTCGCCAACGAAACCGAAGGCGGGCGCATGGGAACGGCCTGGAAAGACCGGGAGAAGTTCAAGAAATGGCTGAGGGCGTGCGCCGGTTTTTGGGCGCAACACCAGACGACGGGGCCGGAACCCGACGTCCAAATCATTGAAGAACAATGAAGGCGGATGAATTGGCGGCCATGCTCACGGGCCGACCGATGCTCACGCGGGCGGATATTATGCGTTTTTTGGGTATCTCCGCCCGCACCCTGTGCCGCTACCAGTTGGCCGGGGATTTCCCCAAACCGCAGTACGTTTATGGGCCGCGTTGGACGCCGGAGCAAATCGGTGCCTGGCAGCGGCGACAGCAAAGAAAAGAGAGAGATGAGAAAAAACCAAGTCCCCCCCCCGTCCCCCCGCCCCGTCCGCCCGCCGCCACCTGAGACCGCCCTGCCGCCGCACTCCGCCACAATGGAGCAAGCCGCGCTGGGGTGTGTGTTGCTGGCGGGCATCGGGGGCAGTCAGGCAGAGGTTGATGCTCTGCTTTCACAGTTGCGCGGCAACCTGTTTTACGACGGGCGGCACGGCGTGATTCACGATGCGCTGGCGGGCCTGCGCTTGGCGGGGCACGCCGTGGATACGATCACCACGCGGGAAGAGTTGAAACGGGCGGAGCGGTTGGAACAAGTGGGCGGGGAAGCCTACCTGCTGGAGCTTTCCAACGTCGCCGTTTCCCTGTTGAACTTCCCGACGTATTTGGAAGAACTCACGACGCTGCAAATGCGCCGCTGGGCTTTGCAACAAGCCTTCAACCTGAAATCGCGGGCGGAGTCTGGCACCATCACGGCCAAGGAATTGCAGGAGCAATTTGCGGAAGTGGCGGAGCGGGCCGGGAAGGCGGACCACGCCCGCCCGTTGATTGAGTTTGTGAAGCCCTCGCAAGCGCAAGCGTATATCCCGAACGCCGGCACTTTCCTGGTAGGCGAGAACATGATCTCGCGCGGCGGCTTGACCGTGATTGCCGGCCAGCCGGGCCTGGGCAAAAGCCGGTTGGCGACCACGCTGGCGGTAGCGCTGGCCCGGGGCCAGGGCAAGTGGATTGGTTACGATGTGCGCCATCAGGAGCGGACGATCATCATTCAAAGCCAGAACTCCATGAGCCGTATCAAACAGGAGTTCGACGACACGCCGGGGAAGTTCGACGATTGGATACGGATTTCCAAGCCGGCGGCGTTGCGGTTCTCCGACCCCGGTTTCCGGCGGGAAGTGCGGCGGTGCATACAGGAGTTCAACGCGGGCTGTGTCATCATTGACCCGTGGACGGGCATCGCGACGGATGAAAAGCTGGCGGACTACTTGGAAGCCCTGGCCTACGTGCAGGACGTTTGCGGCGTGGGCGAGACCGCGCCGGCCATCGTCATTGTGGCGCACTTGCGGAAGCAGCGGGGCGGGGAGACGTGGAAACCGAAGCGGGGCCGCGATCTCATGCACGAACTCTCGGGCAGCTTTGCCCTGGCGGCGGAGGCGCGGACGGTCTTCGTGATTCAGCAGGTGAAGGCGGATATTGCTTTCCCGGAAGTGGTGGTAGACTGCGGGAAGAGCAACGACGGCAAGCCGCTGGACGCGCAAGCTTTCGAGCGGTGCAACGGGGAGTTCAAGCCGCTGAACTGGACGCGGGCGCAACTCGATGAGTGGTACGCTGGCGAGACGGCGGAGCGGAAGACGATCACGGAGCGGACGCTGGCGGAGTTGTTCTCCGGCGGGCGCCGGGCCAAGCGCAGCTTGCTGGTGAGTGAACTGATGGATCTCGGCTTTGCCCGCCCGACGGCGTATGCCGCGCTGGCGTTGGATGGCCGGTTTGCGCAGTGCTTGAAGGAAGATGAGGGGCTGCTCGAATGGATTGCGGAA
>SESA01000891.1_pt1 | contig 17063 bp, 16 predicted proteins | sample 3171451 | NCBI WGS metagenome assembly SESA01 (sample SAMN06051862, study PRJNA518727) | freshwater metagenome | biome: subpolar coniferous forest; feature: holomictic lake; material: water; isolation source: holomictic Lake 227, 8 m depth | place: Canada: near Kenora, Ontario | collected...
CCTTTTTGAGGTCGGAGCAATGGATGAAGTAACGATGCGTACAGTAGAATCGCTTTGTTTGCCGAAAAAAAAGGTTTTTCTCCCGGAGGACATTCGTCGCATTCGGACAACAAACCATCTCAGCCAGCCTGTTTTTGCTTTGATGCTCGGGATTGGAAAAACGACCGTTCAGCAGTGGGAGCAAGGGGTAAAAAAGCCTGGTGGAGCCGCCAAGCGTTTATTGGATGTGATCGATCGAAAGGGTATTGCGGTACTGAGCTGAAATCTTGTCGTAAAACAGGTCGCTTTACATAATCAATATTATACAACAAGTGAGTATCAGGAATGTCTGGCGAACGGGCCGCTGAAGAGCGGCGAGGTAATAGCTTTTCTCATCTTATGTCTTCTGACAAGCTCTGACGTCCCTGTCATCACCTCTTGGATGTCCATTCAAGCCTAAAGGAATACCAAGGAGTGCAATTCTTCCATACAATTTGTTCGAACTGAGGTAGCCCAAGATTGCATTAGCAACCGTCTTCTTGTTATCCTCTGCGGGACAGTCCGTTCTGAACATTACATGCATTAGCCCGATCAATATTAAGGAAGATGTCTTCGTCTCTTTCCCCAAACACAATTACCCAAAATTTATTCTGCATCAATTGGAGCAAACTCGTTAATTGATGTTATTGTGCCCTGAGCAATAAAACGCCCACTCTCATCAAGCACCTTTCCGTTTCTAACCCACAATTTAGCGCCATCTTTACTTAATTCATATTCTAGAAATGGAAATTCAACTGCCTGTTTTAGTTCAAACTCATTACTACCTAAAAGTGTTGCCTTCATTAACACTTTCGTATTTTTATCATCTCGTATTTCAAATTTATTGTATTCACGAAGCCCCTTGAACAAGTTTGAAAAAAACTCTCCGGAATCCATTTCAATACCAACAATAACTTTATCCTTTTCGTCTCCAATACTAATCTGGTAGAAATTCAGCAAAAATCGTTGATCGGAAAAGAACCTCATCCTCTTCTCAAGAAGATCCATGATTATCCAGCCACTGATTTTCTGCGTGTAAATATTACCCTCATATTCAAGCTTTAGGTCAAGGCATGCCTTAATATTCTGAGCGTGTATTAACTTGTGACATTGACTGCATAATAGAATACATTTATCCAGCTCATTCAGTTGTTCTGTGCATATCTTTCGCTGTATCAGAGCATTATAATTCTTCGCTTTCTTTTTCTCATCGATATGATGGAATTCGGTCATTCGCCTAAAGGTACCCCAACGGGCAAGCATGTCAGAAACACTTAGACCGCATGCTGCACACTTGTTACCTTTATATTTAAGCTGAATTTCTTTTGACATGGTTCAAATTATGCCTCACGAAGCTAATCAGTAACGCGGCTTTTTGCGCCGGCTGAATTAGCCTTGTTAGATAAGGTTTTAGGTTCAGCTCCGTCAAGAATAATCAACCCTTGTGATTCTCAGCTGCTTTCGAAGCACGTCGTTTCTTAAACTCTTCGAACTTGCGAGTAAGAGAAAAAGCATACATCAATATCGCCTCCACAAATTCTAGGGCATTCAGGGGTCGCTTCAGGAAAGGGATTTTAAAGTACGTTTAGCCTTTTTTGCAGATGTTGATTCATTTATAGAAAAAAGTCTCTGATGCTTCAAGATACAGCAAAATAATCAGTTATAGCGAAATAAATAGCCTTAATCTAAGGTGGCAACACATTAACTTCTGAGAAGAGTGACTGATGTTTTAGCAAAATCTATTTAAAATAAAAAGCATTATACTAAAGCATCTTACGATCGTTTTGAATCTCTTATCGTACGATTTTTTCCCTTTCCTGAAGCGACCCCTCATTAGGCAAAATCGAACATTAGTAACTGAAAAGCTGTAGATAAAAAATAGCGCCTAATCGTTTATAATATAATACTTTATGATGAAATTTCAAAACATTATGGCGTATTTAAAGTCCGACAGGCTGCTAGGAGCCACTGTCATTAGGGTTACTCTTGAATGTGTCATCCAAATCCTTTTGCCATTCTAGTGGCATTTTTGTATTCGACGCAAGTCCGACGAACCAGCCTAGGGCTAATGAGGCTAGGGTTACAGGCCAACCAGTGACTTTTGCATACACTGCCAAAACAAATACTGGTAGCGTGATGGCCGGATTCCCCAGATTTTTCATTTCTGGGAATGTCTCTGAAGCCATCCCAAAGCCGAGTTGCCCCAAAATCAAGACGGCAATGCATACGCCAATAATGACTCCGATGGCGTAGTTGGCAAACCAACCTCGCAAAGAGCAGATGGTGAGAAATGCCACACCGAGAACAAGGGGGCCGGTCAGCATGAACACCTGGATCATTGCTGTCGCTGCTTCCTTGTTCAGCTTTCCAGGATTGTACAATATATCTGGCGCGATGGTTGATGCTCCAGTCGGCAGGACCATAGCACAAATTAAGGCGATGACCCATGTAATGATCCTTAATTGTTTATTGGATAAGCTCTGGCTCTGGTCGGCTTCTTGCGGATCTTGCACGGTAGGCTGTGTTGTGACGGTGAACCCTCCCTGGCAAGCGGTGCATGTGAAAGTCTGATTAGGGTTATGTTTTGCCAAGGTTACCTGCTCCTCGGTCAACCCAATCAGCCGTTGACAGTGTGGACAATTCATAATGGGGGCTCCTCAGAATTTGGGTTTTAAAGTACGTTTGTGCGCCGGGAGACCGGCAAGGAGTAAAAGGGGGCGCCTCAGGAAAGGGAATTTAAAGTACGTTTAGCCTTTTTTGCAAAGCTTGATTCATTTATACAATAGCACATCTAATCTCTCAAAACACAGCAAAATAATCAGTTAAAGCGAAAGCACACAGTCATGATCTAAGGTAGAGAAAAAATTAAAACTTGATAAAAGAGACTGATGTTTCGGAAGAAACCCTGCAACATCTAAAGCATTATCTTAATATCTCTTGTAAGAGATTTTCAATCTCTTAACGTACTTTAACATCCAAATTCTGAGGAGACCCATTAACGCCCTATTTTTTCCGTTTCGTGAGCAGACCCCATACTGAAAGCGCTCGAAGAGATTCGACATAAGTGCCGCTACCTCGCACTGCCTTAGACGGTGACGCTGCATAATAGGTTTGTAGTGAACTTGCAATATTGATCTTGTCAATTGAAAGCAAGTTTGCGCGTTGAAGGCTTTTCAGTCTTTGCGCCAAGCGATCACATCGGTTACCGTACCATTCACGTACATCTTTCCTTTCCAGATTATTGAAAAACCATTCAGGGTTGCGACCGTGCTGAGCGTCAGCTTGAATTCATTCGGCTGCTCCAAATCTAAATCATCAAATGTTATACTGTTCAGTTTCGTTTTAGGGCTGCCTACCAGTTCGTTCTTCTGAAATTTTGCAAAACCAGCTTCAAAAGTACTAATGGCAGTCTCAGTCTGAGGTAATGACCAGCTTCCTTCGCTTTTTCTCACAGTAGTAGACATGGCTAACTCCTTTTAACTTTTGTTTGCTATTGACTAATTGGTATTCCCGCTGCATCAATGGCTATTTTCCATAGCGGAAGCTTCAGTAAAGAAGATTTTTCAAAATCTTTGGATAGGGTCCTTCTGGCTTCGTAAAAATCTTTTATATCAACGGGGGTTCCTTGTTCGACAGTAAGCACGTAATTGATCTTCTTCAGATTCTGCGAGGAATAGGTGTACAGAGTCATCAGAGCCCTTGCAAGTTTATTCTTCTCAATTGCTTGCTCTTCGGTAGGTAATTCCAGACTCCGAATGTTTTCATCAGCAGCCTTTTCCTTGTTGGCAGCATCGGACTGCAATATGCCTATTGCCCCAATCAGAGTACCCGCCTGTTCGTAACTGTTAAGATCATCAAGCGCCCTCATCAGAGGATAATCAGCAATAGTTTTCGCCCTACCCTTCAATATCTCGACCAGTATTTGTTTACGTTGTGCATTCATTGTCGACACAAGTGCCGGGATGGTTTTGTCAAAGTAAAAATGCTTATCAATGGTGATCTTTACTCCTGTGACACCAGCGGCTATTAATGCGAGATTAGTTTTCGCTTGGATAGCAGAAGTGGCGGCACTCGACAAATTTATGGCCAGCAGCAAAACGTCAGTTGCTGCGTCAAGATGCTGTTTATCAACGCCCAGATTCCGTACAAAGCGAACATACCGAATGTTGTAAAGAGCTAATCTGCCATCGATAAAACTATTCCTATCATTTTCGTTTGGATTAGCTCCGATCTTGGCGATACTTGCAGCAGGTGCAAATAAAGCTTCAAGATCCTGTAAATCTTTGTCATAACTGAAAGAAGGCTCTGGAGCGCCGCCATTCCGGAGAGTCGTGCACCCAGCCAAAGTGAAAGCAACAACGAACCCTAATAACAACCTTATGATGTAATCGTTCCCCCGAATTTTCAAGCGTGCCATAATAAAAGCTCCTCCAAGCGTAAAACCATTAGAAAAGAAATGCGGGCTATTTAAAGATGCCCGGAGGAGCGTGGTAGCGCTCCACCCAACCGACGAACGGCACATCGGTAGCTCCCAAAGCATAAACCACTACACGCCACCGAGCGCCATTTCTTTCTTTGCGCAGCAGAGCACAAATCCAGTCATCGAACATTCCGGCATTGATCAATTTTTGATAAGAAGTTCCCCGATAATCCATCCGCTTCCCCGATTTTTCCAACGGAATACCCCGCAGAAACGCCCATCCATTCCGAACTTTTAGAACGTCGATCTTAAATATCACAGGTTTCTTGAGTTCCTTTTCTACGGCACCCCGGAGAGTATTGTCGATCTCCTTGCGTTCGAGAGTTCCACGCTCGGGCGTATACGTTCGCTCCGCCGCGAGCAGAGAATTCTGAACTCCTAAGCCCAAGAATAACACCATCACCATCATAGCTAGGTATTGCATTGGATATCTCCTTCCCTGTAATTCGCCACGGTTAATCAATCCATCAAATCAATATAAAGTCCGTTTTACCGTAAGCACGGGTACGGGCACAAACTTCATAGCCTTCGCGGCTTCCGTCGTCGTTGGTATTACCCTCGATAGTACGGAACGTTTCCCCTGCAGTGCTGACGATAATTCCGGTATGAGTCCAGTTGGTCGAGCTTTTGCGGACGAGGAAGAAACTGCCCGGCCCGGCTTTGTCGTGGTCAACGAATCGTCCATGCTGCTTTGCGGAAGCTGCGAGTTCATCACAGGAAAAGGACGCTTTGATCGGCATCTGTGAACCCAGGGTATCGCACGCTTTTTTCAGGCAAAAGCAAGTGAAGCCTGCACACCATGCCCATGGCGTACCCTCCTGCCCGGCCATGTAAAGCCGTACCCATGGCCCCCTGTTCTGACCGCCAACTTCTCGGGGATGTTGAGTCAGGTGTTGTTGAGCGTAAGCCACCACCAAGGCTCCCAAAGATTGTCCATTGGGTGGGATCGGTTGCAAGGCTGCCTGCATCGGAGCCACCAGCAGCTCGAAAGTATTCACATCGACAATCCCGGTAGAAGCCAAACCCGCCTTGTTCTGGAAATCCTTGACTGCCGATTGCGTCGCCGGGCCAAAATCGCCGTCGATGCCTACGTGTTCGCCGTGCAGCGATAACCATTCTTGTATAAGTTTTACCTGGCCGTCTTTGCTTCCCCGTTGCAGGGATTTATCCAATTTCAGGTCACTCATAATAATATCTCCGTTTGATGTTATTTCTGGATTATCTCCAGAGCCTGTTGCAACTCCAAATCACCACACTTATCCGAAAAAACCAGAGTTCGTTATGAAAAACCCCAAAATTATTCTTTGTCTATCCATTTGGGCTACGAGTCCGATACCGGCAGCACTACTCGTAATTTACGCAAATATTCAGAGGGGTCACCTCAGAATTCGGGTTTTAAAACACGGTAAGCATTTTTTATCGTGATAAATTCTTTTATATAAAGCTTATCTAAGCTGGCAACGCACATTTAAATAATTACTTAACGAAATATTGCTCAACCTTGATATAAGGCAGCAGCACCTTAAAATCTGATAAGAGAGTTTGGTGTTTTATGAAAAATCTTGTAAACAATAAACGATTATATTAAAATAATTTGCGTGTCAACAAATTCTCTTAAAGGGTTTTAAAATCCGTTTCCTGAAGCGACCCCTGGTAGACCGAAAATTATAAAGGATGACCCAAAAGTGCAGATGGCCAAGAAAATGAGCAAAAATATGAACATCAGCATCGGCGAGATCTGTGACACGCTGAAGATTTCTCGGGCGAGTTATTACCGGTATTTGGGATTGTAGAGTAGAATGACGATATTTGGTTATGATAAAATACATTATCATAACTAAAGTTGAAAAAAACAGGATTGCTAAAAACGCATCCGGATGAATGTGAGTGATCTGTATCGTGTTCGTTTTTTGTGAGCAGAAATGCTGAAAAATTAATGGAATAAATTACTTTATAATGTGAGTTGTGGGATGCTCTCCTGAAAGAAATCGGATTAGATGGCGGTATCGTAGGCAGGGGCTCGTCCGCTCGGATGGATGAACGGATTACCGGAAGTCATTACGGAAGAAAACGGGCCTGAATTCATCGGAAAAGTCTTGGATAGCTGGGTCTATAGAAATGGCGTCAAACTTGAATTCAGCAGATCCGGTACCTGTAGTCAATGCTTTTATCGAAAGTTTTAACCGGACGAGACGAGTGCCTGAATGACAACTGGTTTTTAAGCCTAGAACATGCTCGAAAACTCATAGAAGAATGGAGGGTTGATTACAATACGAATCGACCTCACAGTGCTTTGGGCGGGTTAACACCGGAAGAATTTACTGCTAAGTTTGAGGAGGATTTCCAAGAACAATTGTTACAGTAAACAGGGTAAGCTCCCCTGCGCAAAAAGCCGCGCGGGTCGCTCACTTTCACGTTAGGTGGTATATTTACCGATAGAGATCATTTATCGAGGTTACTATGTATGAAATGATCGCGATGGAATTGGTAGGAGTGGAATCCAAAAAGCGCTTTTTAGGCACAAGGACTTACTGCAGATTTTGTGAAACTAGCGATCAATCTATGTTCGGTCGGCGAACAAATGCGCATACCTTTCCCGAAGGGCTTGGAAACAAAGCTCTTTTTTCTTTAGATGAGTGCCGTTCATGCAATGAAAAATTCTCCATTTACGAAGATGCACTATGCAAAGCTGTTGGGCCGTTTATTACGCTAGGAGGCGTTAAAGGAAAGTCTGGGGTTAGGCAAACTGGGCGCAGCGAAAGTGATTCCGTGATCAAACACTCTATCCTAAGAGAACGTCGTAATATCAATATTCGGGCGAAAGTCCCTGATGTGAATATGCTTGTTTCTCAGCTACGATCAGATGTTTTGAAATTTCGTTTCCCAGTAACAGGTGATATGTTTGTCCCATTATATGCATACAAGGCCCTGCTTAAAATAGCATTATCCTTGCTCCCTGAGAATGAACTCCATAGGTACAAAAAAGCTAAAGAGAGTCTACAAACTGAAAATATCCAGCTTTCTAGTGAATTAAGAGTAGGCTTTTCTTATAGCTATATCGGTAATGCACCACCAACACTTGGGGGAGTTCTAATTAGGCGCCGCGAAGATAATACAACCCTCCCTTACATAATAGCTATCTTTCATTCGGGTTCGGTCTGCTTTCAAATCGCACTCCACTCTGACGACAAAGATGGACTAGTCCCATATACCGGAGAACTTGGATATATTTGGAATTCCCATCTTTATAAGCCTGATGGGGGCTATCTTCCAATAAAATATAGTGTGCCATTTCAGCTTGATTGGTCTAGTTTAAAACCTCAGTTTCAGCCTTTTGAGGCTTTTGATTTAGAATTCAACACAAAAACGACTGAGGGTTTACTTACTCCGATTATAAGAGAATGAGAAGAATGCCTTTGCTCTAGGCAGTTTTCTTGTTACGATGTAATAAAAGAATGCGATTAGGTACATGAGTATCGTATAGGTGGAATTTGTAGTGTACTAAGGATTTTACGGGATAGTTGTTGCTGCTTTGTGGGGATTGGATGTTAATTATATAAATCGTTAAATCACCAGTTTCATCCCTATAGTTAAATTCCTTAAAGCTTTGTAATAGGAATTAATGCCACATAGCTCTGTTGCGATCCTTTATTTTTTATAAAAAATTTTATTATGAGTGAAGAGCAATCCGATCAACTTTTTCTTACAGAGGATAATATCAATGAAATATTAAAAGCAAATTGCCATGGCATAGGGCTAGACGTTCCCATATATAGGATATTTCAGCTTGAATTGATCCAAAAAGACATTATGGATGGTTGCGTTACTCAGGTATTGCTTCATCCTGAGACATGGGGCGACCCTTCTGAGAATCCACTTATAAATCAGACTTTTACCGATGATGTGACTGGTGAACCTCTATCTTTAGCAGGAATAGTTAATGATTTCTATGCACTTTCTTGGACAAAGAAAGAAAATGAATCTGCTGATGATTGGTTATCATTTTCTCATGGAAAGCCAGTAGTAAGAATCGGAACAACTCCAAGGCTTTTGCTTAAACCCCTAATTAAGTCTGATGATCGTAACGCCAGCCTAAGGAATCACATTGGACTGGTTCAATATTTAACTGAAGATGAATTGAATTCCATAAATTCCAGTTCTGACTGGCAAAGTCATATTGAGCCATATTTTGAAGGTCAGGGTTATCCTCGCTCACTTATGCGCTTGCGATCTGGTCCAATAGAAAAAGAAGAAGAAGTTCGTCTTTTATTTTCATTAATGGAGAGTAGTTCACAAGCCTGGCTTTCCGAAAAAGTTCAGCTTGACAAAAAAGATAATGTTTCTCTTTGTAAAATTCCGTTCGAGTGGAGGGGTGTAATTCAAAGTGTTTTGTTTAGGTCTTCAGTATCTCCTGAAGATGAAATATCCTTTTTGAATATACTAGACTCTAAGGGTTTGAATTGCCAAACCTCACGAAGCTCACTGTATTTTATCGAAAACAATTAAATGTTGTAGTTTTGGGTGAGAGACGTATGCCTGCCTTTAGTGGCGGACAATTAGAGGCAATATGCCGGGTGCTTGCAGATACCAATTCCGGGCTTACTGGTAGTGAGATTGGTCATATGCTCTATGTCAAAGGATTTTCTGACCCTTCACCTGAAATGACAAAGTGGAAGAGACTCTATAACGCTTTAGTTGAGCGGCAGAATCTCGACAAGCATGGTCACTGTGTTTTTGCATTCATTGCAAGGGCACTGGAACCTGCCCGCTATCGTGGGCGGGGAGAGCTTTATCATGGAATTTTAGGAGACTTAAATGTCACATTATCCTATGTTGGCTATAAATTTTGTGAAGATGGTAAATTCCACACATGCAAGCAAACGAACACATTTACAGAGGCTGAGTTAAGAGCAAAAAGGATGTACGAGTTGCTTGTTCAGCGAGGAACCCATCCAGATGTACTTACATATTGTCGAGCAGAGTTGTTGCAAGACGACTGTTTTCATGCGGTTCTTGAAGCCTGCAAAAGTGTTGCCGTTAAGATTCGAGAGCGGACTGGATTAGATAGTGATGGGGCGTCATTGATTCGTGACGTATTCGGAGGCACTTCGCCAATACTACGAATAAATGGGTTACAGTCTGAGACAGAGAAGGGAGAGCAACGAGGATTCGTCAATTTAGCTACGGGACTTTTCGGAACTTTTCGTAACCCTACTGCGCACGAAGCTAAGATTATTTGGCCTTTGAGTGAGGTGGATGCGCTAGATTTTTTTGCTCTCGCATCATATGTTCATCGCAGAATAGATGGCGCATTTATGGTTTCAAACTGTTTTTGAATGAAAAAATAAATATATAATCTATATGAAAGCAGATGCATTAAGCCTTGCGGCTACATTAAATAGTTCAGAGGTTGATGTTTATACCATTCCTCAGTATCAGCGTCCGTATACTTGGGATACGGCAAACTATGAAGTGCTTTGGGAAGATCTAAGTGATGCGTATTCTGAATACCTATCAGCAGTTGAAAAGAAACGTCAACCGGATTATTACTTTTTAGGACCAGTAGTGTTTGTTAAAAATACCGATAAAAGAAGTTTTGATATTATTGATGGTCAACAACGTACTACTACCTTCCACATCTTGCTTTGGTATTTATACAAGCGGTTGACAGATGAGACAGAAAAAGCTCGTATTTTCCAAATTTTAACTTTTTTAGGTAAGGGTCCTAAACTTAAAGTTTCAGGCAAAGATGCTCATACCTTTCTGAAAATAATGGAAAGCAATAAAGCCATTGAAGGTAACTCCAAAATGGTGAAAAGCGCCAATTACTTTCGCATAAAAGTGAGTGAACTGTCCGATCCTGATTCTTTTTCAGCATTCCTAAGAGAATTTACCCAATTCATCGTTATTGTTGCTGATGATTACGGCAAAGCCTGGGACTTATTCATTGGTCTAAACGGCAAAGGAGAGCCGTTAAATCCAACCGACTTGGTAAAGGCATATGTATGTGGTCGGTCAGACATTGGTGAACAAGCCGGTCAAATTTGGGAAGAAAAAATACTTCCCTTAAAGTCTGATTCAACTGCATTCTTGCTGTTTTTAGCACGTTACAAGGCCAAACATTTTGTTACAGAGAATGCTCTTTTCAGGGAAATTATCAAGCTCTATCCCACTACAATTACAACTCTCGATATTTCCGATAATAGTGAAATATTCCACTGGTTCTGGCAGGTTGATATTGATAGTATCCCCAAGCATTTTTCTGATAACCTGAACATTACATCGGATGCAAGGAAAGCTTTGCGCGTCTTGCGTGATTTAGCCCGTAGAGATTTCACCTCTTTACTTTATCAATATGCAGCTGCATTTGGTAAAAAGTCCATTTTTGAGGAAGAGTTTTTACGAAAGCTTGCTGCTTATCAAATGAGGATGGCTATTTCAAGAAAGCGATCAAGGGAGAGACAGTTTGTAACTTGGTTTAGCGATATGGATTTCAAGGAATCAGAAGTCGGTGATCCTACAGATGAAAATGAAGCAATCAAGGTTCGTAAGCAAAGAGCCATGTTATCTATAACAAAAACCTTGAGAGCAGATGCTCCAGATGATGATACCTTTGAAACATTGGTGAAGATTGCTGGTTACCATGGGAATTCTCCCGCGCGGATAATATTGAGGCATCATGAAGAAGGTGAACGTGGAAATAAGTCAATACTAGATTGCCAGTTAGAACATTTAATGCCGCAAACAGGAACCGATTTCTGGTATGCTGAAGCTGGTGTTGTGGATGATAATGGTGAAATAAATGAAGAGGCTTATTATGGAATAGTTAATAACATAGGGAACCTTTTTGTAATCGACCCAACTACCAACTATGTAGCCAGCAATGATAGATATAGTATGAAAAAAGGATTGTATCAGGAACATTTAAAAGACTGGTCTATAGCTAGGATTACTTCTTTGAAAGAGGATTGGAAGAAAGTTGATATTGATGCAAGGGCTCAAGAAATAGCTCTTTGGGCAAAACAATACTGGAAATTATAAAAAAGTAGATGTGGCTTCAGAAAATGGATCACATCGCACGCTAAGAGATTCAATGGTCGGTCTGGGGATCAGTACTGATTTCCCAGAAGGAGTTTCTAATTAACTCAAAAATAACCCGATTCTTGGGTTAAAAATACAACTTTGTAATAGGGATAACATCACGATTACTATGCTGCTGTGAAATTCTGTCGGTGAGCTTGGTCGTTCGGAGGGATGGGATGTGCTTCTGCCTATGAGGCCAAAAGATTTTGGGAGGAATTCTTTTCCTCAACCGAAAATTCTTTTCGGTTAATGAGTGTAAATTGGGTTTGTTTTATAACAAACAGTATGTAAAACGCCTCTCCTTGTAAATTTGTTGTATAATATTGATTATGGTGCGACGTGAAGTCGCTTCGTTGAATTGTCCTGTAAGAGGGACTCGTTGTTCAGTCAGCGGAACCCGCCGACACATGCAGGAGGGGTAACCGTCTTGTGTGAAGCTGTCGGGAGAAGTACCCGCAGGTAACTGTAGGCTGATCTGTGAGGAGAGGCTGAATCTGCCAGCAACAGGCGGAGAGGGGCGAGGGTTAGGGTGATATGGCCAACTCAGGTGAACTGTTGATAACCATCGTAAAAATTGAAAAGCCAAAGTTGCTGACAGGCTTTAACCAAAAGGTAGGTGGGTAGGTGAACTCTTTCATAACTGGATTCACACTGACAATTATTCCCACCGGTGGAAAGACAGGGCCTAAATCATTCGCATATTCACGTTGCGGAACACGGTAAGCCCGTATTCTGGCCCTGAAGATTGGGCAGTCGAACTGTAAGGAACGATGGAATGCGGGTAGAGGATTGAGGAGAAAGCGAATGCCGTCCTGTAATGGGGCGGATAGGGGTTGCAACATCACCTCACGTGAAAACGGGCCCACTTCCTCGTGGTCTCTCGTCACAAGAGAGCAGGCAGAACTTTAGTAACGGAAGGAGAAGCAAATGAATGCAGGAAGAGTTGCATGTGCACCATCCGGCCTCGGCTGGCAAACCATCAATTGGGTGAATGCCTGGCGTCGGGTAAGAAAGCTGCAAGCGCGTATTGTGAAGGCAACACAGGAGGGCAGGTATGGCAAGGTGAAGGCTTTGCAATGGCTGCTGACCCATTCGTTCAGCGGCAAAGCAGTTGCCGTTAGACGAGTGACTGAGAACAATGGAAGGAAAACCTCCGGTGTAGACCGAATGATCTGGAACACATCGGAAGCAAAAACCAATGCGACAGTATCGTTGCAGAAGAGAGGATACTCACCTCTCCCGCTTCGGAGAGTTCTCATTCCGAAGAAGAATGGCAAGACAAGGCCTCTCGGTATTCCGACAATGAAAGACCGGGCCATGCAGGCTCTCTATCTGCTGGCTCTGGAACCCGTTGCCGAAACGACTGCCGACCGGAACTCTTACGGGTTCAGACCGAAACGCTCAACGGCGGATGCAGGAGCACAATGTTTTACGTGCCTTGCAGTAAAGAATCGGGCTGAATGGGTCTTGGAGGCTGACATTGCAGGATGCTTCGACCATATCAGTCATGACTGGATAATCGCCAATATCCCAACAGATAAAACGGTTCTTCAAAAGTGGCTCAAGGCAGGATTTGTGTATCAGAACGAGCTCTTTCCCACAGTAGCCGGTACGCCTCAGGGCGGTATTATCAGTCCGGTTCTGGCAAACATGACGCTTGACGGCCTCGAACATGCGCTTGCGGAAGCCTTTCCGCGTGCTGCGGATAAAGGGCTGAAAATGAACATGGTGCGTTATGCGGATGACTTCATCGTTACGGGATACTCGAAAGAGTGGCTGGAACAGATGGTCATGCCGGTAGTGGTGAACTTTCTGGCAGAACGGGGGCTCTCCCTGTCACCAGAAAAAACAAGGATAACGCACATCACGGATGGATTTGATTTCCTCGGTTGGAACATTCGCAAGTACGATGGGAAGTTGCTGATAAAACCATCGAAAGCGAGTATCAAGGCACACCTTCAAGATACGGGAAATCATCAAGGCAAACAAAACGGCCCGGCAGGTAGATCTTATCAAGATGCTGAACCCTGTTCTGCGGGGTTGGGCAAACTATCATTGCCATATGGTCGCGAAGGAAACCTTTGCTCGAATTGATCATGCGGTCTGGTTCATGCTTTGGCAATGGGCAAGACGAAGACATCCGCACAAGGGGGCTTTTTGGGTTATGAAGAACTATTTTAAAACCCAGGGCAACCGGAAATGGGTGTTTGCCGCTGATAATGAGGAAAAAGGAAAAGTGATAAGGCTCCTATCCGAAGCCGATACACCAATCCGGCGGCACATCAAAATCAAGGCTGATGCTAACCCGCATGACCCGAAATGGCATAAGTATTTTCAAACCCGATGGGCAAGAGAGTACAGCGCTAAAGGGAATGGCGGCAGGCAAAGGGTTTGATGCTTCGAAGCCATTGCTGTGGTGAGTAAGTCACATTGAAACTCAGAGGTGAAACCGGGTGCCGAAAGGTGCCTTTGCAGAGGCTTGAGCCGTATGAGGGGAAACTCTCACGTACGGTTCTCAGGGGGGGATGGCGCAGCAATGCGTTGTCTCTACCCGACTAAAGCAAACCATTTCCCCATAATATTTTAGCGACATTTATTGGCGTCCATGGACATGAGTTGAACGTTAAACAAAATTAAAATTCTCTTCTTTTAACCAGCCTTCAGAGTGTTTTCCAGGGCTTTGAGCTGTGCATTATGTTTCTCTGGATTTTGTGTCTTTAGCTTTACGATATTGGCAAGTTTCCATTGTACTGCTGGCATATGACGCAGATTTTCCAATGGCATAAGCTCCCAATCGGGAGTGCCGCTTTTGAAGCTTAAAAGAAAACTTTTGTCGGTATCGGTCAAGTGATCATGAATCTCCTTGATCAGGCCTGTTCGTGTTGACTCATAGTCGTCATAGCTAAATGACGTTAAGGTCATACCGGCAAACTGATGCTCAAACACTGTTTTTTGATCGAGCAGAGTTGGACTGATGAGTTCATGTATAGGTCTGGAATGGCTGATCAGCATAGCAATAAATCCAAGTCTGATCTCGTCGGTAAATTCTTCATGCTCAAAAAGCTGATGAATATCAAACATATCTCGCGGATGCTGTCGATCAAGTGCTGCGCATATTTTTCCGCCGAACAATTCCGCATGTGACACCACCGTCATAGCCACAAATTTTTGAAACTCGGCTTCTACTGATTTTGCAATGTCCATTATCCGGGGAGGAAACACATGGCCCCTGATAATCGTGTTTACCTCTATTTTTATCTGTGCTGATGAAGATTGACAGGTCAGTTTTGCTTCCTGTCCGCCACTTTGCTGAACCAATTGGCTCTTTATCCCTGGGATTGTATGATTGATCTTCTGCCTGATATGGTTCAAGGCCTCAGATATTCCTCTCATCGCAGTATCGCGGTCATCCAGAGGCAAATAGGTCAGGTCAATATCGACAGATAACCGGGGCATATCTCGTACAAACAGATTGATTGCCGTACCACCTTTCAACGCAAAGACGTTTTCTTTTGCTACATGGGGTAGCACTTGAAGCAGGAGGTCAACCTGCTGACGATACATTGGGTCTATCATAACTTTACCAGCTCCTCTGGCAGGTTAAGAGCGTATTTTTCAACATAAACACCGCCTTTAACGATACTTCTTGCTCCTTTTCCGAGATCAAGTTTAGCGTGATCAAGGCGCTTATACCACTCATGTCCAGCTTTTTCGGCCATGTAGAGAAGCATGCGTTTTACCCTGATTGAACGGCATTGCTCAAGAAGATCCTGCACTACTCGTGGGCGAAGTGTTGTCAAGCCTTCCATGATCTGATAGCACTCCACCAGATTCAGGGTATCCGGAGAAAGGTACAGACATTCGAGAATTGCCCGCTCCGCTGAAGATATGCGTATGGAAAACAAGGGCAACTGCAGATCGGTTATACCGATGTCGTTTGGCAAGAATGATGTTCTTTCATGGACGATCAATTGCGGCCACTCATAGTTTTTGAACCATGCCGGTAAACGTGTTGTGATGGGAGAAAATAAATAGACGGTCTGTTTGCCAAGACGCACATAATGCGCAAAACCCTGCAAAGCAAGGGCCGTGAGCGCCCCGGCATGAAGCGGAAGCCCGGCTTGCGTTTGCAGGGTATAGAGTGCCCCTTGCCATGTCACCTCTTCACCGGGCCGTTTCAGCGCACCGGTGCCAATGGATTCCATCCAGCCGCTTTGGCGGTAATGTTTCTGGAGGTCATGGGATATACCAAGTTGCTCAAGCCATGATGCCAGATCAACCGTGCCCTGAGTGTGGTGGGCAAGTGTTGATTTTAATTTTATTCTGATATTGGTAGTCATGCTACTAATATCAGAATATTTATAATAAAAGACAAGTCGCTAAATGGCTATTATTGCCCATCCCCCGAAATTGTAAAATCAGCTCAACGGTGGCTCTTGCCTCTCCTTTAAAACCTTGCTCCTCGGAAGGGCTATCCCTCACCTCTCACGCTATGATTCATCCTGTTAATAAACGACCGATTATGAACACTATGAAAAACCTATCAAAATACCTGTTCATAAATTAGCGCTTGCCATTATGTGCATGTTCATATAAATTTAAACCGTTATTGAACATGGCGTCTGCTCACGAAACGGAAAAAATCGCCCGCTAAGCAGTTTTAGTAAAATCCAAAAGCCGGGTACGGGTCGGCAAAGGCGGAATTGGTTGCCGTCCACATTTTAGGTTCCAGTATGCCCACGAGCGCACATCAAAAACGCCAGGTGGAGCATGCTCCAAAACCTCACAGAATTCGTCATTCCCCACGATGCCTTTCAGCGCTTTTAAATCTTCAGGCGTACCAAAAGTCATAACATGCGCAAGAAAATGCACTGGATCAGCAAGTTCTTCCTCTGGCGTATTGAACCATACAACCCGACGTGCCACGTTTAAAATTTCCGGAGTAATGGGTAAAGGTTTCATGATGTTGGTTCGTTTTCATCCGTCCGCTTGGCATAAGGCGTTAATATGGGAAGAGAGGCTGGATCGACAGAAGCAACGGCAATACTCAACCGCTTGCGCACATCTACGGATAAGGTTGGAAGATCATCAAAAAAAGAGAGTGCCTTCAATGCAATCATAGGGTTGAAGCTGCGAATGTATTTTTGCCCACCTGCACGCGCTCCGCTCCCTTGAGATAAGGAAGAGCATCAGCCAGATCATCCGGATCAAAAGGCTGATTAGAAAAAAAATCAAAATCAACTGAAGTCCTGTGCCCCAAACGCAAAGCAAGCGCAGTTTCGCCGTAAAGCGTAAATGTCGCTGGCGTAGCGTCAAGTTCCGGCCAGAGCCGATACTGCGGTGGCGGAAGAATGGATAGATTAGGAGTAAAAATCATGTCAAATTGATTTTGTTTCAATCTCAAAAAGGCTCTAAAATGATATCAAAATAATGTCACTTTAGGACTTCTACTGCATAGCACAGGCATCTGTTATCGTCACAC
>SESA01000892.1_pt1 | contig 17060 bp, 8 predicted proteins | sample 3171451 | NCBI WGS metagenome assembly SESA01 (sample SAMN06051862, study PRJNA518727) | freshwater metagenome | biome: subpolar coniferous forest; feature: holomictic lake; material: water; isolation source: holomictic Lake 227, 8 m depth | place: Canada: near Kenora, Ontario | collected 2013-06-25...
TAGTAAAAGGTTCTTCTATGAATAAATTGGCAAAAACTTCGGTTCCGATCAACGATCTGGCTAAAGGGAGATGGAGCCCGCGGGCATTTCTGTCAAAGCCGGTCGAAAGGGAGAAGATCATCAGTTTGTTTGAAGCGGCACGATGGTCGCCTTCAGGGGGGAATGAACAGCCATGGCGCTACATCATCGGGCTGCATCCCGATGAAACCTGGCAGAAGATCTTCTCCACGCTTTTTGAAGGAAACCAGGAATGGAATCAACCCGTTCCGGTGCTGATCCTGTCGGTCGGCAGTAAAATATCCCCCTGGGATGGCAACATCAGCCCCTATTTTCAGTACGATGTGGGACAGTCGGTGGCGCATCTCACCCTCGAAGCAGTCAACCAGGGATTGCATACACACCAGATGGGAGGCTTCTCTCCGGAGCGCGCACGCGAACTCTTTGAGATCCCTGACACATTCCAGCCACTCACCGTCATCGCCGTCGGTTATATGGGTGAACCTGAACTCCTTTCCGAAAAACTGAAACAACGGGAACTGCTCGAACGCAAACGAAAAGAGCTCCGGGAGATCGTCTTCTCCGGGAAGTTTGGAAATACCAGCCACCTGGTTGAGTAACCTAAAATTAATTTAACCCATGAAATATATCCTTTCGCTTCTCCTCCTCTCCTTCGTATGGGTGAGCTGCAACCAGCAACCCGGCAGCAATGCGGTGCAGACCGAACCAGCCAGACCAAAATCAACGGTGAAAATCCCCGACTTTAACAGCGATTCGGCCTACGAATCGGTGAGGATCCAGCTGGCATTTGGTCCGCGGGTTCCCAACACCCCGGCCCATGACAAGTGTGCAGCCTATCTCATCAGCAAGATGAAAAGCTACACCCCGGTGGTGATGGTGCAGAAGGGGACCCTCCCCGCCTTTAACGGCACACCGCTCCATTTCCAGAACATCATTGCAAGCTGGAAACCCGAAACCAGCAACCGGATCCTTCTTTGCGCGCACTGGGATTCGCGCCCCTTTGCCGATCATGATCCCGATAAGAAAAACCGCAGCAAACCGGTGGATGCCGCCAACGACGGGGCCAGCGGTGTGGGCGTCCTCATGGAGATGGCCCGCCAGTTCAGCCTGAGCAACCCCGCCGTGGGTGTCGATATCATCTTTTTTGATGTGGAAGATTATGGTCCTCCGCAGGATCTCACCGTTGACGATTCCGAAGATCAGTGGGGACTTGGGGCGCAGTACTGGGCCAAAAACCCGCATAAATCGGGATATGCCGCCCGGTATGGCATCCTGCTCGACATGGTTGGCGCCCGCAATGCCACCTTCCTGATGGAGGGGTACTCGATGCAGTATGCCGGCGACATCGTGAAATCGGTATGGTCAACCGCCGCCCGCATCGGGTATGTCTCCTGGTTCCCTGAAGAACAGGCCGGTTATATCACCGACGACCATGTTCCCCTCAACCGCATCGCCAACATCCCGACCATCGACATCATCCATCTCGACAAAAACTCCGAAACCGGATTCTATCCCTACTGGCACACCACCGGCGACACCTTCGACAAGATCGATAAAAACACCCTCAAAGTCGTCGGGCAAACCTTGCTGACGGTGGTTTATGAGGAACGGTAAAAGCCGCGACGCGTAACGTGTCACGGCTTTTTGTCACGCGTCACGCGTCACGCGTCACGACTTTAGCCATCCACTTCCACGCAGGTATGATCTCCACTTTGCAATCGTTCAAAGCTAAAACTTCTTCCAGATCATGGGTAATGATCATCCCCTCCTTTAATTTATACCGCTGCATGGCCTCCAGCAATCCGCCGATCTCCCGATCCCTGGTTTCGCGCGAATCAAAGGTATGGCAAACCTGCAGGGCCCCTGTAATATGAAGGCCGGTTTTGATAACAAAATCACACTCCCGCTTTCCTGAGTGATAATAAACCTCATCTCCGCGCCTGCGCAACTCCAGATAAATGATATTCTCGAGGATACGACCCCTGTTTTCTGAGAAGTTAAAACCCAGCCGGTGGGCAAATGCCGGGTCGATGACATACACCTTTTTGGGGTTCATAACTTGTTTTTTGACCGAATAATCAAACTTTTTCAGATAAAAAAAGAGGTATGATTGTTCGTAGTAGTACAAATAATCCTTGATTGAACTCAGGCTTTTTACCCCTGAAATCTCCTGCAAAGTTGAATAGGAAAACAATTTCCCGATATTTGAGGCAAAGTACAGGCCGATTTGTTTGATTTCATTCACCTGAGTCAACCGGTACCTGGAAATGATGTCGCGGTATAAAATATCCTGAAACCAGGCGTTGATCAGTTCGGGGTCCTTTTCCTTTACAATAAGCGGAAAACCTCCGGTTTCAAAATAGGCATTAAAGTCCTTCTGAAGCATCGATTTCGATTTTGGCGTCAACCGGTCAGGGTTATACTCATTCCCGATAAAGCGCACATATTCGGCAAAAGAAAAAGGGTACAGTTCAATGCGTTTGTTGCGCCCTGTGAGACTTGTTGAGATTTCGGAGCTGAGAAGCTTTGCATTTGAACCCGTAACAAAAATCTTGATCCCCTGCTCATACATCCGGTTTACAAACTTTTCCCAGTGATCAATATTCTGAATCTCATCGAGAAACAAAACAGGTTCTGTTCCATAAACCTCCAAATGAAGGTTAAACATTTGCTCAAGTATCGAAACTTCGGCCGTTATCCGTTCGTCATCGAAATTGAAATAACAGTATTCCGATTCCTTCAGATTCATTTTCTCTTTAATGAGGAACAACAGGGATGATTTGCCGCACCGGCGAATTCCTGAAATAATGACCACCAGGCCGGATGCTATGTGGTTTTCCAGTTCAATATCACGTTGAATCAGATGGAGTTTGCTGTTAAACACCTCCTTCTGGTCGAACATGATCTCCTTTAACCGCCCTTTATCCATACATATAAAATAATTATTGTTCGTTATCAACAAACAAATATAATCATAATTCTTCGTTTCTAACGAAATTTAATATGAATTATGTCACGCGTCACCCGTCACGATTTTTTTCGTCACGCGTCACACCTCACGTGTCACGGTTTTTGTCACGCGTCACGCGTCACCCGTCACGATTTTTGTCACCCGTCACGCGTCACGTGTCACGCTTTTTTTCGTCACGCGTCACGATTATAGGAGTTCATTCGCCAGGTTCGCCAGCTCCGACCGCTCTCCCTTCTCGAGCCGTATATGCGCGTAAATGTCGTGCTTCCGCACTTTGTCGATCAGGGTGGAGAGGCCGTTCGACTGGGCATCGAGGTAGGGTGTGTCGATCTGGTAAATATCACCGGTGAAGATGATCTTGGTATTCTCCCCGGCGCGGGTGATGATGGTTTTCACCTCGTGGGGCGTGAGGTTCTGCGCCTCATCCACGATGAAGCACACATTCGAAATGCTGCGTCCGCGGATGTAAGCCAGCGGCGTGATCACCAGCTTCTCGTTTTCAACCGCCTCGGTCAGCACCTTATACTCCTTGTCCTTTTCACTGAACTGGCTCTGGATGAATTTCAGGTTGTCCCACAGGGGCTGCATGTAGGGATCCAGCTTCGACTTGATGTCGCCCGGCAGAAAGCCCAGGTCCTTGTTGCTCAGCGGCACGATGGGCCTGGCCAGGTAGATCTGCTTGAAATTCCGCTTCTGCTCGAGCGCCCCCGCCAGCGCCAGCAGCGTTTTCCCGGTACCGGCAATGCCCTGCATGGTGACCAGTTTCACGTTGGGATTGAGGATGGCATGAAGGGCAAACACCTGCTCGGCATTGCGGGGGTTGACCTTGTAGCACCCCTTCTTTTCGATCTTCTCGATGCGCTCTGAAATCGGATTATAAAATGCCAGGACCGAACTTTTCCCGTTTTTCAGGATGAAATAATGGTTCGGGATGGGATTCTTGATGCCGACATCCTCGGGCAGGCACCATCCCGCTTCGTAAATGACATCGATGATGGCTTTGTCAAGACCCTCGATCATCGTTTTCCCGGAGTACAACCCCTCCACATCCTTGATCTTGCCCGTTTCGAAATCCTCGGCGGAGATGTTGAGCGACTTGGCCTTCAGGCGCAGGTTGACATCCTTGGAGACCAGGATCACCTTTTTCGCCGGATTTTCGGCCATCATCACCAGCGCGGCATTCAGAATACGGTGGTCGGGCTTGTTGTCGCCGAACACCTTCACCGCGTCGAGTTCGCTCTGTTCATTCATCACCACCTTGAACTTGCCGCCCTTGGGCATCCCCAGCGAGATCCATTTGGTGAGGGTGGCCCTGTCGGACAACCGGTCGATGATCCGGATGAATTCACGCGCTTCGAAATTGATGGTGTCGTTGCCCTTCTTGAAATTGTCGAGCTCCTCCAGCACCGTGATCGGGATGGCTACGTCGTTGTCGTCGAAACTGCGGATCGCGTTATGGTTGTATAGGATAACGGAAGTATCCAACACGAAGATCTTCTTCTCAGTGGTTTTCTTTTTTAGCATCGGGACCGGGTTTAAATCGGACCAAAAATAACCATGAAATCTCCAGATTTATGCCTCACCGCAAGAAGATATAAACAGCCGTTTGTTAAGGAAACTGCAACTGCAAGTGAATCAGCCGGATTTTCCATGCGTTATTCCTGTAAATATTCGAAATACAAATATTCATGGGCCTTATTCATGTTATTCATATTCGCTTTCCGCATAATGTTGTTAAATTTGCCTTCTGAAATCTCCCATGAACCAGCCACAAAAAAAACTGTTCCTTCTCGATGCCATGGCCCTGATCTACCGGGCCTATTTCGCCTTTAACAAGAATCCGAGGATGAGCTCCAAAGGGGTGAACACCTCCGCCGTTTTTGGATTTGCCAACGCATTGCTTGATCTGCTGAAGAAGGAAAAACCCACGCACATCGGGGTGGCCTTCGACACCATGGCCCCCACCGTGCGGAAGATCGGCTTTGAAGCCTACAAGGCCCACCGACAGGAGACGCCCGAAGACATCATCAATTCGCTGCCGTACATCCATGAACTGATCGAAGGATTCAACATCCCCACGCTGTTCGTCGACGGGTACGAGGCCGACGATGTGATCGGCACCCTGGCCAAGCAGGCCGAGAAGCACGGATTTGTCACCTACATGATGACTTCGGATAAAGACTTCGGACAACTGGTGAGCGATCAGACTTTTATTTATAAACCGGGGAAGTTCGGCAGCGATGTCGAGATCCTCGGCGTGAAGGAGGTATGCGAGAAATTCAGCATCAGCCGGCCCGAACAGGTCATCGACCTCCTGGGGCTCTGGGGCGATGCCTCCGACAACATCCCCGGTATTCCCGGCGTGGGCGAGGTGACTGCCAAAAAACTGCTGGCTGAATTTGATTCAGTCGAGAACCTCATCGCCCATTCCGACAAAATCAGCAACGAAAAACTTCGCAATAAGGTGATCGAATTCCGGGATCAGGCGCTGATGTCAAAGCAACTCGCCACCATCATCCTCGATGTGCCCATTGAATTTGATGAAAGCAGGCTCATCATGGAACATCCCGATGAGGAACGGCTGAAAAAGCTGTTTGATGAGCTGGAGTTCCGCACGTTTGCTCAGAGGGTGACGACCTATCTCGCTGGTGAAAAGAGCGTGACGCGTGACGAAAGCGTGACGCGTGACGAAAGCGTGACACGTGACAGCGTGACGCGTGACAAAAACGTGCCAGGGTTACAAGGTAACAAGGCGCCTGTGGCGGATTTGTTTTCGGGAACAGAAGAAAATTTTCAACCCAGCCAAAAAAAATCTTCCCTAATCCCTAATGGCCAATCCCTAATGGCTAATGGCGATGTCTCCATGGCCAATAGCCAAAACCTGATGGCTGACTCCCCAAATTCCGAAATCGAAAATCGTAAATCGAAAATCGTAAATATTTCAAGCACTCCCCACACCTACCTCCTGGCCGATTCTCCGGAGAAGATCGCCACCCTGATCTCCGCCCTCGAAAAGCAAACCTCCTTCTGCTTCGACACCGAGACCACCGGGGTGGATCCGAATACCGCCGAACTGGTGGGGATGTCGTTTGCATGGCAGCCGCGGGAGGCCTGGTATGTGCCGCTTCCCGACAACTACAACGAAGCGCTGGCCATCGTCACCGGGTTCAAAGCCTCCCTGGAGGATCCGAAGATCCAGAAGATCGGCCAGAACCTGAAATTCGATATTTCGATCCTGCGCTGGTATGATGTGAAGGTGAACGGACCCCTGTTCGACACCATGCTGGCCCATTACCTCATCCAGCCCGACATGCGCCACGGCATGGACCTGCTGGCCGAAACCTACCTGAACTACAAACCCGTGTCCATCGAAGAGCTGATCGGGAAAAAGGGGGTGAACCAGCTCAGCATGCGCACCGTCGAACTGGAGCGAATCAAGGAGTATGCGGCCGAAGATGCCGACATCACCCTTCAGCTCAAGCAGGTTTTCGAACCGATGCTCAGCGACACCGATACCCGCGAACTGTTCGACAAGATCGAGGTTCCGCTCATCCCGGTGCTGGCTTCGATGGAGGCCGACGGCGTGCGGATCGATCCGCAGGCGCTGAACGAATTCTCCGCCGAGCTCGAAAAGGAGATCCGCATCCTCGAAACATCCATCCATGAAGATGCCGGGATGACCTTCAACATCTCATCCCCCAAACAACTTGGCGATATCCTGTACGAAAAACTTCGCATTGTCGAAAAGCCAAAACAGACCAAGACCAAGCAAAACAGCACCAGTGAGGATGTGCTGGTAAAACTGGAACACAAACACCCCATCGTACGAAAGATCCTGGAATACCGCTCGCTCACCAAGCTGAAATCGACCTACGTGGATGTGCTGCCTACGCTGATCAATCCGCGCGACGGGCGGGTCCACACCTCTTACAACCAGGCCGTGGCCGCCACCGGCCGGCTGAGTTCCAACAACCCGAATCTCCAGAACATCCCCATCCGCACCGAGAAGGGACGCGAGATCCGGAAGGCCTTTATCCCGAGGAACGAAAACTATGTGCTGCTTTCGGCCGACTACTCGCAGATCGAATTGCGCATCATCGCCCACCTGAGCGGCGATGCCGGGATGATCGGTGATTTCAACCTGGGGCTCGACATCCACGCGGCCACCGCGGCAAAAGTGTATGGAATATCCCTCGAAGAGGTAACCAAAGAGATGCGCCGAAACGCCAAGATGGTCAATTTCGGGATCATTTATGGAATTTCCGCCTTCGGACTGGCCGAACGGCTCAGCATTGCACGCAAGGAGGCCGCCGAAATCATTTACCAGTATTTCGTGAAATACCCGGATATCAAGGCTTACATGGACAGCACCATCGAATCGGCGCGCCGCAACGGCTATGTGGAGACCATGATGAAGCGCCGCCGTTACCTGCGCGACATCACCTCGGGCAACGCCACCATCCGCAGTTTTGCCGAACGCAATGCCATCAACGCCCCCATCCAGGGAACCGCCGCCGACATGATCAAGATCGCCATGATCAGGATCTTCAACGAGATGGAGCGGCAACAGCTGAAGTCCCGGATGATCCTTCAGGTCCATGACGAACTCGTCTTCGACGTGCATCAGAGTGAAATCGAACTGATCAAACCCCTGGTGATGGAAGGAATGCAGAATGCCATCCGGCTGAATGTGCCTGTGCTGGTGGATATGAATACCGGGGGGAATTGGCTGGAGGCGCATTGAACGTGACAGGTGACGCGTGACGCGTGACGGAAAAACGTGACAAAAAAACGTGACAGGTGACGCGTGACGCGTGACGGAAAAAACGTGACGCGTGACGCGTGACGGAAAAAATTGGTCATTGGTCATTGGTCATTCAAAATGAATTTGTAGTATCTTAAATATCTATTACTTTTGCGAAATTAATGAAGGAAGTTGTGAATAATCATTTACATTCACTTTTTGTCACGCGTCACGTTTATCTGCTTTTTCCCATTTATTGAGGTTCTATGACTTACAAGAATGATATCCGGGTGGTTATGACCCTTGATGCCGGTGGTACAAATCTGGTTTTTAATGCCGTACAGGCTGAACAGGAGATCCTGGAACCCATCGTATTATCCTCCCAGGGCGACAACCTGGAGGCTATCCTGCTCAGGATCATCGACGGATTTTCGCAGGTTCAGACCAAACTGGTAGCCAAGCCGGTCGCCATCAGCTTCGCCTTCCCGGGTCCGGCCGACTTCGAGAACGGCATCATCGGTGATTTGCAAAACCTCCCCTTCTTCACGGGTGGGGTGGCCCTGGGCCCCATGCTCCAGGAAAAATTCGGCATCCCGGTTTTCATCAACAACGACGGCGACCTTTTTGCCTACGGCGAAGCCATCGCCGGACTGCTTCCCGAGATCAATAAAAAGCTGGAAGAGGCCGGAAACCCGAAACGCTATAAAAACCTGTTCGGGGGCACCTTCGGAACCGGCTTCGGCGGGGGCATCGTGACCCGCGACGGACTCCTCTGCGGGGATAACAGTGCAGCCGGCGAGATCAACCGGACCCGTAACCGCACCTTTAAAAACTGGGATACCGAAGAGAGCGTCAGCATCCGCGGCATCAAACGTGAATATGCCAACAACACCGGGCTGAACCTGGCCTCCTGTCCCGAACCGAGGGAGATATTCGAGATCGGCATGGGGAGCACCAAAGGCGATCAAAAAGCTGCGATCCATGCCTTTGAAGCCTTCGCCCTCGATGCAGCCGACGCCCTGGCCAATGCCACCACCCTTATTGACGGACTGATCGTGATCGGGGGCGGACTCTCAGGCGCCTACCCGCTTTTTCTTCCCAAACTGGTAGAGGAGATGAACTATCCTTTCGATACCATGTCGGGCAAACAACTTGAACGGATGGAGTCGGTTGCCTATAACCTCGAAGACGAAGTAAGCCTGGCTGCCTTCCTCAAATCATCGTCGGTGGAAATACCCGTTCCCTTTACAAACCAGACCGTTTTTTTCGACCCTAACAAAAAAGTGGGAGTCGGAATTTCACGGCTTGGCACATCCAGAGCGGTATCCATTGGGGCATACGCCTATGCACTCGCCAAACTTGTGAACTGATTCCCCTTTGGCCTATTTGGACTATTTTAAAATTACCTAACATTTTTTCACTTAATGATTGACATAGTACTATTATTATTTGTAGCTTTGCGAAAAGAATCTGATTTAAATATTAACCAACAACCCAACCCTATGAAAAAACTTTTCCTTCTTGTCGTTTGTTTGTTAACATCTGCAGCCCTTTGGGCTCAGGAAGTACAGCGTGAAATGGTCGTGCTGGAAATCACAACGAGTACCTATTGTACCTACTGTCCTGGCGCTGCCATGGGCGCTGAAGACCTTTTAAACAACGGAAAATTTGTTGCCGTCATCGAACATCACAACAGCTGGCAGGGCAACGATCCATTTGATACACCTGCATCAAATGCACGTTCCAACACCCTGGCCCCCGGTGGAAACCCCGGCGCTTTCTTTGATGTGAAACTTAAACTGGTAGGCGGAAACCATACTACCAGCATGTATCCTCAATACCTGCCAAAATACAACACCCGCATCGCCAAGACATCTCCCCTGGTCTTGACCATGGACGTCACCAATACGGGCCTTGACTATACCGCCAACATCAAAATGGTAAAAGTAGGAGACATCACCTCGACCAACCTGCGCATGATGTTCGTGGTTACCCAGTCACACATCGCCTATAACTGGCAGGGTCAGACCAAACTGAATTATGTGAACCGCCTCATGCTGCCCGATGCCAATGGTACGGTTGTCGATTTTACCTCAGGCGATACGGTAAATGTTTCCATGCCCTTCTCCCTCGATCCTACCTGGCCTGCTGAAGATTGCGAAATCATTGCCTTCGTTGAAGACATGACCGGAAAAGAGGTGCTTAACGGAATGAAGAAAGCAACGATTGACCTCCAGCCAAACTTTGAAGTTACCGGTACAGACTTCGTCATCAACCAGCCTGTTACCTTTACCAATACCACCACCGGCGGCTACATGGATACCCCCGAAACCTATCAGTGGTCATTCCCGGGTGCCACACCCGATACCTCCACCCAGGCCAACCCAACGGTTACCTATGCCGATTCAGGAGCATACGATGTAACCCTGATCGTAAACAGGGGCGGACAGGTTGTGACCCTCACCAAAACGGCCTATGTTCATGTTCTTTACCCGGTAGGCGTTCAGGAAAATCAAATCCTCCTCAGCACCAAAGTTTCCCCGAACCCATCCAAGGGCGTTTTCACCCTTGATGTTTTCTGCGGAAAACAACTTACCGTGAACGTTTCTGTAGTGAATGCCATCAACATGCCGGTATTCCAGGAAAATGGGATCTCTTTCAAAAATCATCTCACGAAAACCATCGATCTGGGCAACGTGGCAAAAGGAATCTATTTTGTCGTGGTTGAACAGGATGGAAGCAAGACTGTGCAGAAAGTGATTGTTAACTAAAGTTATTCGTTCGAACAAAAGAGGCCATCCCGTCTGGGGCGGCTTCTTTTGTTTGTACCAATCCCATTACAGACTTTGGTTACTGCATCGCATCAGTTCATTTTACGCAACGACTTTGGTTACTGCATCGCATCAGTTTATTTTATGCAACGACTTTGGTTACTGCATCGCGGCTACGCCTGGGTCAATCCTATAAATTCAAACAATAATTAAACCCTGTTCGCCCCAGCCAAGGCCGCTCACACAGTAACCAAAAGTCTTACACAGGTTTGTTCGATTCAAGAACACTTTTACAGTAACCAAAAGTCTTTCAAAAATTTGCCCAGTCTAGGAGACTTTAACAGTGATCAAAAGTATTTCAAAAGGTCGCCCCAGGCAGGATCGGAAAAGAAAATTTAAAAAGGAGGAAAAAAACGTGACGCGTGACGGAAAAAAGAGAATATTTTACAAAGGAATAAGGAGTTACCACACAAGCAGCCTTAGTCTGGAATGGTAATGAGTATGTGGAATATCCTTATAAATACTATCGAGTGACAGACGCAGATGCGGTGTGGTAACTCTTATTCTCTCCCCTATCGAGTGACAGACGCAGATGCGGTGTGGTAACTCTTATTCTCTCCCCTATCGAGTGACAGACGCAGTTGTGTTGTGGTAACTCATATCTCCACCAACAGGCAACCTTATTATTCGTAACTTTGTCTTCTATTGACATCAAACAAAATCTTGACCCCATGAAAAAGTTTACTATCGTCCTCCTTTCCCTCCTCTTCACCATCACCCTGATGGCCGGGAATGTCGATAAAGTCTTTACCTTTTCCCAGGTAACTGTTCAGCAGAATGGTGCGTATCATTCTGTGGTCCTGGACAATACCCTGCTGGCCGGGCTCAACGGCGAACCCATGCTGCCCTACCGGCAGGTGGCGCTGATGCTTCCCCCGGGCGAAAAGGCCGTCTCCATCCAGGTAACGGGCGAAGAACTCACCGCGGTTCCGGGCTCCTTCGATCTCTTTCCGCAGCAGTATAATCAACCCCTCTCCAAAGGGCCCGACGGGAAATTCATTAAAAACGAAGCGGTCTACCGTTCCTCCGCCAATTATCCCTCCACCCCCACAGGTCATCTGATCACCTCCTACCTCAATGGCTATGCCTTTGCCCTGTCAACCTTCACCCCGGTGATCTATAACCCGGCCGGGAAATCGGTCTCCTATTTCCGCAAGGTGACGGTACGCATTGTCACCGCACCCGATGTTGCCGCCACCCAGGCACTTAAAAATCTGACCTCCTCTCCGAACGCCCTCAAACGGGTCCGCCTTTTTGCCCAAAACCCGGAGATGATGAAGCAGTACCCTGTCAAGCATGCACTGAAGACCGGCTACCCGATCCTGATCATCACCCCGGCCCAGTTCCAGACCGGCTTCCAGGATCTCATAAATTATTACAGCGGCAAGGGGATGGCATCACAAATCGCGACCATCGAAACGATCCAGAGTACGATGACCGGGGGCGATCTGCCCGAGAAGATGCGCAACTACATCATCCAGGAATACCAGAACTCCGCCATCGAACAGGTGGTGCTGGGCGGTGACGTGGCCCAGGTTCCCTTCCGCGGATTGTATTGCTATGTGAACTCCGGTTCCGGTTATGAGGATAACAACATTCCGGCCGATGTCTATTTTGCGGGCCTCGACGGCAACTGGAATGCCAACTTAAATGATAAATGGGGAGAGGCGCCCACCCTGGTCAACCCCGTGGATGAAGCCGACCTGCTTCCCGAACTTTCGGTCGGGCGTATGTCGTTCAGCAATTCAACCGAACTGGCCAGCATGGTACACAAATCGGTCTCCTACCAGGGCACCCCGGTGCAGGAGGAGATGAAAAAACCCTACCTGGTCTCTGAATTCCTTTATGATCCTCCTTTGACCTGGGGGTCAGACTACCTCGAACTCATCGTGGATGACCACAGCGACAACGGCTATTTCACCCATGGCATTCCTTCGTCCATCAATCAGATTACGCGGCTTTACGACTCACCCGCCTACACATGGAGCGTCGCTGAGCTGCTGGCCGGGATCAACGCCGGACAATCATTCATACACCATTGCGGCCACTCCAACTACGACTACATGATGCGCATGTCGACCAACCAGATCACCAACCAGGCCTTCGCCCAGGTGGATGGCATCACCCACAACTACCAGCTGATGTATACCCACGGCTGTATCTGCGGCGCCTTCGATGAGTCGGACTGCATCGCCGAACGCTGCATCTCCATCTCCAACTTCCTGGTTGCCGGCGTCTTCAATTCCCGTTACGGATGGTTTAACCAGGGAGAGACCGAAGGACCTTCGGCCCATCTCCACCGCGAATTTATCAGCGCCCTGTACAATCCGAATCCCGACTCAGCCATCGCTGAACTCGGCTCGGCGCACACCATGTCGAAGATCATGACCGCCCCGTGGATCGGACTTCCCGGCGAATTCGAACCGGGCGCCCAGCGCTGGTGCTTCTACGACTGCAACGTACTCGGCGATCCTGCCCTCAGGGTCTGGATCGAAAACCCCATCACGGGAACGCCCGAACATGCAGCAAACGACTTCACCTGTTCCCTTTCGCCCAACCCCTGCAACGGTCAGGCCACCCTCACCTTTAACCTCAGCCAGGACTCCGACGTCAGGCTGAGCGTGTTGAATTCCCTCGGACAGCAGGTGCTGACCCGCACCTATTCAAATAACACGGCCGGCGCCCATTCCGATGTCATCGACCTCGGCGGTGCAAGCCAGGGCGTCTTTTTCTGTCGTCTCGAAACAAAAGATCATTCATCCATCATAAAACTCATTGTAGTCAGATAATTGTCATTTATAAACCATTCTAAATGTAATTCTATGAGGAAATTTACCCTGTTCCTGGCGCTTCTTGCAGTTACCACCCTGAACATCCACGCGCAAAAGTTCAGCTACCCCGACGTGACCGGAAAACCCGGTTATCAGCTTACCGATGCAAAACCTGCCTCGGTCACGGTTCGTTATGCCATTCCGGCCTTCTCGCTCGAAGACCAGGTGATCGACGGAGCCACGATGAAATACATCGACCTTCCAGGAACCTTCCTTTTCAACGATGAGGGAATGCCCAGCCTTCCCGGAACCGGCAAGTACATCGCAGTCCCGCAGGGTGCCACGCCGCGGTTCAGCATCGTTTCGCAGCGCACCGAGGTGATCCACAATGTCGACATGGCCCCGGCTCCCCGCCTTCCGCTCGATAATGACAAGCGCCCGGTGGCCTATGTAAAGAACAGCCAGGTTTATTCCACCAATGCCCTCTACCCCGCCTCTCCGGTTACAATGTCGGAAATGAACCAGATCCGCGGCGTCAATGCCGTGATCCTGGGGATCACCCCGTTCCAGTACAACCCGGTAACGAAGGATCTCGTGGTGTATAAAGATCTCAAGGTCGAAGTTTCCTTCGATGGAGGCAACGGCCAGTTCGGCGATCCCGCTTTCCGCAGCACCTGGTGGGATCCGATCTTACAGGACAACTTCCTCAATTATTCGTCACTGCCCGTGATCGATTACAACGCCCGCTGGCAGACCTATGGCAAGAAGCCGCTCACCGACGAATGCGAGTACATCATCATCTCCCCGACCGGAGCCTCCTTTCTCTCCTGGGCCGATTCCATCCGCCAGTTCCGCACCGAACAGGGTATCCTGACCAAAGTTTTCACGGTGGATGAGATTGGCGGAAATACGGAAGCTGCCATTGAAGCCTTCATCGACAATGCCTACAATACCTGGACGATCAAACCGGCCGCCTGCCTCATGCTGGCTGATTACGGTTCCGACGGAACAAAAAACCTCACCTCGCACATGTATGTCCATCCCGACGGATATCCCGATTTTGCCTCCGACAATCGATTTGCAGATGTCACCGGCGATGAAATGCCCGATGTGGTCTTTTCCAGGATCACCGCCAACGACAACACGCAGCTGACGACCATGGTCACCAAGTTCCTGAGCTATGAACGCAATCCTCCGGTCAACCCGCGTTTTTATGATAAACCCATCACCGCCCTTGGCTGGCAGACCGTACGCTGGTTCCAGCTTTGTTCGGAAGTTGTGGGCGGCTACTTCAGTTCCGTCCAGGGCAAGCATCCCCGCCGCATCAACAAGGTGTACGAAGGAACCCCCGGTTCCCAGTGGTCAACCGCCCAGAACACATCGACGGTCGTAAATTATTTCGGACCCAACGGGTTGCAATATATTCCCCAGTCGCCCGCCACCCTCGGCGGATGGGACGGCGGAAATGCCACCATGGTCAATCAGGCCATCGACTCCGGCGCCTTCATGCTGCAGCACCGCGACCATGGATACTATCCCGGATGGGGCGAGCCAAGCTACGAAATACCCAACATAAACCAGCTGACCAACACCGACCTCACCTTTGTCTTCTCGATCAACTGCCAGACCGGGGCCTACCAGCGCTCAACCGCCTGCTTCGGCGAAGCCTTCCACCGTCATACGAAGAACGGTCACAATTCAGGTGCCCTCGGACTGGTTTGTCCCAGCGAAGTCTCCTACTCCTTCGTGAACGACGTGTTCGTTTGGGGGATGTACGACAACATGTGGCCCGATTTTATGCCATCTGAAGGATCCACCCCCACCGAGCGCGGTGTGCTTCCCGCCTTTGGCAATGCCGCAGGGAAATATTTCCTGAAGCGTTCAGCCTGGCCCTACAATACCGGCAACAAGCAGGTTACCTACCGCCTCTTCCATATGTTCGGGGATGCTTTCCAGGTGATGTACAGTGAAATCCCTGTTTCCCTCACCGTTTCGCACGATACTACGATCAATTTCGGCGCCGCCGCCTTCAACATCCAGACCAACGACAGCGCCTTCATCGCCCTCACGCTGAACGGAGCCATCCTGGCCACCGGGTATGGCAGCGCCAGCGGCCCTGTTGCACTGACCATTCCTGTCATCCCCGTTGGTTCGCAGGTACTGGTCACCGTGACCAAGCACAACTTCTACCGTTACACCAGCATCGTTACGGTGGTATCGGATATTCTCCAGGCCAACTTTGCCGCCAGCGCCACCAGCCTGTGCGTCGGTTCATCCATTGACTACAGCGATCTCTCCTCGGGTACTCCCACCTCCTGGTCGTGGGTATTTGCAGACGGAACGCCGGGAACCTCCACTGAGCAGAACCCGGCCGGCATTGCCTACAGCACCTCGGGAGATCATGATGTGACCCTCACTGTTTCCAGGGCCACCGGTGATCCGGTCACCCTGACGAAAACAGCCTACATCGGCGTTTCCAACCTGCCCACTGCAGACTTCGAGGCATCATCCGGCTGCCCGGGCGAACCCGTACAACTCTCCGACCTCACGCTGCCCAATGGCGGCACCCTCACCAACTGGAGCTGGAATTTCGGCGACCCGAACTCCGGCGCCCTGAACACCTCTGCCGAACAAAATCCAACCCACATCTTCAACGATCCGGGAACTTATTCGGTAACGCTGGAGGCCAAGGTCAACGGACTTTGCATAGATACCAAGGTGAAGGAGGTAGTCGTGATGAAACTTCCGGGTACGGCTGCACTGCCCACCGGAACCAACAGCCTTTGCAAAGAGGCCACCGGCATTGTCTATACCACCGAAGGAGCCACTGATGCAACCGCCTATAGCTGGCTTACCCAGCCCGAAGCAGCCGGAACCATCGCCGGAACCGGTGTAACCGGAACCCTCACCCTGGCGGCCGGCTTTACCGGTGACTTCACCATCAGCGTGCAGGCATCCAACGAATGCGGCAAGGGGATCTCCTCCGACGCCCTGGCTGTTCACGTGATCGAAGCCCCTGCGGCTCCTGTCAAGCCAGCCGGCGCCGACAGCGTAAACCTCAACAAGGGACTTCAGAGCGAATTCACCATCCCCGAAGTTCCGGGCGCTTTGACTTATGCCTGGTCTCTCACCCCGGCCGATGCAGGTTCTGTATCAGGCACCGGCCTTACCGGCTCGGTTACCTGGAACAAGACCTACCGTGGCATTGCCACCCTGCAGGTGAAAGCATCCAACAGCTGCGGCGAAGGCCTTGGCTCCGACGGAAAGGGTGTTACCCTGTTTGCTCCTGTGGGAATCGCCGAAATCGACGGCCTCGGGATCGAAGTCTTCCCGAACCCCAGCAACGGCGATTTCAGCATCGACCTGGCCTCCGGCAAAGTGACGAAGGTAAACATCACCGTCGTGAATTCACTGGGCGTTACCGTTTACACGGCCAAAAATGTTACATTCCGGAATACGCTTCACAAAAACATCCATCTCACCGGGTTGCCCAAAGGGGTTTACCATGTGAATGTGAGCGGGGATGGGGTTGCAACCTCAGTCAAGCTGGTGATCGGAAAATAAGGTTCATTTTTAGCAGGAAGGGCTGGTTCATTCATTTGAGCCAGCCCTTTTTTTTGTGTGAATAAGAGTTACCGCATCGCCACTGCGTCCGTTGTTGTAGGATAGCAGTAACCAATTCGCAGATCACTTTTTGGGGAATACCAGGTGCCCACTCGCAACTG